>Ga0157369_10009106_pt1 | contig 11359 bp, 9 predicted proteins | sample C25metaG_FD_113461 | JGI IMG/M metagenome (GOLD analysis project Ga0157369, IMG submission 113461) | Corn rhizosphere microbial communities from Kellogg Biological Station, Michigan, USA - C2-5 metaG | ecosystem: Host-associated > Plants > Roots > Rhizosphere > Soil | place: USA: Michigan... | reverse complement strand
TTTTGCTCGTCCACCCGTTCTCTCCTACAGTCGATCAGTGTGTTGCCCCCTGTAACCGCAGGGTTGCGCGCAATTTAAGCCGCGCGCGGGCACCAAGCAAGCGCTTGGGCAGAAGAATGTTTCGCCTGTTTACAAACCAAGCGCTTGCTTGGTAGCCTCCAGACACTTCTGTCGCAGGTCCCTGAGTCGGAGATAAAAATGCCCACCACCGTGCGAATCGGCTGCGCCAGTGCCTTCTGGGGCGACACCTCCACCGCTGCCGCCCAACTGGTGGCGGGCGGCAAGCTCGACTATCTGGTGTTCGATTATCTGGCCGAGATCACCATGTCGCTGATGGCCGGCGCGCGCCTGAAAGACCCGCAGGCCGGGTTCGCGGGTGACTTCGTTGAAGTGCTGGCGCCGCTGCTGACGCAACTGGCCGAACAGAAGATCCGCGTGATCAGCAATGCTGGCGGGGTCAATCCGCAGGCCTGCGCGACGGCCCTGCAAGCGGCCTGCGACCAGGCTGGGGTCCAGCTGAAGATTGCCGTATTGCTCGGCGACGACTTGCAAGGACAGCTCAAAAACCCCGCCGACATTCGCGAAATGTTCAGCGGCGCGCCACTGCCGCGGATGTGCGTTTCGACCAACGCCTACCTAGGCGCGCCGGGGATTGTCGACGCTCTGCGCCTGGGTGCCGACATTGTCATCACAGGCCGGGTGGTCGACAGCGCCGTGGTCAGCGCGGCGCTGGTTCATGAGTTCGGCTGGTCGTGGCACGACTACGACAAACTCGCCCAGGCCGCGCTGGCCGGGCACATCATCGAATGCGGCGCGCAGTGCACCGGAGGTAATTTCACCGACTGGCGCGAGGTGCCGGATTACGAGCACATTGGTTTTCCGATCGTCGAGGTCAGCGCCGATGGCCAGTTCCTCGTCAGCAAACCCGAAGGCTCCGGCGGCCTGGTCACGCCGCTGACCGTCGGCGAGCAGATGCTCTACGAAATCGGCGATCCGCAGGCCTATCTGTTACCCGACGTGATCTGCGATTTCAGCCAGGTCAAACTCCAGCAACAAGGCAAAAACGTCGTGCACGTGCACGGTGCCAAAGGCCTGCCGCCTACCGACAAATACAAGGTCAGCGCCACGTACCCGGACGGTTTTCGCTGCACCGCCAGTTGCCTGATGGCCGGCATCGACGCAGTGGACAAGGCGCGGCGCGTCAGTCAGGCAATCATCGACAAGACCGCCGAGATGTTCAGCTTGCGCGGCTGGTCGCCCTACAGCGAAACCCACGTCGAGCTGCTCGGCAGCGAAGCCACCTACGGCCCCCACGGCCAGCGCCGCGACAGCCGTGAAGTGGTAATCAAAATCGCTGTGCGCCATCCCGATAAACGCGCGCTGGCGCTGTTCTCCAAAGAAATCGCCCAGGCTGCGACCGGTATGGCGCCGGGTTTGACCGGCATCGTCGGCGGACGTCCGACCGTGTATCCAGTCATCCGCCTGTTCTCGTTCCTCATCGATAAAAGCACCTGCACGTTGCAAGTCGAGATTGCCGGCGAACGTCATCCGTGCGCCCTGCCCGACCTGATCGCGCTCGACAGTGCAGATTTGCCGCTCGCCCAGCAACCGCCCAAACCCCAGGGCCGCGCCGATGCCAGTGTGCCGCTGGTGAAACTGGCGGTGGCGCGCTCCGGCGACAAGGGCAACCACAGCAACATCGGCGTGATGCCTCGTCATCCGGATTACCTGCCGTGGATCGCCGAAGCGCTGACCACTTCGGTGGTGGTCGACTGGATGCGTCATGTCCTCGATCCGGTGCTCGGACGTGTCGAACGCTGGTATCTGCCCGGCACCCACAGCCTCAACTTTCTCTTGGAGAACGCCCTCGGCGGTGGCGGTGTCGCCAGTTTGCGTATCGACCCGCAAGGCAAGGCCTTCGCCCAGCAACTATTGGAAATCCAGATCCCGGTGCCACAGAGCATCGCCGAACAGCTCGACTAGAGGATGGTGTGCATGGCTTACGCGTCGATTTTTCGCGCCGATCTGTTCAGCGGCCAGAACCTGATTGTCACCGGCGGCGGCAGCGGCATCGGTCGCTGCACCGCCCATGAACTGGCGGCCCTCGGCGCCAATGTGCTGCTGATCGGGCGCAAGCCGGACAAGCTGGAAAAAGTCGCCGCCGAAATCGCCGAGGACGGCGGCCGCGCGCACTGGAAGGCTTGCGATATCCGCGATGAAGAAGCGGTCAAGCAATTGGTCAAAGAGCTGATCGCCGAACACGGGCCAATCCACGGTCTGGTCAACAATGCCGGCGGGCAATACCCGTCGCCCTTGGCCTCGATCAATCAGAAGGGCTTTGAAACCGTGCTGCGGACCAATCTGGTCGGCGGTTTCCTGATGGCCCGCGAAGTGTTCAACCAGTCGATGAGCAAACACGGCGGCAGCATCGTCAACATGCTCGCCGACATGTGGGGCGGCATGCCCGGCATGGGCCACTCGGGCGCGGCGCGTTCGGGCATGGACAACTTCACCAAGACCGCCGCGTTCGAGTGGGGTTACGCCGGGGTCCGGGTCAACGCGGTGGCGCCCGGATGGATCGCCTCCAGCGGCATGGACACTTACGAGGGCGCCTTCAAAGCGGTGATCCCGACCCTGCGCGAGCACGTGCCGCTCAAGCGCATCGGCACCGAATCGGAAGTCAGTGCGGCAATCGTGTTTCTGCTCAGCCCGGCGGCGGCATTCATCAGCGGCACCACAGTGAAAATCGACGGCGCCGCCAGCCTCGGCAGTCGTGCCTGGCCGCTGCACAAGGCCAGCCACAGCGAATCGTTCAATGGTTTTCACCGCGCGTATTTACCAGAAGTATTGCGTCCCGACGTGCTCAAGGACAAGGAATAAGCCATGGCGCAGATTCAGTCGCAACTCGATCCGCACAGCGAAGCGTTCGCGCGCAACCGCGCGGCCATGCTCGCCGCCATCGAGCAGGTGCAGCAGCTCGAACAGAACCTGCTGAACAAGGCCGCCGAAGCCAAAGAAAAATTCAGCAAACGCGGGCAACTGTTGCCCCGCGAGCGCTTGAACCTTTTGCTCGACCCCGGCGCGCCGTTCCTCGAACTGGCCAGCCTCGCCGGCTACAAATTGCATGACGACAAGGACGGCAGTTCCGCCGGTGGCGGGCTGATTGCCGGCATCGGTTATGTCTGCGGCATCCGCGCGATGGTGGTCGCCAACAACAGCGCAATCAAGGGTGGCACGATCTCGCCGAGCGGCCTGAAAAAATCCCTGCGCCTGCAACAGATCGCTCGGGAAAACAAACTGCCGATGATCACCCTCGCCGAAAGCGGCGGCGCCAATCTCAACTATGCGGCGGAGATTTTTGTTGAAGGTGCGCGCAGTTTCGCCAATCAGGCGCGAATGTCGGCCATGGGTTTGCCGCAGATCACCGTGGTGCACGGCTCGGCCACGGCGGGCGGTGCCTATCAACCGGGTTTGTCGGATTACGTGGTGGTGGTGCGCGGCAAGGCCAAGCTGTTTCTCGCCGGCCCGCCGCTGCTCAAAGCCGCGACCGGTGAAGTCGCCACCGATGAAGAGCTGGGTGGCGCCGAGATGCATGCGCAGGTCGCCGGCACCGCCGAATATCTCGCTGAAAACGACGCTGACGGCATCCGTCAGGTGCGCGACATCATGCGCATGCTGCCGTGGAACGAACAGCTGCCCTGGCTGCCGAAGCGGCAATTCAAAGAGCCGCTCTATCCGGTCGACGAATTGCTGGGGCTGATCCCGGACGATGCGAAAAAGCCCTACGACGTGCGCGAAATCATCGCGCGGATTGCCGATGAGTCGGACTTTCTCGAATTCAAGGGCGAGTTCGATCAGCAAACCATTTGCGGCCAACTGAAAATCCAGGGCCGCGCCTGCGGCTTCATCGGCAACAACGGCCCGATCACACCCAACGGCGCGAGCAAGGCGGCGCAGTTCATTCAGCTGTGCGACCAGAGCCAGACGCCGCTGCTGTTTTTCCACAACACCACCGGTTTTATGGTCGGCACCGAATCGGAGCAGCAAGGTGTGATCAAGCATGGCTCGAAACTGATCCAAGCGGTGGCCAACGCACGGGTGGCTAAACTGACCATCGTTGTCGGCGGTTCCTACGGCGCCGGCAACTACGCCATGTGCGGACGCGGCCTCGATCCGCGCTTCATCTTCGCCTGGCCCAACAGCCGCACGGCAGTGATGGGTGGCGCGCAGGCCGGCAAGGTTCTGCGCATCGTTACCGAAGCCAAACAGCTCAAGGACGGCATCGAGCCTGATCCGAAAATGCTCGACATGCTCGAGCAGATGACCGCGCAGAAACTCGACAGCCAATCCACCGCACTGTACGGCAGCGCCAACCTGTGGGACGACGGCCTGATCGACCCACGCGACACCCGCACCTTGCTCGGTTACTTGCTGGATATCTGCCACGAAGCCGACATGCGCACGCTGCAACCCAACAGCTTCGGCGTCAGCCGCTTCTGACCGCCACGGATCCTACGGAGAACAACAACAATGATCTTCACCCCGGAACACGAAGCCCTGCGCCGCACCGTTCGCCAGTTCGTCACGCACGAGATCAACCCGCACGTCGAAGAGTGGGAAAAGGCCGGGCGCTTTCCGATCCACGAAATTTTCCGCAAGGCCGGTGAACTGGGCCTGCTGGGCATTTCCAAGCCGGAAAAATTCGGCGGCATGGGCCTCGACTACAGCTATTCGATCGTCGCCGCCGAAGAGTTCGGCACCATTCATTGCGGCGGGATTCCGATGTCGATTGGCGTGCAGACCGACATGTGTACACCCGCCCTCGCCCGCTTCGGCTCCGATGAATTGCGCGAAGAATTCCTCCGTCCGGCGATCACGGGCGAACAGGTCGGTTGCATCGGCGTTTCCGAAGTCGGCGCCGGCTCCGATGTCGCCGGGCTGAAAACCACAGCGCGCAAGGACGGCGATGACTACGTGATCAACGGCAGCAAGATGTGGATCACCAACTCGCCGAGCGCCGACTTCATCTGCCTGCTCGCCAACACTTCCGACGACAAACCGCACATCAACAAGTCGCTGATCATGGTGCCGATGAACACCCCCGGGATCAGCCTCAGCTCGCACCTGGACAAGCTCGGCATGCGTAGCTCGGAAACCGCCCAGGTGTTCTTCGACAACGTGCGCGTGCCGCAGCGCAATCGCATCGGCCATGAAGGCGCCGGGTTCATGATGCAGATGCTGCAGTTCCAGGAGGAACGCCTGTTCGGCGCGGCAAACATGATCAAGGGCCTGGAATATTGCATCGACAGCACCATCGAGTACTGCAAGGAGCGCAAGACCTTTGGCAACGCGCTAATCGACAACCAGGTGATCCACTTCCGCCTCGCCGAATTGCAGACCGAAATCGAATGCCTGCGCGCGCTGGTCTATCAGGCCACCGAGCAGTACATCAAAGGTCAGGACGTCACCCGACTGGCGTCGATGGCCAAGCTCAAGGCCGGACGCCTCGGCCGTGAAGTCAGCGACAGCTGTCTGCAATATTGGGGCGGCATGGGCTTCATGTGGGACAACCCGGTGGCCCGCGCCTATCGCGATGTGCGCCTGGTATCGATTGGCGGCGGCGCCGACGAAATCATGCTGGGGATCATCTGCAAACTGATGGGCATCCTGCCGGGGAAAAAGAAATGAGCCGCCTGCCCGATTGCCAGACGCTGTTGCTGGAACTGCATGGCGGCGTGCTGCACATCACCCTCAACCGCCCGGACAGCCGCAATGCGATGAGCCTGCAAATGGTCGCCGAACTGCGCGCGGTGCTGGCGGCAGTGCGCGATGACCGCACAGTACGGGCCTTGGTGCTCAGCGGCGCCGGCGGGCATTTCTGCGCCGGTGGCGACATCAAGGACATGGCCAGTGCCCGGGCTCAGGGCGCGGACGCTTACCGCGAGTTGAACCGGGCGTTCGGTGCGTTGCTGGAACAAGCCCAACACACGCCGCAAGTGCTGATCACTGTGCTGCAAGGCGCGGTGCTCGGCGGCGGCTTCGGTCTGGCCTGCGTCAGCGATATTGCCTTGGCCGATCACCAGGCGCAGTTCGGTTTGCCGGAGACCAGCCTCGGTCTGATCCCGGCGCAGATCGCACCGTTTGTGGTGCAACGGGTCGGCTTGACCGAAACCCGCCGCTTGGCCCTGACGGCGGCGCGTTTCGATGGCGCTGAGGCGCAGCGATTGGGCCTGGTGCATTTCGTTGAACAGGATGCGCAAGCGCTGGCCGAGCGACTGGACGAGGTCTTGCAACAGGTGCTGCGCTGCGCACCTGAAGCGAATGCCGCGACCAAAGCCTTGCTACTGGCGAGCGCCGGGCAGCCATCGAGTGAACTGCTTGATGAGGCCGCGCAGTGGTTCAGCGTGGCGGTGACCGGAGACGAGGGAATCGAGGGGACCATGGCTTTTATGCAGAAGCGCAAACCTCGGTGGGTCAGCTAAAAGCTTCGCGAGCAGGCCCGCTCCCACAGGTTGAAATGCATTCCAAATGTGGGAGCGAGCCTGCTCGCGAAGAGGCCGGCACCTTCGCCGCCCAAAACTCAGGAGCGCCCGAATTCGCGGTTGAAATGCGTTCCAAATGTGGGAGCGAGCCTGCTCGCGAAGAGGCCATCCCATTCACCGCTATCATTTCAGGAAACCCACCATGCCCACCCTCCACAAAATCCTGATCGCCAACCGCGGTGAAATCGCCTGCCGCATCCAGCGCACGGCCCAGGCGCTGGGTTATCGCACCGTCGCCGTTTTAAGCGACGCCGACGCCGGTGCGCTGCACGTGCAAATGGCCGACCAAGCCGTGCACATCGGCCCGGCACCAGTGCAACAGTCCTACCTCAACATTCCGGCGATTCTTGACGCCGCCCGCCGCAGCGGTGCCGACGCCATTCACCCCGGCTACGGCTTCCTCTCGGAAAACGCCGATTTCGCCCGCGCTTGCGCCGCAGCCGGGCTGATCTTCATCGGCCCCAGTGTCGAAGCCATCGAGCTGATGGGCAGCAAACGTCTATCAAAGATCGCCATGCTTGACGCCGGGGTTCCATGCATTGCCGGCTATCAAGGCGCAGCGCAGGACGACGCGACCCTATTGGCCGAAGCCGAGCGCATCGGTTATCCGCTGATGATCAAGGCCAGCGCCGGTGGCGGTGGACGTGGCATGCGCCTGGTGCACGAGGCCAGCGAACTGGCGGCACAACTGCGCACCGCGCGGTCCGAAGCAATGAACGGTTTCGGCAGTGACGAGCTGATCCTCGAACAGGCGCTGATCGAACCGCGCCACGTCGAAGTGCAGTTGTTCGGCGACCAATACGGCAATCTGGTCTATCTCGGCGAACGCGATTGCTCGAACCAGCGCCGCCATCAGAAAGTCATCGAAGAAGCACCGTGCCCGGTGATGACCGCCGAGCTGCGTCAGGCCATGGGTGAGGCGGCGCTCAAGGCTGGGCGCGCGGTGGATTATGTCGGCGCCGGCACCGTGGAGTTTCTGCTCGACGCGCGCGGGCAGTTCTATTTTCTGGAGATGAACACCCGTCTGCAGGTCGAACATCCGGTGACGGAAATGATCACTGGGCAAGACCTCGTCGCCTGGCAGTTGCTGGTCGCCGAAGGCCAGCCGCTGCCACTGACCCAGGAGCAAATCCGCCTTGACGGTCATGCCATGGAAGTGCGCCTCTACGCTGAGGATCCCGCAGCGGATTTTCTCCCGCAAACCGGCCGAGTTGCCGCATGGCAGCCAGCGCTGGCGCACGGCTCGCGGATTGATCACGGCCTGTTTGAAGGTCAGTCGGTCAGCCCGTTCTACGATCCGATGCTGGGCAAACTGATCGCCCACGGTGCAACTCGTGAAGAGGCGCGGCGCAAACTGTTGCGTGCGGTACAGGACACCGTGCTGCTTGGCGTGCAAAGCAACCAACGCTTGCTCGAAGGCCTGCTGCAACATCCGCAGATCATCAGCGGCGATTTCAGCACCGCCTTCATCCAGCACCACTTTTCCAGCCATGCCAGCCTCAACACTTATGTGCCGACGGCGGCGCAACTGGCGATTGCCGTGGTGTTGTTCTATCAAGCGAGCGCCCTGCCCCATCGCGCCCCTTTGAATGGTTGGCGCAACAACGCCAGTGTGCCGCTGCACTATCGGCTGGGCAGCGACGAACGGGACTGGACGCTGTCGGTGCTGGCGCGCAAATCCGGTGAATATGTCGTGCAGGTCGGCGATCGCACGCTGGAGTTGGAAATCATCGAGCACACCGCCCATTCGGTGACCATGGAGGTCGACGGCCTGCGCCAGCGCCACGCCTATCGTCTGCACGATCGGCAGCTATGGCTGTTCACCCATCCGGGCAGCCTGCGGCTGGAGGATCGAACTCATGCGCCGATCGACAGTCAGACCAGCGTCGCCTCCGGCACCCTGAAAGCTCCGATGGACGGCGCCATTGTCGACGTGCTGGTCAGCGAAGGCAGTACGGTCAGCAAGGGTCAATTGCTGGTGGTGCTCGAGGCGATGAAAATGGAGCATCCGTTGAAGGCCGGCATCGATGGCGTGCTCAAAAGGGTGCAAGTGAAGGTTGGCGATCAGGTAAAAAATCGTCAGGTTCTGTTGCGGGTCGAGTAGTCGCCCGGACACAAGCGCGGGGTTTGACTACGCTCTGATAAATCAGAACGCGGAAATCAGGAACCCTGCGATGCCCCATTGGCTGGTCATAGATCTGGAAGCCACCACAGACGAGGGTGGCTGGCCGGTCACGGAAATGGAAATTATCGAGATCGGTGCGACCCTGGTCGACCGTGCCGGGCGCGAGCAGGATCACTTCCAGCGCTTCGTCAAACCGACCCGCCGTCCATTGCTGACGTCATTCTGTCGGGAGCTGACGCACATCACTCAGGCCAACATCGATTCGGCGCAACCGCTGAGCGAAGTCTGGCCGGCCTTTGAGCGTTGGCTCGCGCAGCATCAAACCCGTCTGGAAGGCTGGGCCAGTTGGGGCGGTTACGATCGCCAGCAATTGCTGCAGGAGTGGCAACGCCTGAACATCGACAGCGGCCTGAGCAAAGTCCCGCACATGAACCTCAAACAGCGCTTCGCCAAGGCCCGGCGCCTGGAGCGACCGCTGGGCCTCAACGGCGCGTTGCAACTGGCGGGCATGCAGTTCAACGGGCAACAACATCGCGCGCTGGAAGATGCCCGCAACACCGCACGATTATTACCGCTGGTCCTGCCACTTTAGGCGCGTGACGGCGCGAAAAGCCTTGTGCATACTGGCCGCCCCCTTTTAAGCCCTTTTCGAGGAATCCGCCCATGTTTAAAGTCAACGAGTACTTCGACGGCACCGTCAAGTCGATCGCCTTTGGCACCGCCGAAGGTCCGGCGACCATTGGCGTCATGGCCCCGGGCGAATACGAATTCGGTACCAGCCAGCGCGAGATCATGCACGTGGTTTCCGGCGCGCTGAGCGTAAAACTGCCAGACAGCAACGACTGGGAAACCTTCGCCGCCGGCAGCCAGTTCAACGTTCCGGCCAACAGCAAGTTCCAGCTGAAAGTCGCCGTCGATACTGCTTATCTGTGCGAATACCGCGGCTGATCCCGCAGTTTTCACAGCGCAAAAAAATGCCCGTGTCCAAAAGACCCGGGCATTTTTCGTTTGAGCGACAACCTATTCGAGGATTTCCACCGGCATGCCGACTTCCAGGCGGCCGTTGCCGTCGTTGACCAGATTCTGCCCGAACATCGCGCCGTCAGCGGTGCTGCGAAGTTTCTGCAACGTCGCGAACGGTTCACGATCAGCACTGCGCTCACCGGTTTGCGGGTCAACAGTGGTCATGATGCAACGCGCACACGGCTTGACCACACGGAATTCGATTTCACCGATGCGAATACGTTTCCAGTTGTCCTCGGCGTAAGGCGCGCTGCCTTCGATGACCAGATTCGGACGGAAGCGCAGCATCTCCAGCTCTCGCCCTACCGTTTCCGAGAGCGCCAGCCGCGAGGCTTCGCCGATCAGCAGCAATGGATAACCGTCGGCGAACGCCACTTGATCGTCATCCTTGCCGAAACCCGACTGCGTGGTGCGCGCCCGCTCGAGCGGCATTTGCACCAGGCGTGTCGGCTTGCCGAGGAAGGCGCTGACAAAACGCGCGGCTAGATCACCGGCGTCCGGCACACGCAGGGTGTCACGCCAGATCGTCACACCGCGCAGCTCGGCGTCGGCAGCCGGTAGCGCGACTTCGATAGAACCCTGCTCGGGAGCGCTCAGGGTCAGACCGCCGCCGGCATTCCATAATGCCGACAACTGGCTCATCTTCGCCTCGGCACGCTGGGTCAGAAAGCGCCCGCTGGCCTCGTCCACCAGCATCCAGCGTCGGTCGCCCGCCAGCCCGAGCTTGTCCAGCTCGATGCTTTGCAGGATTTCGCCCTTGCCGGATTTCAACGGGTAACGATAAAGCGCGCTCAGACGCAGCATGGCCAGCTTCCTTGGAGGGAAAAACGCCACCCTATACGAGCTTCAATACCGAATCAAAGCCGTCATTAATGTAAAAACACTTCTGTGGGAGCGAGCCTGCTCGCGAACAGGCCGACACATTCACCATCAATGTGTCCGATCCTGCGCTTTCGCGAGCAGGCTCGCTCCCCCAGGAAGCAAGATGTGCGTGCTTCAGGCCGGCACGGCGTCGAGCATCAGACGCTGGCGCACCACGTCGACCAGTTTGTCCGGCTGGAATTTGGAGAGGAAGTTGTCGCAGCCGACCTTCTTCACCATCGAGTCGTTGAAACTGCCGGACAACGAGGTGTGCAGCACGACGTAAAGGCCGCGCAGGCGCGGATCGTTGCGGATCTCCGTGGTCAGGCGATAGCCGTCCATATCCGGCATTTCCGCGTCGGTGAAGATCATCAGCAGTTTGTCAGTCATGTGCACGCCGGTATCGGCCCAGGCCTTGAGCATGTTCAAGGCTTTCAGGCCATCACTGGCAATGTGCATTTTCACCCCGAGCTGGCCGAGGGTATCGCGCAATTGCGAAAGCGCTACGTTGGAGTCGTCCACCAGCAACACTTCGCGGCCACGGGCGCGCTCCAGTACCGGGTCGTCGAGCTTCTCGCGCGAGACCTTGGCGTTGTACGGGACAATTTCAGCGAGGACTTTCTCGACGTCGATGATCTCGACCAGTTGATCGTCGACCTTGCTGATCGCGGTCAGATAATGCTGACGGCCGGCACTGGTCGGCGGCGGCAGAATGGCTTCCCAGTTCATGTTGACGATGCGGTCGACACCGCCAACGAGGAAGGCCTGCACCGAACGGTTGTATTCGGTGACGATGATCGTGCTGTTC
>Ga0157369_10009105_pt1 | contig 11360 bp, 9 predicted proteins | sample C25metaG_FD_113461 | JGI IMG/M metagenome (GOLD analysis project Ga0157369, IMG submission 113461) | Corn rhizosphere microbial communities from Kellogg Biological Station, Michigan, USA - C2-5 metaG | ecosystem: Host-associated > Plants > Roots > Rhizosphere > Soil | place: USA: Michigan... | reverse complement strand
CCTCCGGGACAACGGAGCGCGGCTTGCCCGTCGAGATCACCAGCGTGACGGTCGAGCCCTTGCCGACCTTCGTGTTCGAGCCCGGGTTCTGGCTGATCACGGAGCCCTTGGCGACGGTGTCGCTCGTCGCCTGCTCGAGCTGAGGCTTGAAGCCTGCGCTCTGCAGGTTGCTGACCGCGAGCTGCTTCGCCTCGAGCCGCACGTCGGGCACCGCGACCGTCGCGTTCTTGTTCAGCTGATGCTGGATCTTGGTGTAGAGGAGCCAGCCGCCGATCGCACCGAGGATGATCAGGCCGAGCGCGAGGAGCCACGGCCAGTACGACCGGCCCGACGGCTCTTCGTAGTCGTAGTACGGCGTCGGCGGGCGGTACGCGGGCGGCGTCGGCGGCATGCCGACGGCTCCGCGCGGACGCTGCACCATCGTCGACGCGCTCGAGATGCCTGCGCCCGAGAGCACCTGCGTCATCGCCTCTTCCGTCTCGTGCGACACGGCGACCCCGCGCGCGACGCGGGCGAGGTCGGCTTCCATCTCTTCTGCTGATCCGTAACGCTGGTCCGGGTCTTTCGCGAGCGCGCGCATCACGACTGCGTCGAGATCGTGCGGCACGTCGGCCCGCAGCTTCGACGGCGGCTCCGGCACCTGCGACAGGTGCTTCATCGCGATCTCGACCGGCGTGTCGCCCGTGAACGGGACCTTCCCGGTGAGCATCTCGTAGAGCACGATCCCGAGCGAGTAGATGTCCGAGCGCGGGTCGACCGGCGCGCCGCGCGCCTGTTCGGGCGAGAGGTACTGCGCGGTGCCGACGATCGAGCCGGCTTCCGTCATCTGTGACGTGCCGGAGCGCGCGATGCCGAAGTCCGTCACCTTCAACCGGCCGTCGCGGCCGACGACGACGTTGTGCGGCTTGATGTCGCGGTGAATGATGTTGTTGCGATGCGCGAACGCGAGCGCGCCGAGAATCTGGCGCGAGTAGTCGATCGCGATCGGCGCCGGCGTCGGCCCGTTGCGGACGAGCAGCTCTTTGAGCGTGCGCCCGTCCAGGTACTCCATCGCGATGTAGTAGGTGCCTTCGCCGCGGCCGCGGTCGAAGATCGACACGATGTTCGGATGGTTGAGGCCGGCGGCGCTCTGCGCTTCGCGCCGGAACCGCTCGACGAATTGGTCGTCCGCGGCGTGCCGCTCGTTCAGCAGCTTGAGCGCGACGCGGCGCCCGAGCTCCTGGTCCTCGGCCAGGTAGACGTCGGCCATCCCGCCCGAGCCGAGCTTGCGCTTGATCACGTAGCGCTCGTCGAACGTGCGGTTGATGAGTGTGTCGGTCGTGGCCATACCCGTCCGGCTTTAGTGCTTCGACGTCTGTTGCAGGATCGCCTGCATCAGCTGCTTGGCGATTGGGGCCGAAACGGCGCCGCCGAAGCCGTTCAGCTGGTTCTCGAGCACGACGGCTCCGGCCACCTGAGGGTTGTCGGCGGGCGCGAAGAAGATGAACCAAGCGGTGTAGACATTGGGCTTCCCTGTCTCTGCGGTACCGGTCTTGCCTGCCACCTTGATACCAGGGATTTGTGCGGAAGTGCCGGTTCCGCCGGTCACCACGGCCTGCATGAACTGGTTCAGGGTCGCGGCCGTCTGCGGCGAGGTCGCATGGCGCCAGACCTTCGGCTTGACCTTGGTCACGAGTGACCCGCCGGGCGTCCGGACTTCCTTGACCAGGTGCGGAACCATGATCGTGCCGCCGTTCGCTACTCCGGCGGCGACGAGAGCCATCTGCAGGGGTGTCACCAGCATGCGCTCCTGGCCGAACGCCAGCCGGCCCGGGTCGACCTGGCTGCCGTCGTCGAAGAACTGATGCGTCTTGAAGTTGAGCAGGCCGCTCGGGGCGACCTCGTCCGACGGGAGCTCGATCGGCGGCTTGGAGTAGAAGCCCCACTTCTTCGACTCGTCGATGATCTTCTGCGCGCCGAGCTTCTGGCCGATGTTGCAGAACACCGCGTTGATCGAGTGCTCGAACGCCGTCTGGAAGTCGACGCTGCCGAACACCTCGGGGCCGGCCTGGTCGAGAGCGTTGTAGACCTTCTTCCCGTACTCGGTGCAGTAGCCCGGGTCGCTGAACGTCGAGCCGACGGTGTAGACGTGGTCGTCGAGCGCAGTCGCCGCGGTGATCGTCTTGAACGTCGAGCCGGGCGCGTACAAGCCTTGCGTCGCGCGGTTGAGCAGCGCGGACGAAGAGCCAGGGCATGCGGACGGCGCTTTGAGGATGCTCGCGAAGCCGGAGTTCGACTCGATCAGGTTCGGGTTGTACGACGGCGACGACGCCATCACGTACACCTGGCCCGTCTTCGGGTTCAGCACTACCGCCGCGCCGCAGTTGCCTGCGAGCGCGGACTCGGCGATGCGCTGTGCACCCGGCAGGATGTTCAGGATCAGGTTGTTGCCGGTGATCGTCGCGCCGGAGAGGTCGGCGGTGAGTTTGTCCCAGATCGTCCCGAGGTTCGCATCGGATGCGGTGAGGTACGCGTTCTGCGACCGCTCGAGGCCGGCGCGCGAGCGTCCTTGCGTCGAGTAGCCGACCACCTGCGCGGCGAGGCCCGCCTGCGGATAACGCCGAAGGTAGAGCGTCTGGCCGGTCGTCTTCTTCGTGCGGTTGGCGGCGAGCGCCGTCTTGCCGTCGGCGGCGTAGATGAGGCCGCGCTTGATCTCGAACTGCGCGACGCGCTCGAGCGCGTTGTCCTGCTTCGCCTTCAGGCTCGGCGCTGCCCACGCCTGCCAGTACGTCGTCGCGACGACAAGTGCTGCGAGCAGCAGCAGCGCGATCAGCGAGATACGGGAGATCTGCCTGTTCACGTCGAGTTCGCCCGGTTGGAGACGAGGAGGAGCCCCGCGAGCACGAGGAAGTTCGCGACCACCGACGACCCTCCGTACGACACAAACGGCAGCGTGATTCCGGTGAGCGGGATGATGCGGAGGACGCCGCCGACGATGATGAACGTCTGCAGCGCGAAGCCGAAGGTGAGGCCGGCGGCGAGCAGCTTCGAGAACCCGTCGTCGCCCTGCAGCGCGATCTTCATGCCGCGCATGACGAAGAGCATGAAGACGAGCAGCATCGCGGCGACGCCGATCAGCCCGAGCTCCTGCGCGAGCGCCGAGTAGATGAAGTCGCTGTTGACCTCGGGGATCAGCGGGATCGGCGGGTTGCCTGGGATCATGAATGTGCCCTTGCCGAGGCCGGTGCCGGCGAAGCCGCCGTTCGCGATCGAGTAGAGCGAGTGCACGAGCTGGTAGCTCGCGCAGTCCTGGCGCAGCGCGGTTCCCCCGGTCTGGGCGCAGTACACCTTGTGGTCGGTCCACGGGTGCAGCCAGATCGTCACGCGGTCGCGGACGTGCGCGATCTTCTCGTACGCGACGAAGCTGCCGCCGGCGAACAGCACGACCCCGATCACGACATACGACAGCCGCGCCGTCGCGACGTAGAGCATCGCGAGGAAGATCCCGTAGTAGAGAAGCCCCGAGCCGAGGTCGTTCGTCTCGACGATGACGAGCATGCAGCAGCCCCAGATCACGAGCAGCGGCCCGAAGTCCTTCAGCCGTCCCTGTGCGAGCACCTCCCGCTTCTCGCGCAGGTACGCCGCGAGGAAGACGATCAGGAAGATCTTCGCGAACTCGCCCGGCTGCAGTTGAAAGCCGCCGACGCGAACCCACAGCCGTGCGCCGTTCACGCTCGTGCCGATTCCCGGCAGACGCGGTAGGAACAGCAGCACGATCGCGCCCACGCCGAAGAGGTACTTGTATTGCTCGAGCACGCGGAAGTCGTGGCGCAAGCCGAGCAGCGCGACCGCGAACAGGCCCACGCCGATCACGATCCAGAGACCTTGTTTGAACGCGGCGTCGCTCGGGCCGAGACGGTAGATCTCGGTGACGCCGACAGCGGTGAGGAAGCCCGCCATCGGCAGGAGATACGGGTCGCTGTTCGGCACCGCGATGCGCGCGACGACGTGCGCGGCGACGTACAGCACGAAGAAGAAGATCGCGTACCCGAGCGAGCCCCAGCTGACGACCGCCTGCTGCGCGATGTAGACGGACGCGAAGCCGACGGCGGTGAGGATGCCGACGGCGCTGATGTACAGCAGCTCGCGTGTGCGGAACGAGGTCATGCGGAGCTCATCGCGCCAGTCCCCACCAGACGAGCACGACAATCAACACGCTGAGCGCGATGATCACCGCGAGCGCGAGCATTCGTCTGCCGAGTCCCGCCTCGAACTCTTCCTCTACCTCCTCTTCCGCAGTCAGCTGCGCGGCGGGGACCACCATCGTGTCGTCCGCGGCAGGTGCCGGCGGCGGGGGCTGAACGTGGTCCTCCGGGTGCAGCGTGTCGGTGTCTTTGAAAGTCGAAGTGATCGCCGCCGGCTCGTGGTACTCCCGCGTCGTCTCGTCGGGTTCGTCGCCGTCGACGGTCTCGAAGAGAACGGCCGTGATGTTGTCCTCGCCGCCGGCGCGGTTCGCGGCCTGGATCAGCGCGCGTGCCGCTTCGTCGAGGTTGCCGCGGTGCGTGCGCAGGATCACCTCGATGTCGCCGCCGTCGACCATGTCGGACAGACCGTCGGAGCAGATGAGATAGAGGTCGCCCGGCTTCGGCTCGACCGCGAACGAGTCGACGTCGATGTCGGGGTCGGTGCCGAGCGCGCGCGTGATGACGGAGCGCTGCGGATGCACCTCCGCCTCCGCAGGCGACAGCTCGCCGCGTCGCACGAGCTCTGCGACGAGCGAATGGTCGTTGGTGATCTGCTCGAGCCGGTCGTCGCGTAGCAGGTACGCACGCGAGTCGCCGACGTGACCGAACGTGATCGTGCCGTCGCGCTCGACGATTGCCGCGGTGATCGTCGTGCCCATCCCCGACGTCGACGCGTCCGTCGACGCGCGGTCGTGCACACGGCGGTTCGCCTCCCGAATCAGATCGGTGACCCTTGCGCCTTCGGTCAGCTCGCGCAGCGCGTCGGCCGCGAGCGCGGACGCAACTTCGCCCGCCTGCGCGCCGCCCATGCCGTCGGCGATCGCGAAGAGCGGCGGCTTGCAGACGTAGGCGTCCTCGTTGCCGCGCCGCCTGCGGCCCGGGTCCGTCTTGGCAGCGGAACGCCCGACGCGAATCACGGCTCGAACCTCAGGTCGGTCTCGCCGATGCGGATCACGTCGCCCGGCGCGAGCCGGCGCGGCCGCGTGACGCGAATGCCGTTGACGAACGTGCCGTTCGTCGAGCCGATGTCGTCGACCCACACGCCGTCGTGGCGTGGCTCGATGCGGGCGTGGCGCGTCGACGCGTACTCGTCGTCCTCGAGCGGGACGTCGTTGCCGGCGGCGCGGCCGACGTGCAGCGGGTGCGTGTCGAGCGTCAGCACCTTGCCTTCCTCGAGGGCGGGGCTCGTCAAGACGACGAGATGCCCGAGCTCGACGCGCGGCTGCGCCTGCAGCATTCCGGCGACCTGGCTCGGGCCCAGGATCATCGACTCCTGGGGCAGGCGCAGGTCGCGCGCCGCGGAGCGCACGATGCGCCAGATGAAAAGGTAGAGGACGACGAGGAACGCAAGCTTCAGGACGAGCAGCGTCGTCTCGACGGACGCCGAGGCGACGAGCGTCATTGCAGCTCCCGAGTGAAGGCGATCTCGGTGGAGCCGACGACGAAGCGGGCTCCGTCCTCCAGCTTCACACGCTTCACCCGTTTGCCTCCTACTTCCACGCCGTTCGTCGAGTCGAGGTCGACGAGCCACCAGGTCGCCCCTTCCTGCTGCAGCTCGGCGTGCCGGCGCGAGACGTTCGGATCTTCGACCTGGATGTCCGCCTCGCGGGAGCGCCCGATCACGACGCGACGCTTCTCGATCTCGTGCCGCTTGCCGTCCCACTCGAGAACCGCGACCTCGCGCTGGACCCCGAGCTCCACCGGGGAGGCGGCCTCGGTCACCTGTGGCGTCGGCTTGTAGACCATCGTCGCGCCCGCCACGGACTCGACCGGCTCGTCCGGCTCGCGGCCCTTCGGCTGTGTCATCCGGGTGGCGATCCCGAAGACGCCGAGGTCGAGATCCTCGTCCGTCTCGAAGGCGACCCTGGGTGGGGTCAGCGTCGCGTAGCCCTCGCGGCGGGCGTGCTCGGCGAGGTAGTCGGCCAGCTCGCCCTTCAACTGGTCTTCGTACCCCTCGAATTGCGCGCGGTCCTCAGTCGAGAGGTAGACGGTGTACTCGTTCGGCACGTAGACGCGCGAGATGGAGACGTTCTTGTGCTCGTCCATCTCCTTCACGAGCTTGCGCGCGAGCTCGACCGGTTGCACGTTCGTACGAAACGCCCGACCGAAGACGCCTTCGAAGAGTGATTCGAGTTTCGACTCGAGCGTGCGCAGCATGAGGGGTTCTGCCCGTTTACCCGGGCGCGGGAAGTCTAAGTCTCCGAGGCGAGGACAGCCGCCGTGAGCCAGGCAGTGGCGATCAGTGGTAGCACGGCCGTTGCCGGGGCTGCGAGTGCGGTCGCGGCCAGCAGCGCTGCGCCGAAACCCGCGGCCGCCCACGGGCCGCGCTTGCGAAGGAAGGGGAGCGCAACCGCGGCCGCGGCAAGGACGACTGCTTCCCACGCGATCGTCGGATGCGCCTGCAGTTGCTGGACCAGGGCATCTGCGACGGCGGTGGGCGAGCGCGAGCCGGGGATGCCGAGGCCGAGCGGCGGCTTCGCATGCTCGAACGGCAGCGGCATGTGGCGCACGCCCGCGACAAGCGCAGCGAGCAGCACCGCGGCGGCGGTCTGGACCGCGCGCCGCACGTGCCCGCGCGTCAGCTGCGCTGCCAGCGGCAGCACGCCGAGCACGCCGAGCGGCGCGAGCAGTGGGCCGAGCGCGAGCAGCAGCCCGGTTCGCGCGTCGCGCCAGTTGAGCGCGAGCAAGCCGGCGGCGAGCAGCGAATAGAGCAGTGCGAGCCCGAGCGAGATGTTCGCCAGCGGGAAGAACGCGATCGCCAGCGTCAGCGCGAGCCCTGCGCGCGGCGCGACGAACGACGTCGCGGCGGCCGCCGCCGCGAGCGCGATCGGCCACTGCGCGGGATAGAACGGCAGCGTCGCCGTCACCCAGCCGGCGGTGGCACCGGCGATTGCCGCGGACCCGGTGCGTGCCGCAAGCTCGACCGGCTTCGGCCGCACGGCCTGCTTCGCCTGCTTCGTCTTCCTGCGTATCTGCGGGATGGCCCGAAGCTCACGCGCGAGGTCGCGCGCCGACGGTCGCCGCTCCGGGCTCGCGGTCAGCGCCCGCGCGACGGTCTGCAGCAGCGGCTTCGGCAGTTCGGGGCGAATCGTCTCGAGCGCCGGCGCACCTTCCTGGATGCGGCGCGACGTCTCGGCGAGGTCGCCGTCCCAGAACGGATGGCGACCGGCCAGCGCTTCCCACAGCACGACCCCGACGCCCCAGACGTCCGCGGCAGGCGTGGCCGGTCGTCCGAGCAGCCGCTCGGGCGAGATGTACGCGAGCGTGCCGGGGATGTCGCCGTGATTCGTCAGCGTGTCGAACTCGCGCATCTGCGCGAGCCCGAAGTCCAAGAGCCGCACGTCGATCTCGCCGACTTCTGCGAGCAGGACGTTCGACGGCTTGACGTCGCGGTGGATGATCCCTTTCGCGTGGGCATGCGCGAGCGCGTCGCAGATCTGCGCGGCGATCTCGGCGGCGTCGCGGTGACTCAGCTCTTTCGCGCGCAGCGCCTCGCGCAGCGTTCGCCCCGGGATGTACTCGTACGCGATGTAGACGTGTGACGGGTCGCGCGCCAGCGAGAGGATGCGCTGGCAGCGGTCGTGGCGCAGTGACGCCGCGGCGCGCGCCTCCCGCTCGGCACGGGCGCCCGATTTCCCTTCCCTGGCGACGATCTTCAGCGCGACGTCGAGGCCGCTCCGCTCGTCGCGGGCTAGCCACACGTGCCCCATGCCGCCCGACCCCAGCGGGCGCAGCGCCCGGTAGCGACCGAGGATGAGGTCGTTGACAGGAGCAGCCGAGGAGGACACTGCACACTTCTACTGCGCTGATCGGACAAGACCTCCCTATTTTCTAGGGGTTTTGCGCGCAAACTCGGTACAGTCAGGCCTTCACATGGACCCGACCGGCGACGATCTCGAGTTCGATTTCTTCGACGACGCGCCTCCCACCACGGAGGCCGCGGCTCGTCCCCGCAGCCAGCGCGGCGGCCGCCCGCCCCGCGTCCGCCGTCCTGTCGGCCCGCCGCGCGGGTTGACCCCGTTCCTGCGGCTGCTCGCCGTGATCGCGATCGCGATCGCCGTGCTCGTCTTCTTCGGGCTCGTGCTCCAGTCGTGCGCGAGCACCAGCAAGCACTCGCGCTACTCGAGCTACATGGATCGCGTCGGCGTGATCGCGCGCAGCTCTGCCTCCGACGGCAACTCGGTTGCGAACTCGCTGACGACGCCGGGGCTCAAGATCGCCGACCTCGAGTCGAAGCTCGCCGGAATCGCGAACCAGGAGCGCCAGAACGTCACCGCCGCGGAGCATCTGAACCCGCCCGGACCGTTGCGCCCCGAGAACCAGCAGCTGATCGAGGCGCTGCAGTTGCGCGTGCTCGGTACGCAGGGGCTCGCGGACGCGCTCGGCGCTGCCGCCGCAGCAAAGTCGACGAGCGGCAGTGCGGCAACGCTTGCTGCGCAGGGTGAGCGCATGCTCGCGAGCGACGTCGTCTGGGACGACCTCTTCCTCTCACCGTCGAAGGCGCAGATGCAGGCGAGCAACGTGAGCGGCGTCGTCGCGCCCGAGTCGCATTACGTGTCGAACCCGGCGATGGTCACCGAGAGCTCGATGTCGCTGCTCCTGCAGCGTCTGTCCGGTGCGACGACCGGCGGCACGCCGACCGGCCTGCACGGCACGAACCTGATCTCGGTGAAGGCGATGCCGAGCGGTACGGCGCTGTCGACGACGACCGACCTCAACCAGATCACCGCGTCGCCGAACCTCGGCTTCGACGCCGTCGTGCACGACGGCGGCAATTCGCAAGAGGTTCGCATCAAGGTCACGCTCACGATCCAGCGCGTGCCCGCGTCCGGCCGGGCGATCGTGCAGACGGTCACCATTCCGGTGATCGACCCGGGTGCTGATTACACCGTGCACTTCACGAAGGTCGATGTCGGTGCCTTGATCGCCGAGAAGGCGAAGCTGACAGTCGATATTGCACCGGTGTCCGGCGAAGCTGACAAGACGAACAACTCGGCGTCGTACCCGGTGATCTTCTCGCTGTCGTAGGCTGTCGTCGTGACAGCGACGATCGCTGCGGTTATCGGGGCGGCCGGCTGCGTTGTCGGCGTGGTCGGCGTCGTCGTCGGCTGGGCGGCGCTGCGCAAGGCGCGCAGGCTGCGTGAGCAGCAGAAGGTCGTGCTCGGCGGCGACCGGCGCGACCTGCTCGAGTTCGCGATTGCGTTGCAGGGCCGCATCGACGACGTGCACACCGCGGTCGACGAGGTCGCGGCCGGCATCGCGCGCGTCGACCGGCGCATGGACGGCGCGTTCGCGAACACGGCGATCGTCCGCTACGACGCCTATGAAGACACGGGCGGCTACCAGTCCGCGTCGGCCGCGATCCTCGACTCGACCCGCACGGGCTTCGTCGTCACCGCGATCCAGGGCCGCGACTACGCGCGGATCTACATGAAGGACGTGGATCGCGGCCGCGCCTCGATCGAGCTGTCGCCTGAAGAGGCGGAGGCCGTCGAGCGGGCCATGGGTCGTTAGCCTGCCCAGACCGTTGACATGATGATACTATCATTGCATCATGGCCATCGTCTTCAAGACCCCTGCTCTCCACGAGCTCGACCAAGCGGTTCTTGAACTCATTTCAGACGTCCGCGGTCAGCTTGTCGATCGCGGCATTGGCGAGCCCCGCCGCTGGGCCGGCGGTCTCCGCCGCATGGCCGTCGCCCTGGCCGTTCAGGGCTCGAACAGCATCGAGGGTTACCGCGCGAGCCTCGACGACGTGCTCGCGATCGCCGACGGCGAAGCGCCGCTCGATGCCGACGAAGAGACGCTTCACGCGCTGTTGGGCTACCAGGAAGCGATGACCTATGTCCTGCAAGCGGCGCAGGACGAGGTTCAGGTCGTCGACGAGGGGTTTATCAAGGCGCTGCACTTCATGATGATGAAGTACGACCTTTCGAAGTGGCCCGGTCGTTGGCGCCCAGGTGAGATCTTCGTGCGGCGCGAGGACACCGGAGAAGTTGTGTACGCGGGCCCGGACGTCGACGTCGTTCCAAAGCTCATCAGTTCGATGCTCGTCGAGTTGGCGGCCGACGGAGTTGACCCGCTCGTTAGAGCAGCGATGGCGCACCTTAACCTCGTGATGATCCACCCGTTTCGCGATGGCAACGGTCGCATGGCGCGCTGCCTTCAGACGTATGTTCTTGCTCGAGAGAAGCTAGCTCCAGCCGTGTTTTCGAGCATCGAGGAGTACCTCGGCCGCAACACGCCGGCGTACTACGACATCCTGGATGAAGTAGGGCGAGGGTCATGGCACCCGGAGCACGACGCCTCTCCGTGGATTCGCTTCTGTCTTACTGCTCACTACAGGCAAGCCATAACGACATTGCGGCGCATGCAGAGGTTCGAGGACATGTGGTCGACGTTGTCGGAGGTCGTGGCAAAGAGGCGGCTCGCAGAGAGAATGATCGGTCCCTTGAGCGAAGCCGCCTACAGCGGTCGAATGCGCCGCGCCACATACATCGAGAACGTCCAGACAACTCAAGGCGACGAGATCGCGCTCCTCACTGCGAGTCGTGATCTTCGGGCTTTGGTCAACGCCGGATTGTTCGACCCGGTCGGCGACACGAAGGGTCGGTACTACGTGCCGAGCGAGACGCTCCTCGCGATTCGCGACGAGGTGTCCACGCGGCACCCTCGCGTCGCTGGAGACGATCCGTTCAAGGTCGCCGCGGAGCGCGCTCAGCTCGCGCTTGATCTCGCGCCTTGAGCTTCGCCCAGGCGTTAACCGGTTATCAACCGGCCAGTCCGGGCGGTGGGATACATTGCCGCTAGGTGCAGCAGGTTCTCGTCCTGAATGCGAGTTACGAGCCCTTGAACGTGTGCTCGTTGCGCCGCGCGCACGTGCTCGTCTACAAGGGCAAGGCAGAGGTGGTCGAGGAACTCGACCGACCACTTCGCTCGGCCACCTCGACGTTCCGGTGGCCGCATGTCATTCGCCTCGTGCACTACGTCCGCGTTCCGCGGCTCGTGCAGCGAAAGATCTCGCGTCGCGCGCTGTTCGCGCGTGACGGCTGGCGCTGCGTCTACTGCGGCACCACCAGCGGCCGTCTGACGTTGGATCACGTCGTCCCGCGTTCGCGCGGCGGCGAGTCGAGCTGG
>Ga0157369_10009103_pt1 | contig 11362 bp, 9 predicted proteins | sample C25metaG_FD_113461 | JGI IMG/M metagenome (GOLD analysis project Ga0157369, IMG submission 113461) | Corn rhizosphere microbial communities from Kellogg Biological Station, Michigan, USA - C2-5 metaG | ecosystem: Host-associated > Plants > Roots > Rhizosphere > Soil | place: USA: Michigan... | reverse complement strand
CACCGCGTCGCCAGTGCGATCGAGCGGGGGATGGCCGAAAGCTCGCTGATCTTGCCAAGCAACGTATTGTCGATGGGAATGCACGCCGCGATGAAAGCAATCGGTACGGGCGCTCGCACCGGCGCGATGACGATCCAGTAGACCTTGCCGCCCAGCGTCGCGAGTGCGGTGCGCTCGCCCGAGGCAGAGGCATCGTCGAGCATGTCCGAATACGTGAAGGCGTTACCGGAAACGCCCGGCGCGCCGGTATCGGCTGAGATCGTGCCGTCGAGGCCGACGAGCATCATCCGTGTTGCACCGACGCGATGGCCATGATTGCGCAGGACCGAAAGCTCGGTGTCGTGGTCGTGTTGGGCAATGGCCTGACGAAGCGCATAATCGAGCGAAAGGACTTCGACGTCGTCGGCAACCCGTTCCGAAAGGACGCTGAGCTGGCGCAGAAATACGCCGGTGGCTGCTGTCAGTTCCGTCTTCGCTTTTTCGACGACGCTGTGGCGGAGATAGCTATAGGCCACAAACGCCGTCAGAAGCTGCACCGCCGCGAGCGTCACGACCAGGAAGAGCGCGAGGCGGTAGCGGAAGCTCATGGCTTCAATAGTCCGGCTTGTGCATGTGTCTCATGCCTGGCATCGCGCCAGCGGTAATCGGCACCGAGAATGCGAGCTTTGCGCTGTTGCCGCGGACCATTATGACCTCCGGCGGCGGCTGCTTTCCTACGCGCAGTTGCGGGTGCCATACGACAGCGCGGTACACGCCCTCGGGTATGTCGTGAAATTCGGCATGACCGCTGGCGTCGGTCACAGCCGCAAAGGGTGCTTCGGTCACGTAGACAAACGCGACCATGTTGTCGTGGATGTTGCAGCCGATGGCGGCGGCACCCGGCGTATCGAACACGACCGGCTTGGAAATCTGGCCTTTGCCGATCTCGAACTGAAACTGCTTGATCGGCGAGAACGAGTAGACCTGATGCGTCGTCATGTCGTTGTTCGTGAAGGTGACGGACCCGCCTTTGCGCACCACGACAACCAAAGGCAGGAACGTCTCGTGACGCTGATCGATAACGCTCTTCTCCGGCACATGTGAGGCAATCGCTGCGGGCGGTGCATCCGGCACCAAAGACACCACCGCGCTTGAGGCGGGCATGCTGCTCGAATCGGTCACGTCAACAACGACCGAGGCGGCATTCGCAGATGCACTCGCGATCGTGCCGGCGATCGCAAGCGCCGATAAAGCCTTGCTGAGCATAGCTTTCAGGCTAAGGGAAATTGGTTAGCGATTTTGCTATCTCACTTGATCGAAGGGATGTGTTCACGAACTTTAACGGCTTGTGAACGTAGGTTCCGTGCCTAAGCTCCGGCGCGGGAATTCGGGGGATTTGATGACAGAAAGCCCAAAGCAGACTCGCATGGGGCTGGTGCTCGCCGCATCGGCGGCCGGCACGATCTTCGAATGGTACGATTTCTTCATCTTTGGTTCCCTGGCTGCCATCATCGCCAAGCACTTTTTTGCGAGCGCGGGCGAGGCCCAGGGGTTCATTTTCGCCCTCCTGACCTTCGCCGCCGGGTTCGCGGTCCGTCCCTTTGGCGCGATTGTCTTCGGATGGTTTGGCGACCGCACGGGCCGGAAGCGGACCTTCCTTGTCACCATCACGATCATGGGCCTTGCCACATTCGCGATCGGTCTGCTGCCGGACGCCGGGTCGCTCGGTCTTCAGGCCGCCTATCTTCTGCTTGCGATGCGCGTGCTGCAGGGTTTCGCGGTCGGAGGTGAGTATGGTGGGGCCGCGATCTATGTCGCCGAGCATGCCGACCCGAAAAAGCGCGGCAGCGCGACCGGATGGATCCAGGTTGCCGCGAGCTTAGGGCTGCTTCTGGCGCTCGGTGTCATCCTCGTCACCCGCACCATCATGGGCGAGGAGGCTTTTTCCGCCTGGGGTTGGCGCATCCCGTTCCTGTTGTCGGCGGGACTGCTTGCTGTGTCGCTGTGGATCCGCATGCGGTTGGATGAATCGCCGCTGTTCCGGCGAATGCAGGAAGAAGGCCGCACGGCGCGCGCGCCGTTATCCGAAGCGTTCTTCGAGTGGAAGAACCTGCGCGTCGTATTGCTCGCGTTGTTCGGATTGATGATGTCGCAGGGCGTCGTTTGGTACACTGCGAACTTCTACGCCCAGTTCTACCTGGAGCGCGTCGTCAAGGTCGAGCCGCGCGTCGTGAACCTGCTCATCATGGGCGCGCTCGTCGTCAGCGCGATCCTTCATGTGCTGTTCGCCAAACTCTCCGATCGCGTGGGCCGCAAGCCGGTGATGTTGTGCGGCCTGCTATTGGCCATCATTTCGCTTGTGCCCGGATTCAAATTGCTGACGGAAGCGGTCAATCCGGCGCTCGCAGCGGCCGCCGCGCATGCGCCCGCTGTGGTGATCGCATCTCCTGGCGAGTGCTCCGTACAGTTCGATCCTGTGGGCAAGACAAGGTTCGTGTCGTCCTGCGATATTGCGAAGAGCACGCTGGCGGCTGCAGGTGTCCCCTACACCAATGAGGCGGCATCTCCGGGGACGCTCGCGCAAATCCGCGTCGGAGCGACGAACATTTCCAGCTTCGACGGCAGCAAGCTTTCCTCCGCCGAATTGGCGGCGGCGAAAAAGAAATTCGACGCAGACCTAAAGGCCGTCCTCAAGCAGCAGGGCTATCCGCTTTCCGCAGACACGGCGAAGATCGATTTTGGAAGCGCGCTGTTGATCCTGATCGTGTTCATGGCGGCCGCAGCCGCGCTTTATGGGCCACAGGCGGCCGCGCTGGTTGAACTCTTCCCGACACGCATCCGCTATTCGGCGCTGTCGCTGCCCTACCATATCGGCAACGGCTGGTTCGGTGGATTCCTGCCGGCGACAGCGTTCGCCATCGTCGCGGCCACTGGCAATATCTACGCCGGACTTTGGTACCCGGTCGCCGTTGCCTGCATCGGCTTCCTGGTGACGCTGATCTTTCTGCCGGAGACGAAGGAACGGGATATTAGCGCGTGAAGGGGGTCAAACGAAAACTTGGAAGTGCTTTGGTTGTATGTCCTCAACTTTTCTAGTTACCTTGGGCGTTAGCTGAGGGGCAATACTATGACGATACCATCAACCGGGAGTGTCCAAGTAGCCAAGACGAAAGTCGGGTTTCTACTGGGCTTGGGAATATTGCTTGTTCCTTTTGTATTCGTTTGGTGGCTACTGAGGTCAGGTTACAGCACGTTCGCTCGAATTGTAGGGTTTGGATGGTTCGCGCTGATCCTGCTCATCGTAATCGGCAATTCCAATCGGACGAATCTGGCTCCCACCGCGACGACATCACAGCTCCAATCGACTGCGACCGATTCGGGTTCGCAATCGCCGCGCACTCCGACTGCCGCGACCTCCACTAGACCTGCTTCCAAGTGGTCTTACTCCGAAGATGTCGATCAAATGCGCGGCACCACGGCGCGATATGCCTCCGTAACCAGTGAAATCAAGTTGAGTTTCGGCTTTCCTTACAAGGGCGGGAACGCGACGCTCACTCTGCGCCGACGGCCAGAAGATGGCCTGAATATCATACTGGAGGTCAAAGGTCAGTTTCTCTGCAGTTCGTTTAGAAATGATAGGGTAGCGGTCAAGTTCGACGACGGTCCAATTCAAAGATTTGGATGTTCGGAGCCTAGCGACGCCCGCACGGGCGAACTTTTCATCAACGGTGAAAATCGCTTTGTTGCGAAACTCAAGAAGGCACGAACTGTCATTATAGAAGCGGAATTTTACCAGGAAGGCCGCCGCCAAATGCAATTCGATGTTGCCGGACTGGATTGGAAATAGACGCTGGCGTCGAGCTACCCCTTCGCATCCAGCGGAACGCCGGGTTCATTCTTGGAGGCGTGGATGACGAGCGCGGTCTTGACGCTTGCGACGTTCTTCTCTGCCGTCAGCGTTTCGGTGATGAAGGTCTGGAATGCCGAGAGATCCTTCGCCACGCATTTGAGGAGGAAATCCACTTCGCCCGAAAGCATGTGGCACTCGCGCACGGCCGGCCATGCGCGTGCCTGCGCCTCGAAGGCCTTGAGGTCGTGATCGTTCTGGCTGGCGAGGCCGACGAACACGAAGCCCATCACTTCGAAGCCGAGCGCCTTGCCGTCGAGATCGGCATGGTAACCTTTGATGAAACCCGCCTTCTCAAGAGCGCGCATGCGTCTTAGACACGGCGGAGCGGTAATCTTGGCGCGGCGGGATAGCTCGACATTGGTGATACGCCCATTCGCCTGGAGTTCAGCCAGAATGCGCATATCGATGGAATCGAGCTTGTGATGCTCCACGGGTTCACCCTCAGGGTAAAAAGCGGGTGGGTTTTAACCCCGTCTGCCCCCTTTGAGCAATTATATTTCTGTCGCGAAATTGTGATCGGGTGAGTCGGGCAGGGGAGCGCGATGGAACAATCCCGAGGTGGGCAAACGGCTGTTCCGATTATTCAATTACCCCGGCTTGACGTTTCGCGCGCCGGTTCCGATATCAGGGGCAGATCAGCCGAGGGGCATGAACGATAGGGACCGCGTGCCTTTGGCGCGCCCGTTCGTAGCGGTCTGCTCTCTGCTTCCAGGAGAGCCCTCCCGTGCATTCAAAGGTCATCATTCTGGGAAGCGGGCCGGCAGGTTGCACAGCGGCAGTCTATGCGGCGCGCGCAATGCTGGAACCGACGCTGATTGCCGGTATTCAGCCTGGGGGGCAGCTCACCATCACCACCGAGGTCGAGAACTACCCGGGCTTCGCCGAAGCGATCCAGGGGCCTTGGCTGATGGAGCAGATGCAGGCGCAGGCGCAACATCTCGGCACGAAATTCGTCCAGGACACGATCACCTCCGTCGATCTGTCCAGGCGGCCGTTCTCCCTGGTGACGGATTCGGGCGAAAGGCACACGGCGGACTCGTTGATCATCGCCACCGGCGCTTCGGCGAACTGGCTGGGCTTGCCGTCGGAATCGAAATTCCAGGGGTTCGGCGTCTCCGCCTGCGCGACCTGCGATGGCTTCTTTTTCCGCGGCAAGAACGTGGCCGTGGTCGGGGGGGGCAATACGGCGGCGGAAGAAGCGCTGTTTCTGACGAATTTCGCGGACCGTGTGACGCTGATCCACCGCCGCGACACGTTGCGCGCGGACAAGACCAATCAAACACGGCTCCTGGCCAACAAGAAGATCGACTGCCTGTTCGATACCGAGGTCGTCGAAGTACTGGGCGGCGATGAGCCGCGCGGGGTCACCGGGGTCCGGTTGCGCAACACGGTCACGGGAACGGAGCGCACGCTCGACGTCGACGGCTTGTTCATCGCCATCGGCCATTCGCCCGCGACCGGCTTGTTCAAGGGTCAGCTCGAGATGGACGAAACGGGCTACATCAAGACCGCGCCGGACTCGACCCACACCAGCGTCGCCGGTGTGTTCGCGGCCGGCGACGTGAAAGACAAGGTGTTCCGCCAGGCGGTCACGGCCGCGGGCATGGGCTGCATGGCAGCGCTGGAAGCAGAGAGGTTTCTCGCCGGCGGACATTGAGAACACGGGCCACTGAAATAGACGGTCACGAACTTTGCGTTGAGGCTGGGGGCCACAACGACTAGGGCAGGATCATGGATTGGGACAAGCTTCGCATCTTCCACTCGGTCGCTTCGGCGGGGAGCTTCACGCACGCAGGCCAGATGCTGACGCTCAGCCAGTCTGCGGTCAGCCGGCAGATCAGCGCGCTGGAAGAAGAAATCACCACGCCTCTGTTCCAGCGCCACGCGCGCGGGCTGACGCTCACGGACGAGGGCGAAATGCTCTATGCCGCTGTGAGCGACGTTCTCACTCGCCTCGCCCAAGCGGAAGAGGCGCTCAAGAACGTGCGCGAAGCGCCGCGCGGCGTTCTGAAGATCACATCGAGCCACGGTATCGGCACGTACTGGCTGGTGCCGCGCCTGGATGAATTCCTGAAGGAATGCCCCGAGGTCGAAGTCCATCTCGTGATGGAGGACCGCGAACTCGATCTCACCCAGCGTGAAGCCGATCTCGCGATCCGCATGCGCGCACCGGTCCAGGCAGATCTGATCCAGCGCAAGCTCTTCACCGTGCATTATCACATGTACGCGACGCGGGAATATCTCGACGCGAACGGAACACCGCATTCGCTCGACGATATCGCCGATCACACGGTCATCGCCTATGGCGAAACGGCCGCGCCCGAGATTCGCGAAGTGAATTGGCTTCTCGAAGCGGCGCGGCGGCGTCTGAACGGCAAGGGCCGCACGATCCGCATCAATAACGTTACGGGCATTCTGTCAGCCACGCTTGCCGGAATCGGTCTGGCCGCCGTGCCCGATTATGTCGCCGCAGAGCGTCCCCAACTCATCCGTGTGCTGGCCGACGTGCCCGGGCCCTGTTTCGATGTGCATCTCGTCTATGCCGATGCCCTTAGGCAGGCCAAGCGCGTGGCTGCGTTCCGCGACTTCCTGGTGCGCTCGGCGAAGGACTGGCGATACTGAAAACGGCTGCGGCGCCACGAGGGCGCCGCAGGACGTTCAGAAAACTCTATAGGCTTTACTGGACCGCCGCGCCCTTCGGAAGCTTGTGCTGGGACGGGACCGCGTGCCAGCTCTTCTTCTGCGCGTTGGCATGGCGCAGAGCTGCGGTCGACGAGACCGGATGTACAGCGATTTTCGCACCATTACCGGGGCAATTATTGTCATCCGGGCAATAGATATAGGCGCCTGCGTCGGAAGTGACTGCGATCAGGCCGCTGTTGTTGACCCCCCAGGCCTGCGTGAATGATCCGGCGGCGGGATCGTCGATCTCTACGTAGGTGCCTGTGGTGGAGTCGTAAGAGAAGCTATGGGTGACGCCGTCCGTGTCCCCCCATTGGCCGGCGGCCATTCCGGCGTTGTTAAGGCCTTCTAACACCGTGTAGCTTTCATTATCGGCCGGATAGACGATCTGCTGCGTTATGCCGGACTTGATGAGCGTTCCCACCTGAAAGCCGGTACTGTCGTCGATATAGAATCCGGCAAAGGTGAATGCGTTGTTGACGGCGCGCTCGCCTGTATAGCTCGACGGGAACGGTGTGCTCACGGTGCGTTTGTATTTTGCTCGGTGGCCAGCCATGCCGTAAATGGTCCCGCTGCCGCCGAGGTCGCAATAGTCGCCGGCGAACCGGCCGCGCGTATTCAGGCCCTGCGCTTCGCCATTCAGAGGCGTACCGTCCCACGTGATCGCTCTGGCGTGATGGCCGACCTTCATTTCGAATTCCTCAAACGAACAATGATCGGCGGAGATGTTGGCGAAGCCGGTGATCAGGGTGCCGGAGCTGTCGATCGCGCGCGCCTGTGTCGCCCCGCTGTTGCCGAAATCGAACGAATGGTAACTGCCGTTCAGTGTACCGTAGAAGCCGTGTGTGAGACCGTTTTGATCCACATAACTTCCGGTGATGGTATTGTTGTCGTCCGCGATACCGAACACGCTGGTCGACGTCGCGCCCGGATAGGGGACGATCGGCATAAGCGTTGCCGCCGACGCAGCGGCCGACATGGCAAGTACACTCGATAGACCAAACAGAATTTTCATGGTCGTGCGCATGGGTTCCTCCTCGTGTCTCCCTCGACGTAAGGTCAGCTTAGCGATGAAACTTTGTTAACGTCAATTCTGTGTGAGCGGACGACGTTCGCGAGTAACGCGATTTTTGAGTAGCGCAACCGTCTTTTGAACGGAAGACGTTCGTCAAATCATGACGAACGTCTTGATCCGTTACGGCTTTCAGGCCGCGGCCTTTCGTGTTGCCACAACCTGGTCGGCGAGTTTCCCGCTCAGTTCGGCCAGGTGATCGAAGGTCATATCGAATGTGCCGACACCTTGGGTGAGGGAACGCAGCTCGATGATGAGGTCGGAGAGTTCGGAAAGCGGCATCTGTGCTTCCACCGTATCCCAGCCCTTCCAGCCGTCGCGTGCATCGAAGCCCATAAGCTGGCCACGACGCCCGCTAACCACCTGGTTGACCTTCGCCGTCGCGTCGCTCGGCACGTGGATACGCACATGCATGATCGACTCGAGCAGTACCGGCGCACAGTTCGGCATTCCCTCCTGCATGGCGATGCGCGCGGCCGTCTGGAACGCGGCGTCCGACGAATCCACGGTGTGATAGGACCCGTCGATCAGCGCTACGGAAACGTCGACGACCGGGAAGCCGAGCGGACCGTTCTTCAGATATTCGATCACGCCTTTCTCGACGGACGGGATCCATTGCCGCGGTACCACGCCGCCCTTGATCTGATCGATGAAGGTGAACTCGCTGCCGCGCGGCAACGGCTTGATGTCGATCACGACGTCGCCGAACTGGCCATGGCCGCCGCTCTGACGCTTGTGCCGCCCATGCTGCGTGACGCCCTTCTTGATCGTTTCCTTGTAAGGAACGCGTGGGCGATGGGTGTTGAGCTTGAGACCGTATTTGCTCTGCAGTTTCTCCACCGCAACCTTGAGATGGATTTCGCCCTGGCCTTCCAGCGCCATCTCTTGCAATTCCGCATTCTGGTCAAAGTGCAGGGATGGGTCTTCCTCGCGCAGCTTGGCGATGGCCGCGGTCAGTTTGACTTCGTCTTTGCGGTCGGCGGCCTCGACGGCCAGCCGGTAAACCGGCGTGAGGTGTTCGATCTTCGGCCTCGCCGGTGGCTTCTTGCCGAGTGACAGCGTATCGCCGGTTGCCACGCCCTCGAGCCTGGCGAGCGCAACCGTGTCACCGGCATGTGCTTCGGCAAGCTTGGTCTGACTTTCGCCTTTGAGTGCAAAGATGCCGCCGACGCGGGCATCGCCGCCCTCGGTGTGCAGGATCGCGCCGTCCTTCAGCGTTCCCGCCATCACGCGGCCGAGCGATAGCTTGCCGCCATGGCTGGAATGATAGGTCTTCAGGATCTGCACGATCGTATCGCCGCTTCCGGCGATCTCGTTGCGCGCCGCTGCGACCGTGACTTCGGGCACTTCGTGGCGCAAAGCCTTAAGGAGCCGCTCAACGCCGTAGTCGCCTTCGGCCGAGCCTAACAGCGCCGGCACGATCAGCCCTTCGGCAAGTTCGCGCGATAGGTCGGAGAAGACTTCGTCGCGCGGCGGTTCGATATCCGAAAGCAGCTCTTCCATGAGATGCTCGTCGTAATCGGCGAGCTTCTCCAGCATCGCGAAGCGCTCCGCCTTCTCCGAATCCTTGTCGGTAATGTCGACGAGTTCCGCCGGCGCGCCGCGGTGATAGACATAAGCCCGTTCGAGCGCCAGATCGACGAAGCCCTTCACTGCGCCGTTCTCGACCATCGGAATCTGACGCAACAAAAGCGGCGTTTCGCTCACCTCTCGCAACGCTTCCAGAAGATCGCGCACCGCGCCGCCGGCCTTGTCGATCTTGTTGACGAACAGGAAATGGGGGATATGCAGATCGGTCAGCCGCTTCAGATAGGGTTTGAGCATCTGCATCTTCGCGGGCTCGGGTTCGCACACCACGATCGCCGCATCGATGCCGGGAAGAACGTTCAGGGTGTCCTGAAGAAATTCGATCGAACCGGGGCAGTCCAGGAACGTGAAGCTTTCATCGAGATATTTCGTGGTCGCGACATTCACTTCCACGCTCATCTGACGCTCGCGCGCCTCGGCGCTTGCGTCGCCCACCGTGTTCTTCTGGGCCACCGCGCCTTTGCGCTGCGTGGCACCCGTGGCAAAGAGAATGCTTTCCAGCAACGTCGTCTTGCCGCTGCCGTATGGTCCCACCAGGGCCACTGTGCGTGGCCCTTTTCCTCCGTTGGACATGATCGCCTCCATCACCCTTTTACGCAGGGCGTCGAGGCGCGGCGGGCGTCTTCTTCCCAAGGCTTTGGGCGGCGTCACGCGCCCCGCATGTCCGGCGATGCTCGCGCCGTTACGGGACGCTGGCAAGGCAAAACTTGTTTTGCGTTAGCGAAGGTTTCCGCAGAACCGCTGGATGCGGCGGCAGGCGTCCTCGAGCAGCTTGTTCGAGGTGGCATAGGAGACGCGGAAGAACGGCGACAGGCCGAACGCCGCGCCGTGCACGGCGGCGACACCCTCGGCTTCGAGCAGTTCGGTGACGAAATCCTCGTCATTGGCGATCGTCTTGCCGGAGGGCGCCGTCTTGCCGATCAGCCGTGCGACCGACGGATAGACATAGAACGCGCCTTCGGGTTTCGGGCACTCGATACCGTTGCACTGGTTCAGCATCGAGACGACGAGATCGCGGCGCTCCTCGAACACTTTCTGGAATTTCGGGATGAAGTCCTGCGGACCGTTCAGCGCCTCGACGCTTGCCCATTGCGAGATCGAAGAGGCATTCGACGCCGATTGCGACTGCAGCTTCGCCATCGCTTTAATGAGCGGCTCGGGCGCGCCACAATAGCCGATGCGCCAGCCCGTCATGGCATAGGCTTTCGACACGCCGTTCATGGTGACCGTGCGCTCGTAAAGGCCGGGCTCGACCTGCGCGATGGTGTGATACTTGAAGCCGCCATAGACGAGATGTTCGTACATGTCGTCCGTCAGCACCCACACATGGGGATGCTTGAGCAGCACGTCACTCAAGGATTTCAGTTCGTCGCGGGTATAGCAGGCGCCGGTTGGATTGCAGGGCTGGTTGAGGATCAGCCACTTCGTCTTCGGCGTGATCGCGCGCTCCAGCGCTTCGGCGCGGAGCTTGAAGCCGTCCGCCATCTTTGTTTCGGGCATCACCGGCTTGCCCCCGGCGAGCAATACGATGTCAGGATAGCTCACCCAATAAGGCGCCGGGACAATCACCTCATCGCCGGGATTGAGGGTCGCCATCATCGCGTTGTAGATGATCGCCTTGCCGCCCGGCGCGACGAAGGTTTGCGCCGGCGTGTAATCGAGATCGTTCTCGCGCTTGAACTTGCCGGCGATGGCTTTGCGCAGTTCAGGGATGCCTTCGACGGCCGTGTACTTGGTCTCGCCGCGTTCGATGGCGGCGATGGCGGCCTTCTTGATGTTGTCGGGGGTATCGAAATCGGGCTCGCCGACACCGAGGCTGATCACGTCGCGTCCGGCAGCGATCAGATCGCGCGCCTTCTGGGTCGCAGCAATAGTGGGCGAAGGTTTGATGCGGCCGAGGGACTCGGCAAGAAAGCCGTTCGGCAGCGTTTTCGACATCGACGACATGGGCACTCCCGCCACTGATTCCGGGGCGATTAAGGGAATGACCTATCAACCGGAAGACGCCGCAGCAAGGCGAAAGTGGCCGGTTTCCGCCGCCGCTTGGCCGGTATTACCGATTATCAACCCCGAAGGCTTAACCTTGGTGCGGCTCGAGTGAGTCTCGTCATGCGCAAACTCGCCTTCGTCCT
>Ga0157369_10009100_pt1 | contig 11366 bp, 9 predicted proteins | sample C25metaG_FD_113461 | JGI IMG/M metagenome (GOLD analysis project Ga0157369, IMG submission 113461) | Corn rhizosphere microbial communities from Kellogg Biological Station, Michigan, USA - C2-5 metaG | ecosystem: Host-associated > Plants > Roots > Rhizosphere > Soil | place: USA: Michigan... | reverse complement strand
TCATGAACCGATTGCATGAGCAGGGTCTCATCAGTAATCCGGTAAACAGGAACAAATCGATCTGGTTGACGGAGGAGGGCCAGGAACGAGGTCGTCAGATAGCTGAGCGTTTGTTTGGGGGAGGAGCTCAAGCCGAGCGTGCGCCTGATGCAGATACCTGAATTCATGCTTCGGTTTATCGATTGATCTGCGCCGCGCGAGTTGAACGCAACTGAAGGAGTTTTCAGTTGGAGCATTTTCTGAATGAGCCACAACTGACAGAAGTGAGAGCTGCTCTTTCCGAGACATTCAATGATTTTCCCACTGATTACGATTACATCGCACGCCAGCTCAAGGGTGTCGATCCAGCGGTGCTCTACGAGATTTTTTATTCAGAAGTAGCGCCAGTGTGCTTTATGAACATTGCAGCGGTCTTGCCGACTGTCTGGACAGGTTTTGACCCTGATTGGCTCAAGGCCGAGATAGAGGAAAGACTCGCGGCGCGGCAGCGTAATTGGTTTCGCAAGCTGTTCGACAAGTTGCTGGTCCGTTGGTTGAAATACAACTACGACCATATGTGGCAAGAAATCGCCAGCAGGCTTTGAGCTTGTGGTTGGCGCCTGAAGCTCTTCGCTTTTAGCGATCAATACTTCGCCAGGCTTATTGCGCAATCGGTTTCATCGCGGGGGGAGCAGGTGGCCATTAAGTGAAGAGGAGGCTCTTTCCGGCGGACGAAAAAAAAGGCCTTGCTAAGCAAGACCTTTCTTAATTTTGGTGCCGAGGGAGACCAGAAAGATCTATATTTTACTAGGGATGCCGGGGGTTTTTTGACTCTGGGATACATGCAGGGATACACATTTCTGAGCGCTATCAGAATTGTAACCTAATACGGTCTCTGGCGAACGGCGGAGGCGCCTTGTTAGGCTGCGATCTGTGGTCAGCCATAACGTCAGGTGCTTATCTGCTGGTACCTGGTACAAATCATTGGATATCCGGCCATTCCTCAACGGCCCAGTCAGCAAACTGTTTTGATCGCTTATGGATTTGCGCTTTGTCCCAGTTTCTCGCAGAGGCTGCACTCTGGGTGATTTTCCAGTTAGACCCCTTGATAACGCCTTTCTTTTGGGCCCAGTCCAGATCTTTTATCCGCCCGTTTTGCCCTTTCGTGAGGGGGACTAGGTTGCCGATAGTGTGAAGTAATGCCTTGTGCTCTTCTTTGCTAAACCAGTCTAACCAATCTGCAGTTAAGCTCTGCGGTAGAACATGCTCAACGGTAAAGTCATCAGTGGCATTGTCATAGCCATTTTCTTGGTTGAAATGGATTTCGCGTTGAATCAGTAAGTATTTGGTTATTTTTCTGGAGTACATATCTCCGCTGCTTAAAGTCTCTCTTATGAGTTGGTTGTTTGGGCATCTGATTGTTCCAGTAATTATCTTTTCTTTGAGGGTCTTTGGGTTCGATCCGGCCTTTCCCCAGAGGCCTTTAAACACGGCATGTAACCCAGTGGGTTCTAAACCAACTATTGCACGGCGAACCAGAAAAGACTCGACAATACTGAGGCATTCTAGGGTCTGCTTTTTAGTGGCTGAACCGTTTCTTGACGCGTTCAATAGTTCCAGGATATATGGCCAAGTAACTGTGGTTTTTGGCATTAGACTAAATCGTTGAATCTTTTCACCTACTTGCTCATGTAGGCCTTTAATTGGACTGTACTCAACCAGAGCGCAGTACAGGTCCGCATAGACAGACATTTCTGCCACAATTTCGGTTGGAGCTGTATTGATCCATTTTTTCTGAAGCTCGGGGAAAGCACGTGATTTAGAAATTTGCCCATTAAATTTTATAAATGAATAAATGGTTATGTATTGATCAAAAGAGTTGCGAGGAAAAGCCTTTTCAAATGGTTTCCAAGTAGTGTCGTAGAATTTATCAAGTGCGTCTCTACAGTTATCTGGAACCCTCGAAATGACGTCGTTTCTAACTAGGTCGGACAGTGAAAGCTTAACGCCTTCATAGTTCAGTTTAGAAAATACAGTGTTTGCATCGTCACTAGATTCAAGGGTTACTTGAATGAAAACTATTTTATTTATGAGTCTTTCTTGAAAGGATTCAATTTTCTCTAAAAGAAAATCACCGTCATCTGTGAAAAAATATTCGCTAAATTGCCACTTTATGTTGTCCCATTGTAAAGAAATTCCGTGTCGATTGGAGTGCTCATCTATACTTTCACCTTTTAGATTCCAATCTATACATGTTACATCTTCTTGGAGAATGTCAAAAAGCTGCCTACGATCTTGAACTGTGGGGAGGAGCTTGGGCATACCTTTATATTTGCCCGCAGCGAAGGCGAGATAAGTTTGCGCAAGAGTAACAGCCTCTTCCTCTTGGCCACCTTTTATGTACGCCCAGGCCAGCCCACAGATCAGCAAGTAAATCGTCGTTAGGCGTTGTTGACCATCAATCATCAGATACTCATTTGGAGATTGACTTCCGCCTTTTTTCCCAAAGTCCTGTACTACAGTAGCACCTATGAATTGCTCCAATCCTTCTACACCAGAGTTGTCAATATCTTCAAGCAATGCCTGTAATGGTTCGTCGCCCCAAACATAATAACGCTGATATACGGGAGCGGAGTATCTGACAGAGCCATCGAATGTGTCATGGATATTTATTTTTTCGGGTGTCTTCATTTGAATACTCAAGCTTTAAAATTTATATGGGGCTTGCACGTAATATGTAGTATTTATGTTTGGTGTTGGTTTGAACGTCTTTACCCTAAATACATCGGCTGCTGGAAGTCGAAGTAGGAAGGCTCCCACTCGACGTCACCATTTGAAATTTCATATCGATAGCTGGTTGTAGAGAAGATAATCTGTACATGATGTTCAGAAGCCAGTTTTTTAAGCTCTTTCATGTAGTCGTCCAGATCTTCATTGTGCAGTTCTTGTTGTCGGGGAGTGTCAAAAATTAGAAAATTAAAGCCATTGCTTGATTTTGCGCTAAGTATCGAGAAAAGGGCAGCGTGATAAGCTAAAACTGCGCGGACTTTCGAGCTGCCTTTGAAAACATTAAGTTTCTCTACGCCGAGAATTGGTTTGAAATCTGAGTCTATTTTAATGTCTCGGGATATTGTGACTGACCGTAAAATGTTCAGCCAGCGAATCATTTCATTAGAAAGGTTTAGTCGAAAGTTTAATATTTCAATAGACGGGTCTCTTGTGGTTGTTAGTGACTCTTCCAGTGAAACGTTTCGATCTCTTTCAAGTTTTAAGTTTAGATGGTTTTTCTCTTGTTCTTCGAGTTTTGTTATTTTGCTTTTTTCTAATTCTAAATCGAAAATCTTAGAGGATATGTTGCTAATTGCTTTGATGAATAGATCAATGCCTTCTTTTGCAACGGCTTCGACTCTGTCGTTGGACAATGATTGAATTGACTGTTCAAGAATGGACTTTTCTGCCTGGATGGCATCAAGACGTCTTTGGTTGTTGTTAGTCGAGATGGCCAGGTCCTTAATCTGATCTCTTAAATAAAGTAAGCTTTTCCCGTATGATTCTGAACTGGCAAAGAACATACCGCAATTTGGCGAGGAGCAGATTTCTGACAATGTTGTGAAGGCGCTCAGAGACTCCTCGTTTAGATTGAGTGTTTCAATCTCAGATTCGATCTCGGATTTGATGGAGTTTGAGCTGCTTATTTTTGATTTAAGTTCGCGTTCTTGTGAAAGCGCTTCCCTGTGCTGTGCCTTCAAACTATATATCAACATATCGAAGCTATTCAAAGCTTCAGATTTGATGTCTTTTGTATTCTTAAGGTCATTTAGATTGTTTTTTAAGCTTTCCACTTCGAATTGAATGTCTGAAATGGATTTCACAGGTGTGGTTAATCCTTCTCGAAGCCTGCTTAGTTGCTTTCTACTTTCGACGACACACTGGTCTAGATATTTTACCCGTTCTTTAATTTCGATCGATTTTTCTTTTCTATCATATGACTGCAGTGGCGCAAAGCCGGCGGCTACCCTAACCATTTCCGGGAACTGGTTTTTTATGAATGAGCTTGAAGGGGGGAAGTAGTACTCAGAATAACCACGATCTTGATCGAGATAGAATATTGGTAAAAGAGTCGATGCATAAGGGAGTGTTGGCGTATTGCCATTTGTGATTAATCTTTCCTGAGGGTAACCTAATAATGGTAGCAAGAATCTAGAAAATTCAGACTCGCTGTAAAAACGATCAAACTGCATTTCGTTTTTTAATATTGTTATATCAAATTTTGAGTTGTACAGTCGGCAAAATGTGTAGTTTTCTTGATTTATAATCAATGTTAGGTTAGCCGACAGGCAATTTCTTAAAATATCTTCCCGGAATTCGATAGGATAGCCAAGGCAGAATACAATTGATTGGATTAGCGGGGTCTTTCCGCTACCATTTTTTGCGTGCAGTTGAGTGATCTCATCACCAAAAAATAATTTTGGTGATCCCCATCCTGAGGTGTTTTTTCGCTTAATTTCGAACGAGATTAACTTCATTGTAACTCCAGTTCAATATTGCGTTCTTTACAAATATTTCTATAAGCTCTTTTTATTTTTAAAAGGCTCAATGTGAGCTGCGTGTCCGCAGCTATTACTTTGTCAATAATTTTTTTGCCAGACTCTGTAGCGTCAAGCTTTCCGGTAGATAAATCTTTGGATATAAAGTTTGAAACTTCAAGGAAGGTTAAAGCTTTTACCGTTCTTATACGCAGATTCGCCGACCATCCAAGACCCTGTGATGAACCTTTAAATCCTGCTAGCGCCTGTTCAAAACATTCGCCTATAAGCTGCCCGATTTCCTCGGCCTTCGGCTTTGTACGGCCTTTGGCAAGCATTAAAATGGCCATCGCAATGAGAGGAAGATGGAACAACGATTCATTCTGAAATGCATCTCGGCGAGCGACTGGCAGGTTTTCTGCACTGATAAATAATGATTCACTGCTGGCTCTTTCTAAAACATCACGTAAGTTCATAGTCCTTCACCTCTAACTAATTCGGAAAGGACACTTCCTAGAATTTGCTCCTCTTCAATAGTTTGCATTCCAGGTGTGGATGCAGCGAACCTTGATAGGTGGTTAATTTCTGTGTACAGGTCAAGCATGCTGAGATTAGCATTTGCCAGCTTTCTAGCCACATCGTTGGCTTGTTGAAGATATATTGTTAGCTGCAAGTTTGGAATGTTGTGTCTGGATACTCTAAACCAAGTATCCCAATCGCTTTTGTATTGCGCGAATTGATTTATTGTGTCGTTGGAATAGTTTGATTTGGCTAATGTTCTTTGAAGTATTGAGGCGCTTTTAATTGCTTGAGAGTCTCCTCCGTTTCTGAGGATTTCAAATGCGGTTTTAGAAATGCTCAATAGTCCAAGTATATCTTCCAGTGCGATCGCGGAAATTTCTTCTAGCTCCAGCTCTGTCATACCCTCCAGAATTACGTTCGAGGATTTGCTGCGTACGAGGTCGACCAAGGTGTCGACAATCTTTGAAACCTCGGGAGGGGTTAAATGTATCTCGCTATATTTATAAATCTTTGTTGAGGCTTGGTTTACGAAGGCTTCACGCTCGTCATCCAGTATATTTTCTCTCGGACTAAGTTTAAACGACGAAAACGCCTTCAGAATATCGCTGTCCGACTGTGAGGCGAGCTTTGGGAAAATGACTTTGATTTCGTTAATTAGCGCGTTAGTGAACTTGCCTTTAGAAGATCCGGTTTGTAAATCTTTTTCGATATCAAGCACGTCGTCATCAAAGTTTATATTGGTAGAAAGTTGGACGCAATTACATGAGGGGCCGAAGTTTTCTATATGGAGAAATAAGCGGCCGGCAAAGCTTGTTTTTAGATCGTTAGTTGCGCCTTTTTTTAGGCGTTTCTTTAGACCAAATATTTCTAGTGGAGACCATCTTTCATTGGCTTTGCCATTGGTTTTTACTTGTACAAATCTGTAGCTGGAGCCTGAAGGCGTGATGTAGCGAACTACATAGTCATCGTGAAAGTCACAGTAAATGCGGTCAATGTTTGAGTGGTCAAGCAGGTGTAAACTTTCTAAGGCGGCAGCTTTGAATTGTGCATAAAATCTACGAGTTGTTTCACGCCCTACTACTTCTCTCGGTTTTACTTCGGTAATAATCAATTAAATGTACCTCCTTGTATCCTGCGTCGCGTACCGCCTAATTGAAAGCTTCAATATTTCTAATTGAGAAGCATCTATTTCGTAAGTGCCATCCCTCTGCTTCTTCTGGGAACATCACTCGATAACCCAAAAAAGCATAGCTGCAATGATGGCCCTTGGACAGCAATTTTAAGCCGCTGGGGCGGTGACCACGACGTAGTTGCCATGGAATAAGTTGTCGGGGGAGTGATAAAAAAGAAAGGAAAGACGGACATCCCTGAAGATATTTCAGCTAGAGGAAACCTGCGAGTCTGATAACCCGTGTAGGGGGCCCCCCTTAGGGAGGACCCGTAAAATCTGACGCTCCGACTCCTTAGCCTGGGAGGAATCGGACACAACAGATCGGCGGATCTGGAGCGATCTGTCGCGTCCGCTCGCGCTGAAGGTTCACGCCGTGAAAAGGGGCGAGGGGAACGCTAATGCATAGGTAGCGAAAACACGGTGTTCCATGTGTTCCATGTGTTCCAGAATCGCTAGAGGCCAAGTAATTAAAGGCTTTCAGAGGTGGAACACCAAATGCGAGCAACCGGAACACCAGTTACGCGGAACATGATTGGTGTTCCGCGAATGATGCTCCGGTTTAGGGGAGGGAACGTCACGACTGATAGTCGGGACGCGGGCAATCAAGCGGCGATCAATTGCTCAATGGAAATTGCACCCGCCTTCGCAGTGACCGTATCTTCATTGATGGACATCGGTCCGAACGGCACATGCAGTGGCACGTAAAGGTCAATGAGAGAGCTTGAACGTCCCATCGCCTTTTCCGTGGCGTGCAGGTGTGCTGCGATGGCGGCGAACTCTTGAGCTGCCTTGTCTAGGTGGTCGGCCCACATGAACCGTGCAGCACGTAGCTGCTGGTGTCGCAGATCTTTCAAGGTCTGATTACTCTCTGCAATGGCTGCTTCGAGCTTCTCCACTTCATCTTTTAAAGCTTGCGTAGCAGTTGCGATGCCCCGCTTGTCACGGGTTACTTCTGCAAGAGCCTCTGAGGCTTGCCTGAGCGCCTTCTCCGCTCGTTGTTCTTCTGCGTCGTCCCCATCGCTCAACGCTACGGAGTAGCTCGCTGCCGCTTGTTTTTCGACATATTGAGCCTTTTCAATTTCAGTACGTTTCTCTTCTTTCAGTCTTTGGAGTTTGGCCGAAAGCTTGGTGCGTTTCTCTTGCTGCTTTCGCAGATCGCTTTGCACCTGGCTGATTTCTTTCTGTGCTTTTTTTATGTTGGTACCGGAAAATCGAATTCCTTCTTCCCAATCAACCAATGCTTGCAGCCGTTTGATCTCAGACGCATGGCGCGCTATTTCGGATTTCGCGTTGTTAAGAGCGTTGATCACTTCATGGGGGTATGGCGCTCGATTATGGCGCGTATGTGCGTACAGTCTCTTTGCTTCCTTGGCCGCTGTAGTGAGTTTCGGCAGCTGCTTTTCGAGTTGCTCCATCTCGATTTGGTGTTGCTTGATTTGCTTTTGGTAGTCGTTCATTAGATGTCTTCCATTTCAGATTTTGATATTCGTTCGATTGGATTCCGGGCGGGCCAGACCCGAAGCGGCCGGCAGCTCTCCACGATCCGCCAACTTCACGCGGCTTCAGTTTCAGAGGAGAGGAGGGCGTTGGCATGCACCACGTACGCTCTCGTTTTGGCGAGCCCAGGCAGCCGCACCGATTGCGCTGCACGACCTTCCGCGCTGGCTTCCAGAATCCCGCGCTCGATCAGCTCCCGATTGACCAGAGTTAGGCTCATGCCTTTGAACACCTCAGCCCTCCACGCAGTGGGCAAGAAGTAGTAGGTGACCAACGTGTAAACACCATCGCCCATGCCGTGTTCAACTGTGCGTCGGAAACCGAGGCGATCGGTGGTTCGTGGTGCGTGATCGTCGGTTTTGGCGGCAAGACCGTCCCAGCGCGTGAAGCGGCTTTCACCGAATCGCTCGATGACTTGCTGCAATCGACTCACGATGGCGTCACCTTCCATGTTCCCGGCGCCACCGCGCTCCTCGAGCCAAGCATTCAGGCAAACTTGCGCCGCTGTGGTCGCGGTGCCCTCCGGCCAGCCTGTTACACCGAGCGCCGTTGCGAGTTCACCTGCGGCAGCGGCAAGACCGAAGCGAGCAGCGGCACGATGCGCTTGACCGCTGGCGGAAGCAGGAAGGGCCTTGGCGACGAAGCGCTCCACCGTGCGCCGCAGCATGGCTGTCCAGCCGAGCATTTCACCTGGCTTGCACAGCGCTGACAGGAACGCGGTAAGCGGCGTACCGTAGTATTTGCCTACTCGTGCTTTGAGTGCGTCCGACAGGGCGGCGGCGTCTTCGAACCCGTTCAGCACGTCGAACATGCCCAGTCCTTTGCTCGCATCCGCAGGCACCGCGAGCATGCGGATTTCCATCCCTGCCTTTAGCTCTTTGTTTGCGTCGGCCATGTGCTGCGCCAGTGTCTTTTCGCCGGTCGAGAGAAATAGCAAACGCCACTCTTGCACCTGACGGCCTGCTTGCCCTCGATCATTGGCGCGCGCTTTACCCGTACCGTTGCCTAGCATGTACACCGTTTCACCGATAATGCGCGGATCGCACATACCTATTTCGTCGAGTACCAGAACGCCGTCCGAATGCGCGGCGGCAATCGACTCCAATGCGTTATCCGTCGAGCGCCAGGACCGGACCAGTCGCGGTCCGCCATAGACCGAGGCGGCAACTTGCAGGTGTGTCGTCTTACCGCCGGAGCTGTCTCCGTATAGATGAAAGCCACCTGACTCATGCCCCAGCAAATGCAAAAGCGGTCCGGCAAAGGCAACGCTGGCGACAAACGCCAAGCGGTGATTCCCAACGCAAAGCGCGCCGATCTGCTGTTGCCATTGCTCCAATGTGCCGGCCTCGCTAATGGGAGGAAGCTGCGCGCCGGAATCACAAAAGAACAGATGCTCATGGCTGTTGCCGATTTGCTGATCGGGCAGCAGGTATGCAGGTCCATGCCATCCAAGGCGAGTGACTAAGCGCGCCCGCTCGTTGCTGTCGAACCCTTGCAGGTAACTTTGAAGATCGTTGCGCGCATTGCGACCGGAGCGCGTTCCAGACAAGCGCAATCCCATATCCACCAGCGGCCCTAAAACGTCTTTGCCGAAGTCGCCGGTCATGTTGCGAGCTGGAATGTTCCAGCGCTTTTTAGCCCCGTCCGGATCATCGAACTCAACCAGTAAACCCCAGTTGTGGCCCTTTTCATCGCGAGTACGGGCGAGGAGTTCCAAGTAGGAGCACACAGGCCGCGACTCACCATCATCGCTGGTATAGAAGACGCCTTCGGGGGCAAGTCGAAAACCACCCGGCAGCAAATCGGTTTTCGATTTTGCCGGCTGTTTGGCTGATGCTTTTGGCTCTGCAGGTTCGTCGGACTGCTCGTGGTTGAGGGAGACGAAAAGCTCACCGCTGCGCTCCAGCTCGGCGACGTGTGCTGCCGTCCAACCTTTGGCCAGCGCGTCGGCGGCATCTTCGCCGTCGTCCCACTTGCCACCTTTGGCAAAGGCTGCTTGATCGTCTTTCATAGTGGGCTTGCGTTTGAATACAGTGAGCGCGACGAACCGGACCGATTCGGCGCCGATTTCGTGCAGCTTTTTGGCGACTTCTTCCATACACGACTTGCCGCTGCTGTCGTTGTCCGGCCAAAGCACAACCGAACGTCCCTTGAGTGGCGTCAGGTCGGCCTTGTGCCAAGAATTGGACCCGTTCGGCCAGCACGTTGCCACATAGTCCGGCATCAATTCGCCCGCTGCATCGGCGGCTTTTTCGCCTTCGCACAACACGACAGGTATGGTATCGCGCAGCGCCAATTCTTCCAGGCGCAGAAGCGGACGCGGCTCAGGCAATCCCTGCCAGCGCCATTGCGTGGTTTCGCTGTTGGAGCGCTGGCACCAGGTCAAAGGAGCGAAGACTTTTTTGAGCTTGCCGTCTTCATCTGGACCGAGATCAAAGCGGTAAAGCGCCATGAGTGGCTGACCGCTGGCGTCACGGTAGATCCAGACTTTCGAAGGGGCGCCGTGTTCTCGATGGCGGACCGGGCAACGTTTCATAGCGTCGGCCGGGATTGGCTTTATAGCGGTCCATGTTGGCGCTTTTGTTTTGCCTTGAGCGATAGTTGATTGCGCTGCACCGACACTTACGCTCAGCAGTTCGGTTAGCTTCGCGCACGCCTCGACATCGGTGCCGCCGTCCAAGTAGCGGACTAAATCAATCAGGTCGCCGCCCTTGTCTCCAGTAGCGAAATCAGCCCAAGTGCCTTTGTTCAAATTAATCTTGAGCGAGCCGGCGCGCTTGTCAGTGCGAGTCGGATTGGGGGCGGTGTATTCCTTGCCTCCGTCCACACGCCTTCCGTTGGGCAACCAGTATGCGAGGACACGTTCAATGTCCTTCAGCGAGGCAACTTTTACGTCGGCGAAGCTCGGACGTTTCGCTTTGCTGCTCTGGTGCTGGCTCATGTGTCAGCCCTCGGCGAGAACAGGGTGTCAGCTACTTCATCAAGCAGCGCTTTTGCCATTTCACCTAGATACAGAGCAGGCAAACTAAACCGTTCGCCTTGGTCGCTCATGGCGGCGTCACGGTTTAGCAGGTTCACGTGGTCTTGCAACTTAGAGGCTAGCTCCAAAGCATCTTCGATGGGGATGCCTGCGTTGACGCGAAATAACTTCAAGCCGCTGGCATTAGCAGGCGAAAAATCCGTGCGGCCAATCGTGGTCAACGCGTTCATAGCGCACCGCCTTCCTGCTCCGCTGGAACGGAAGTGGTATCACCGTGCAGAGCGAGGGTTTTGATCAAGCCGAGAGTGCCGCGAACGTCCCAAATGACGGCGGCAATAACACGGTTGGAGAGGCGCGACTCACCTTCAAAGTGGTCTTCGAGCAACGTCAGCACCGAGTCCGCGCGCTCAATGGCGCAGGCTATGGCGTCAATCGGTACACCTGCCCCGGCGCGCTGGCTGACGCTGAGAATGTCTTCGGGCAGGGTAAAGCTCAAGACGTTGTTCATTGGGCACCGCCTGCGGCTTCGAGAGCGCGAGCTTTGGACATATGTGCGTTGTAGCGGGCAAGACGTGTAGCAAGACTGGAGTTGGCGTGTAGAGCGGCGAGAGCCATTGCACGGTGTGCAGCGGCGCGATTTTTGGACGGAATGAGGGCGTGCATGGGTGAGGCTCCTACTTTCTGACTGGAG
>Ga0157369_10009098_pt1 | contig 11366 bp, 8 predicted proteins | sample C25metaG_FD_113461 | JGI IMG/M metagenome (GOLD analysis project Ga0157369, IMG submission 113461) | Corn rhizosphere microbial communities from Kellogg Biological Station, Michigan, USA - C2-5 metaG | ecosystem: Host-associated > Plants > Roots > Rhizosphere > Soil | place: USA: Michigan... | reverse complement strand
CTGATGATCCGGGTCAGCCATCACCCAGCGTATTGCCTGAGTTTTTTGGTAATTTTATTTTAGTGAATGGCAAGGCATGGCCGGTACTTGAAGTGGAGCCACGTCAATATCGCTTTCGCATTCTTAACGGATCTGACAGCCGGTTTTATAATTTATTCTTATCGGGTAATAATACCTTTTGGCAAATCGGCAGCGACCAGGGATTATTGACCTCACCGGTACCAATGAGCCAAATGCTGCTGGGGCCCGGCGAGCGCAAAGAAGTGGTGATTGATTTTTCTGATCCCGCATTATGGGGGCAAACAATTATAGTTCGTAATAATGCCAAATCGCCTTTTCGGAAAGGAGAGACTGTGGACCCAAAAACCACAGGACGGATTATGGCATTCCGGGTGAACAAACCTCTTAACTCAACTATTCCCATAAGTGTGTTGCCGGCAACTTTTCATTCACCCATAACACCGTTGGTTCAAAACGGGCCTACACGTAAATTACTTTTATTTGAAACCGAAGATGAATTTGACAGAATTAAGCCAATGTTGGGAACCATAGATGAGGGCGCTATGGATTTTGAAGATCCGGTTACAGAAAATATAAAACTGAATGATACCGAAGTATGGGAGTTTTATAACACTACTGTTGATGCGCATCCTATTCATTTGCATCTTGTAAAATTCCAGGCTATCAGCCATCAAAAATTTACAGGAACGCAGGATGCTACAGGCAAATTGACCAATATCAGGTTAATTGGTCAGCCGCAAATGTTTAATGTGGATCAGGATGGCTGGAAAGATACTTACGTAATGCTGCCCGGGGAAGTAACCAGGGTAATAGCAAAATTTGATCTTCCTGGCAGATATGTATGGCATTGCCACATCCTTAGCCATGAAGACCATGATATGATGCGGCCTTTTGAAGTTAGTACCACTGCCGCCAGACTTGCTCAGCAAAATATATCAACTCAGCCTGCGGTGCAGACAGATAATTTCAATGTTTATCCTAACCCTTTCGCTTTTAATACGATTATTAATTTTCAGGTTTCGGCTAAAAGTAAGGTAAACATTAAAATATTTAATCTGGAAGGCCGTGAAATAAGTACCGTTTTTGAGGGAGAAAAAAGTCCGGGTATTTACAATCTTCCATTTGAAGGAAATCGTTTAGCCGCGGGTGTTTATATATGCCGCATTCAGATCAATAACCAGGTATTGCAACGCAAGATGGTTATTCAGCGATAAAAGGAAAAATAAATGAGGATTGTTCAAAGTTTTTTTGTTACAATTGACAGGCTTACCGCGGCTTGAAAATGTAAAATTGATTACTGAAATTTTTGGAAAAGTTGGGATGAGCTACAAAAATGCCCTGCCATTTTACTGTCAGGGCATTTTAATTCCGGTTCGCAGTCTCCGGTCATTTAACTGCAATTTGTTTTGCTCACTATCATTTTTCGCTTCCCTCTTTGGGCAAATTAAAATCTGCTTTATTTATCCATTTACTATGTAAAATGAAATAAAATTTTATTTGCCGCCGATGTTTGAAGTCAGTTCGGTAATCACTTCTCCCACACATCCGTTTGGTTGCTGAATATGAAGAAGTGCCGCGAGTGTTGCAGAAATATCAGTCATGTTTACTTTGCGGTTTGTATTTCCCTGTGGAATATGCCAGCCAAAAAACACCAAAGGTATGTGTGTATCATACGGATTCCAATTGCCATGTGTCGTCCCGGTTTTTGAACTCCCACCATACCATCCAGGCTCAGGAATAATAATTACCGGCCCGGTCCGTTTTGAATTGTAACCGTTAATAATCGCGGTTTTGATCGGTTCCGGAACAGATGCGTTACCAATATTTTCAATATCAACGGCAAATTGAATTCCCGGTTGTTTTTCTAAAAAAGAGACCGTCGCTTTTTTTACCGCTTCATAATCAAGTTTGTTGTCTTCAATTTTTTTCATGTCGAAGCTCAGGTGGTAATTAATTGAAGAAGATATTAATTTATTCACCCCAAATTTTTGATTTAGAAAACTCACAAGGTTCGTTTCGATTTCACCTGATTGCAGCAAATCAGCAGGAATGTTGTGATCCTCCATGAAACCAACAGAGTTGGCAGCGCCGTGGTCTGCGGAAATAAAAACAAGGTAATTTCCTTTGCCTATTTTATTATCCAGGTAAGAAAAAAATGAAGCAAGATCCCTGTCAAGCCTAAGATATACGTCTTCTACCTCAATCGAATTAGGTCCATATTTATGACCAACATAATCGGTAGAAGCACAGTTAACCGTTAAAAAGTCGGTGGCTTTTCCGTTACCAAGATTGTATCCTTCGATGGCAGCTTTTGCAAAATCAAGCGTGAGCGTATTTCCGAAAGGCGTTGTCCGGATATTCCCTTTATCATCCTTTACAAGCGCTGAAATCCGGTGTGGGAAAACCGGTGATTTTTCGTTTTTGAAAAGACCTTCCCAGGACACATCATCTGCCGTACTTTGCGTGTATGTTGAAATCGGCAATAAAGTATTCCATTCATTGGCAGAAAGCTTTTCGGGCATTTTCAATTTATTGAAATTATTTGCCCACGCAGGCAATTCCTTCATATAATAAGTGCTGGTGATAAAATTTCCGGATTCATCATCAAACCAAAATGCGCCGTTTGCGGTATGACCTGCAGGCAAAATAGAAGCCCTGTCTTTTAAAGAAACGCCCACTACTTTTGATTCGAAATTAGTAGCAAGCCGCAGCTCATCTGTAATAGTTGACACCAAAAGATTGCGTGGCGACATCTGTCCTTCTTTAGAAGAACTTCCTACTGTTGATACAGTCGTATCTTCTGTACAATACCACTTCCTGCCGGTAATCTGATCTATCCAATCGTTCCCTGTGATGCCATCAATCGCCGGAACAGAGCCGGTAAATATAGTTGTATGGCCAACGGCTGTATAAGAAGGCAGATAGTTAATAAAAGTATTTTCACAGGAAAATCCTTCATTTAGCAAACGTTTAAATCCTCCATCCTGATACCTGGGATAATACCGGTATAAATAATCCCAACGCATTTGATCCACAGCTATACCCACCACCAGCTTGGGCCGTGATATCTGCTGTGCATTTAAAAATGAGAGAAAAATGAAACAACCTAAAAAAAGAAAAAGGATAATTTTTTTTGTAAAATTCATATCGATTATTTTGGTCTAAATCCTCAAATATAAGGTAATCGCAAAATAAAGCTGAACAAAAGAATGATTAGCGTTAAGATGTAATTAAATGCTGACATTAAAATATAACTTTGATAAAATCACCTTAAAAGATAGTTGATGAAAACAGCAATTGTAACAGGCGCTAACGGCAATCTTGGTAGTGCAGTAGCTAAAAAATTTATACAGCAAGAGTTTTTTGTATGTGGAACCGCACTCCACCCTTCAAAAACAAGCGAAGATTTCTCTTCAGACATGTTCGAACAAACTATAGTGAATCTTGAAGATGAAGTTGAATCAGAAAAATTCGTTGACAAAATAATTAAAAAATATAACACCATCGATGCTGCCGTCCTGACTGTTGGCGGATTCGCAAAAGGAACGATCAGTAACACAACAACTGCGGATATAAAAAAGCAATACCAATTAAATTTTGAGACGGCGTATAATATAGCAAGGCCTGTGTTTGAACAAATGATGAAGCAAGGCCATGGAAGAATTTTTATGATCGGTTCCAAACAGGGCCTTTCTTCAAAAAATGGAAAAGGGGTTGTTGCGTATGGATTGGCAAAATCACTGCTTTTCCGTTTGGCAGAACTCATGAATGCTGAAGCAAAAGGGAAAAACGTAGTAGTGAGTGTGATTGTTCCCAGCACCATTGATACGCCTTCCAATCGCGAAGGAATGCCTGATGCGCAATTTGAAAATTGGGTAAAAGCAGAATCAATTGCCGACGTGATTTATTGGTATTGTACCGACGAAGCCGCTGCCATCAGGGAGCCGGTTATAAAAATTTATAACAACGCTTAGCTTCTTCCTTTTACTGTTGATAAATATTGAATAATTATTTTGGCCGCAGAATCTGAGACGTGCGCTCCAAAAGTCTTTTGCATTTTGGTAACGATGCTTGTCCATGTTTTTTCAGGAAAATCAGGTTGCGTTGCAACCAGTGCGGCAGAATGGCAAATCACGCAATTGGCATTAAAAGTTTCCGAACCCGCAGCAGTGGGTAATGTAACCTGCACATTCTTAAGATCCGGCGCAGTCGTTACCAAATCCTCTTTTGGATTATCGGCAGCATCTTTACAGGAAATCATAAAGATGGCAAATACAAAAAAAAGAAGACTGCTTTTTAAGTAAATATTCTTCATGGCTACTCTGCTTTTAGTGGTAATATTTCAATTTCATTGCGCATATATCCACTATGGTTCCACTGATGCATCGGCTGGGTTTCGCCTTTTGCATTTGTCGCTTTTACATAAAGTTTATAATCGCCCTTATCAGGAGGTGAAAATTTATAATGCCATCTTCTCCAGGAATATTTTCCAAGATCGGGGCCAAGCTTTGCGGACTGCCAGGTTTTTCCGCTATCTGTTGACAATTCAACTTTGGTGATGCCAAAGCCACCATCAAAAGCAACTCCCTGCACATCTGTTTCCTCATTCAGCGGAACAGTTTGATTTGGTTCCGGAGAAACAAATAAAGAACGCACATCCATCACGCTTATGGGCTCAACTGAAGTAGCTATCGAATCAGGAGATTCATTTCCATTCGGAACTCCCTTGGGAACGAGATATGCCTTTTTCATCCAAAACCCATCGAATGGTTCTGTATGTACGGTTATATCGCTCAGCATTCCTACCCAGTAGGTGGCAAACCATCCTGGCACCACTAATTTAAGAGGGTAACCGTTTAATAAAGGCAAAGCTTCTCCATTCATTTCATACGCCACCATTACTTCGCCATCTATAGCATGCTCATAAGATAATGATTTTTGAAAATCAGGAACGGTGGCCATCGGCGGCACATCAAGCCCGTTAAAGCTTACCTCTTTTGAGCCGGGCTTCTCCCCCGCATATTCAAGTATATCTTTCAGTTTAACTCCCGTCCATTTTGCATTTCCCATTGCGCCGTTTTTCCATTGGCCGCCGGGCACCCTGGGGTCAAAAAAACTTCTTGAATTGCCGGAGCACTGGCATAAGGCCGTGATTGTATAAGGAGTAAATTTTGTTTTTAAATCGTTGAGCGATAAAGCCACTTCCTTACTAACGTTGCCGCCTATACGTAAACGAAAAGTATCCGGGTCAACAGCATCAGGCAGACCGGATAAATGCCAGCGAACAAAAAATACATTGTTTGGCGTATAATCCTCAAGAAAATATTTCAAAGGTGTCTCCAGGTTTGGCGGCCTGTCTGAAAGGAGCAGCATGCTGTCTTTACCATCAGGTTTTACCCACAGGCTTGCCGAGTCCTTTAACACACTCTGTTGGTTTTTGCCTGATTCAGTATTGCAGGAAAAAAACAAAAATGAAAATAAAATCAGGCCGGCAATATTTTTCATGATGATATAATTTTTTTCCACAGATAAACTGATAAAATTTAAAGATAAAATTTATGTTTGAAAAATACGCAGCAGATAAAATAGCCCTGGTGATATTCTAATTAAATACCTGGACGAAATCAGATTCCTTGTCACCCGACATTATATTGTGACCCCGTAGGGACTCGAACCCTAGACCCGCTGATTAAGAGTCAGCTGCTCTACCAACTGAGCTACGGAGTCGTTTTAATAAACGAAATGATACCTTTTCAGTATCATTCCTTTTGTTACCCGACCTGGATTCGAACCAAGACAAGCAGAATCAGAATCTGCTGTACTACCATTATACTATCGGGCATTGGGAGTGCAAATTTAAGATTTGTTCATCTTATTTGTAAAATAAAAATCATTAAAATTTGTTGGTTTACTATTAAGAAAAAATAAAATTTTAGTTGCACATGAATATTACATCTACGAAATCATGATGACTGTCAAAGAAATTAGCCTGGTTAGCAAATCCAGCCTCAGCTGTAATCCTGTTAATCTGCTGCATTGAATATTTTTGAGAGATTTCCATGAAAACAGGTTCATCTTTTTCAAAATGGATTTCAGTTTTTCCGATTAGTACTGATTGCTTTTTCAGGGAAATCAGAAAACTTTTACAGGCGCCGGTGGAAGGATCATACATGGCATAATGTTCAAAATTATGCTGAATAAAATTTCCATGTAATTCGTTATTGATTCGATGAAGCAGGTTAAGATTAAAGGCCTTTGTATATCCTTCTGCGTCATCGTAAGCAGCCAAAATCTTTTTGGGATTTTTCTTTAAATCAAAGCCTATTAACACCAAATCCCCTGTGGACAAAGAATTGCGCAGTCTTGAAAGAAACGTGGGCATCTCATCAAATTTGAAATTTCCAATGTTGGCGCCAAGAAATAACACCAGTTTCCTGTTTGATGAAATATTCTTAGCTGAAGTGAGCATTTCAAAATATTCTCCTGCTAAACCTTTAATAGTCAAATCCGGAATTTGTTTTGGCAAGTCATTTTCTAAAAAAGTAATTATATTTTTTGAAATATCAATGGGTACATAATTATCAATCGCATTTCTTGCAGATAATTCTTTTAATAAATGGATCGACTTGGTTACATCGCCTGGACCAAATTCTATTACATCCAATTTATCAGCATTTTTTATCACCTCATCAGCCATGCTTTTTTGCTGAGTCGAAAAAATTTCCATCTCTGCATTAGTGAGGTAATATTCATCACTTTCCATTATTTTCTGGAAAAGCCTGTCGCCCTCTTTATCGTAAAAATATTTTGAGTCTAAATACTTTGGCGAAGCCTGAAGGCCTTTCAGCACATCATCTAAAAATTGTTTCATATTTTTTATTGGGCTAATCGGATTCCCGTGTATTGCCAGCGAAGATTTGGTTGAAAAAAATTGCGATACGTAATGCGGCTATGTCCGGGTGAAGTGACGTCTGAAGCACCACGCAGCACTTGCTGGTTCACCATGAATTTGCCATTATATTCCCCTATTGCGCCTGGCGCTTTTTCAAAGCCAGGGTATGGAAGATAAGCGCTTTCGGTCCATTCCCATCTTCGTCCCCATTCAAAATTCGGAGCAGCGGCTTCCCACTCAAACTCGGTAGGAAGACGCATTTTTTTCCATGCGGCATAAGCATTAGCCTCATAAAAATTAATGTGGCAAACCGGTTCATCAGGATCAACCGGTTTCAATCCTTCTAAGGTGTAATTGAACCATTTTCCATCAATGAAATGCCAATACATCGGGCTATCTGTTCCTGTTTGTTTCACCCACGCCCATCCATCAGAAAGCCATAAGTTGAAATCTTTATAACCACCACTATTTATAAAATCCAGGTAATCCTTATTGGTAACAAGAGATCTGGAAATGCTGTAATCGTTAAGGAAAACGCGATGCCGTTTCGATTCATTGTCGAAACTAAATCCATCGCCATCAAATCCAATTTCATAAATGCCTTCTTTTATTTTTACAAAATCAGAATCTGGTTTATTTGCCTGTCTACCGGACAGGTAGGTTGGTTTACTATCAATTTGATTTTTATAAGCCGGAAACAATGGATTATTTCCGAGTATATATTTTATATCAGTCATTAAAAGCTCCTGGTGCTGCTGCTCATGATTGAAACCAATCACTAAAAGTTCTTCTACTTCTTTTGAAACCTGATTCTGCAAAAAATCATCCATCGCTTCATCTACATGCTTTCGGTATTGATAAATATCTTCAACGGTAGGCCTGCTCAGGTTTCCACGGTCGGTACGGATCACTCGCGCACCGGCATTTTCATAATAGCTGTTGAAAACGTAATTATAATTTGAATCAAATTCTTTATAATCTTTCGCATTTGGTTTCAAAATAAAAGTTTCAAAAAACCAGGTAACATGCCCGATGTGCCATTTCGGAGGGCTTACATCAACAACCGGTTGCACAACGTAATCCTCTGTCTGCAAAGGTTTGCAGATATCTTCTGTATACGCTCTTATTTCTTTATATTTTTTCAATAAGTTCATTTCATTTGTTATTTAAATAATTCGCAAGATCCGAAATACGCTGAATATCTTTTTCATCAGCTTGTTTTCTACGCATCATCAATGCGTACGTATTATTAAAGCCTATCGGTTTTAACCATTCCAAATTATATTTTTTCAAAAATTCTGACTGAACATAAGAATACACTTTTTCACTATTGCTTCCCAGCTTTGTAATCACAGAGCCGGGCGCCTGCAAAATTACCAAAAGGCCTGTTCCTGTGTATTCAGGGTACATATCAATTTGTTGGTTTATTAACGCATCAAAACAAATTTTTGTTCCTCCCAAACCTGTTTTGGTTTCGACCTTCAGATGAGTATTTCCTCTTATTAACATTGAATACATGGCTGCCAGGATATATTGCTCGCCGAAAATTTTGGAGCCAATTCGTATCGTTCCTTCATCAGCGATTAAAGGATTTTTGTACAAACTCCGTTCCATTAAAAATTGCTTTGCCACTTTTTCAGGAGATTGTTTTAAATAATCTACCTGGTAGTTCAATTCAGTCATCACGGAATCATTAATCTTTCCTGACAATTGATTCAAAACACTTTTCAACTCAGGGTACTTCGCTAAAATTTCTGAACGCACGAGAGGCGCAGCATAATAGGGTGGAAAAATGCCTTTATCATCTTTTAAAATTTTAAGGTCGAATGCTTTCAACCGTCCATCTGTGCTGTATCCGTCTATCACATCCAATTTTTTTTCATACACAGCCTTGTACATCACTGCATCGCTGATAACTACCGTGCGAATATTAAGTTTGTACACTTTTTTTAATCCCAGGTAGCCATCTTCTCTGCCCATAAATTCAGGTGTGAAGCCGGCGAGCATTTTACTGCGGTAAAAGTCAGGCAGTATATAAAAGGAAGACAGAACCACGATGCAAACCGGTATTAACCAAAAGGAAACTCTTACTTTTCTTATATTCAATTTTTGTAATCGAGATAAAATAAAATCAAAAAATATCGCCAGCAACGCAGCCGGAATGGCGCCTGCTAAAATCATATTCGTATTATTTAATGCAATACCACCAAAAATAAATTCTCCCAATCCTCCTGCACCAATGTAAGATGCAAGCGTTGCTACGCCTACGTTTATCACCGTAGCTGTCCGTATGCCAGCGAGTATAACGGGCATCGATAAGGGAAGTTTTACCTTTCTCAAAATTTGCCCTGCTGTCATTCCCATGCCCCTCGCAGATTCGAGTACAATCGGATCAACTTCATTCATTCCTGTATAAGTATTTCTTACAATCGGAAGCAGAGCATAGAGGAATAAGGCAACGATTGCCGGAACTGGCCCTATCCCAAGTAGTGGTATCATAAAGCCAAGCAATGCAATACTGGGAATAGTTTGTAATACATTAGTAATACCCAATACAGGTGCAGCCAGCTTTCTTTTTCGTGAGATATAAATGCCTAAAGGAACACCGATTATTACGGCAAATAATAACGAAATAAAAGTAAGGCCGATATGCTGAAGTAGCTGGTCAAAGATTTTGCCGGATTGCTCCTTCATGAAATCAAATAGAGTGGGTGCATCATTCATGGCTTTGCCGCTTTATAGCCTCAAGGCCCGTAAATAAAGAGTCGTAGCCCGCATGTCTTATTTCTCCGACAGCGTTTTTTATTGATAGATACTTTTGCTTTTCAGACTGAAGTAATTCAAGCGCATCCCATAAGCTGAGTGTATCTTCTGTAAATGTCAAATTATTTTCATCGGTAGTTGAATATTGCAAATGTTTAAAAATATCTTTTAAGAAAACAGCATTTAATTGCAATTCCATTTCCTGGTTAGAAAAAAATTCAGATACAAAATCGCTGGCAGGATGAAACAACAATTCAACCGGCTTGCCCTGCTGCACTATTTGCCCTTTGTCCATTAATAAAATTCTATCCCCCAATTCAAAAGCTTCACGAATATCATGAGTGACTAGAACGATGGTTTTATTTTTTAATAAGTCAAGGCCCGAAAATTCCTTTGTGATTTTTTTTCTTGTGATGGCATCCAGCGCACCAAAAGGCTCATCCATCAACAGGATTGGCGGATCGGCCGCAAGCGCCCTCGCAAGGCCAATTCGTTGCTGTTGTCCTCCACTCAATTGTTCGGGGAATAGAGATAAAATATTTTCAGGAAGATGTACTTTATCCAATAATTCAGAAATGCGGCTGGTAATTTTTTGTTGTGGCCATTTCAAAAGTTGTGGCACAATAGCAATATTTTCCGAAATCGTATAATGAGGAAAAAGTCCGTTATGTTGCAAAACATAGCCGATATTTCTTCTCAAATTTTCCACCGGAACATCCTTAATATTTTTGCCCCGAACCAAAATATTTCCTGAAGAAGAATCTATTAGTCGGTTAATCATTCTTAACGTAGTAGTCTTTCCGCATCCGCTGGTACCAAGCAAAACAACCGTTTCGCCTTCGGCTACCTCGAACGAAATATTATCCACCGCAGTGTAAGAGCCAAATTTCTTTGTAACATGCTGAAGTGAAATCATGTGGATTTTTTAAAGCTAAAGCAACAGGAGAAAATTTAAAGTTAAGCATTTAATGCACTGGAGTAATTTCACTTTTTGATGCAAAATTGAAAAAAACGCCGGCAAAGCTTACCCGTGTTTTAATGTTTTAAAATTGGTTATGCCGCAATTTGCATGAAAATTGTTCTTCCCAATTTAATAAAGGATATTCGCTTTTCATTCAAATTACATTATATGAAACGACTTTTATTGATTCCGCTTTTGTTTTCAATCTCAACTTTAAAATCGCAAAATAAAGTGATAATAATTCCTGAACCTGTGGCAATGGAAGTACATTCCGGCAACTTTAATTTTAATGCTGAAACGCAGGTGATTGCCGGCAATGACGTTTCACATATTGCTAAAATGTTCAATTACTATTTGGAAAAATTATATGGATTTACTTTACCCGTACAAAGTAATCAGGCTAAGGGAAAACAATCAGATATTATTTTTAAGCTCGCGAAAGCAGGCGATAAAAAAGATGAATATAAATTGGAGGCAACGGCTCATCAAATTACAGTTAGCAGCGCATCCAAAGAAGGATTGTTTTATGGAATGCAATCTTTATTGCAACTAATGCCTGATACGAAGGAAATCTCATTATCTGAAGGCTTCTCCATCCCGCAGGTATATATCAATGATTATCCGCGCTTTCAGTATAGAGGTATGCATCTCGATGTTGGTCGTCATTTTTTTGATGTTAATTATGTAAAGAAATACATTGATTACCTGGCGTATTTCAAATACAATACT
>Ga0157369_10009097_pt1 | contig 11367 bp, 8 predicted proteins | sample C25metaG_FD_113461 | JGI IMG/M metagenome (GOLD analysis project Ga0157369, IMG submission 113461) | Corn rhizosphere microbial communities from Kellogg Biological Station, Michigan, USA - C2-5 metaG | ecosystem: Host-associated > Plants > Roots > Rhizosphere > Soil | place: USA: Michigan... | reverse complement strand
TGACGTCGCGGGCCGGCCGCTCGCGTCATGATCATCGCGAGTGCCGTGAGTTATGCCGGCGGATTCTTTGGGTCGTTGCATCGGTTGCCTGTCTGGAGGTTCGTTGTGGCGTTTGGTGGGCGGCCGCGGTTGCCGCGTGCGGTGGAGGCGGCGTTCTGGGACGGGGTCCGGGAGGGGCTGCTGGTTGATGAGGCGGCTGCGCGGGCGGGGGCGAGCGGGCGTGCGGGGTGGCGGTGGATGCGGGCGGCTGGCGGGGTGCGGCCGCCGGCGGCGCCGGCGTCGGGGCGGTACCTGCGGGGGTGGGAGCGGGAGGAGATCGCGGTCGGGCTGGCGGCGGGGGACTCGTGCCGGGTGATCGCGGCGCGGCTGGGGCGCAGCGCGTCGACGGTGTCGCGGGAGGTGCGCAGGAACGGCGCGGGGCGGGGGTACCGGGCCAGCGTGGCGGGGCACCTGGCGCGGGAGCGGGCGCGGCGGCCCAAGCCGGCGAAGCTGGCCGTGAACGGCGAGCTTCGCCAGTGGGTAGGGCAGAAGCTGGAGCTGCGGTGGTCGCCGCAGCAGGTCTCTGCGAGGCTGGAGGCGGAGTTCCCCGGCAGGCCGGAGATGCGGGTGTCGACCGAGACGATCTACCAGTCGCTGTACGTGCAAGGGCGCGGCGCGCTGCGCCGGGAGCTGGCGGCGTCCCTGCGCTCCGGGCGGGCGATCCGCCGGCCCCGGCGGGCGGCCGGGCGGGACGGGCGCGGCAAGATCCCGGGGATGGTCAGCATCAGCGAGCGGCCGGCCGAGGCGGCGGACCGGGCGGTGCCCGGGCACTGGGAGGGCGACCTGGTCATCGGCCGGGCCGGGAAGACCGCGGTCGGGACGCTGGTGGAGCGCGCGACCCGGTTCGTCATGCTGGTCCCGCTGCCGGACGGCAAGGGCCCGGACGCGTTCGCCGGCGCCGTGGTGCCGGTCATCGGCGGCCTGCCGGCCGCGCTGCGCCGGTCGCTGACCTGGGACCAGGGCACGGAGATGACACGGCACCGGGAGATCGCCGTCGCCGCCGGGGTGGAGGTCTACTTCGCTGACCCGCACTCCCCGTGGCAGCGGGGCAGCAACGAGAACACCAACGGGCTGCTGCGCCAGTACTTCCCTAAGGGAACCGACATCCCCTCCGACCCCGCAAGGCTGCAGGCCGTCGCCGATGAGCTCAACGGCCGCCCCCGCATGACGCTGGGCTGGAAGACCCCGGCCGAGGCCCTGGCCGCGTTCCTGGACGAGCAGGCCGCCTGAGGGGGCCAGGGAAGCCAGGACAAGGAGGCGGCTGGCGCCGCCGCTCACCACCGGAAGGGATGCCGCGCATCATGCGGGGCCGCCCCTCCGGCCTCAAGGCTGCCCTGCGGCACCGCTGCGCGGCGGCCCTGCCGGGCCGGCCCTGACCCCGGAGCCACTGCGGCCCCTGACGGCAGGACCCCAAGGGCCAGGCGCAAGCGCCTGCCCCGGGAACGCGCGACACCCCCGCGCCCGCCCACCGCGTATGGTGACCACGGAAGGTGCCATCTACCGGCACCGTTGCAACGACCGTCGGAAACTGAGGGCATAACTAACGGCACTCGCGGCGGGCCGGGGCTCGGGGGGCTGCCCGTCGGCGAGTGAATCGGATATTCAGCGCATTTTGGACGCTGTCATGACTCGGGACGCCGTCGTAGTACTAGCGCCGGGTACAGGGGAGCCAGGCACATGAAGCGCGAGCCACGACGAGCATGCGCTGCGCACGCCGCGAATCACTTAAGCAGCGGCCCTGCCCGAGCCGGCATGCTCCGCGCGCGAGCGCTTTCAGCTGACCTGCGCTCCGTTCACGCCCCGGAGAGCTTGGCATCAAGGACGCCTGCGCCGGCGACGGTATCTGCCCGGCCGCCGGTCCCCTGGCCCGGCTGCGGGCGAGCGTCGGCCCGGGCGAGGCAGGGAGATGGGGCCAACGCTGACGGCGCCGGCGGTGTTGAGGCTGGTAATGCAGGTGAAGCTCAACCCGCCGCAGGCTGTATCGCTCCCGGGATAGCGCGATGACCGTTGCGCGATGACCGTGTCCTGCGCCTGCATCGTCTGACCGTCAGTCCCGGGATCGCTCGGCGGCCCGCCGCCAGCCAGGCTCTCGATCGCTGCGCCCCTCAACGATCGCACGCATCGTGACGAAGCAGTGCATGATCCGGTAACCCTGTGCCTGCCGATGTAGAATCAGTCGGTGAGCCGACCATCATCTGCGCTGGCGAGCAAGGGGCGATATGGCCGCTGATAGCGGGGACTCGACGGGGGGCCAGGAAGGCAGTCGCGCGCCTTCGTCATCGGCCGAAGGCGGATGACCGAGCGGCGCAGCCGGCACCCGAGGTAGCGCGCTTCCAGGCCGCCATGGAAATGCATGAACTTGGCGTCCGGCTGTACCGGCAGCGGATGCACCGTGAACACCCCCGCGCCAGCCGGTCCGACATCGAGCGCATGGTGAAAGCCTGGCTCGCCGAGCCCCAGCGCAGCCCCCAGCTACGCCTGCCCTTGACGGAACGGGGCCGTGGCGTCCGTTGAGTCAGCGCTGCGCGCAGCAGTCTCCGACTTGAACGCGATCGGAGTACGCTGGGCGCTTGTCGGCGGCCTGGCCGTCTCCGCCCGGGCGGTACCCCGCTTCACCAAAGACCTCGACTTCGCTGTCGCCGTCGCCAGCGCCCGGGCCTCCATCGCCAGGAACATCGACAGCACGGCCGACGTCGCCCGCCCGGCCGCTGCCGACTGGGCGGCCCGCGCCAGCTGCAGCGCGTCACCGAACTGGCCCAGGTAGTTCGCCTGGTGGGACAGGCTCGACATCAGCCGGGCGCCCAGCACCGGGTCGGCCGCCTCCCCGGCCAGCCGCAGCCCCTGCGCGAAGTAGCGCTGCGCCGCGCCGTGGCGGCCCGCGTCGTAAGCGGAAAAGCCGAGCATCTCCGCGGTCTCGGCGGCGGCGCTGAACAGCTCGCGGCGTACCGGCTGGGGATGCCGGCCGCGCAGCAGCGGCACGATCTCGGACCGGAAGAACGACAGCAGCGCCTGGCGGACGTGCCCACCGCCGTAGTGGACGTCCAGGTCCATCAGCGAATGGGTGAAGGCCCGGATCCACTCCGCAGTCGCCACTCCCCGTTGCGGGCGAGGATCTCTCCCTGGCTGCCCGGCCATGCCTGCCCGGAGAACAAGAACCCCGTGATCAGCCCCGGCGTCGCCGCCGGCGTCCACCCGGCCTCCGCGACCGGGCCGTCGGCCAGGGTCCGCCACCGCCAGGCCGTCCAGTAGCGACACCGACCGGTCCACCTCCGGCAGCCAGCCCGGCCCCTCAGCCAGGCACCCCGCATCATCCCCTCCGTAACGGGACGCGGGCTCCTGGCCAGGCTGATCAGCGTCGCCGTCATGGCCGCTGACCTCGCTCACGAGCGCGGCGAAGCGAGCCTTTGCCTGCTCGCAGGCGCGTTCCAGGGTGCCCTCCAGGAGCTCCACGGTCCCCTGAGCGAGGACGCGGCCCGGCTTCTGGTGCCATCCCGCGACCGAGCGCACCGACACGCCCACGTGCACGGCGAACGCTAGGTTGGACAATGGTTTCGGCAGAGATTTCGATCATTTCTTGCCCCTCTCAACTGAAGGGCCGCGGGAGCCAGGAACGGGAGCCAACGTGGTCGGATGCCTCCAGACTCACCGCGACCCGCTCGGAGCGTTTTCGCTGGTGAGAGGCTCTCCGTTCGACTCCAGCCGACCTATCCGGGTGTCAGCGGTCGATCATTTGCTGCATATCGTCGGGGTAGCGGGCGCCGACCATGGTGATCTCTGCGGCCGCGGTGTTGATCGTGGCGAGGTCGCCGGGGGTGAGCTGGATTCGCAGGGCGCCGAGGTTTTCTTCCAGCCTCTCCAGGCGGCGAGTGCCGGGAATGGGGACGATCCACGGCCGCTGGGCGAGCAGCCAGGCCAGCGAGATCTGCGCGGGCGTGGCGCCCTTGTCCCTGGCGATGCCGGTGAGCAGGTCGACCAGCGCCTGGTTGGCCGTGCGGGCCTCTGCGGTGAAGCGGGGAAGGGCTGCGCGCATGTCTCCTTCGCCGAACTTGGTGGCCTGGTCGACGCGGCCGGTGAGGAAGCCCCGGCCGAGCGGGCTGAACGGCACCAGCCCGATGCCGAGTTCCTCAAGGGCTGCGAGGATCTCTTCTTCCGGCTCGCGCCAGAACAGGGAGTACTCACTTTGCAGTGCCGTGACCGGGAACACCGCGTGCGCGCGGCGGATGGTGCCCGCGCCCGCCTCGGACAGGCCCAGGTGCCGCACCTTGCCCGCCGCGACCAGGTCCGCGGCGGTGCCGGCGACGTCCTCGATCGGGACCTGCGGGTCCACGCGGTGCTGGTATAGCAGGTCAATCCGGTCGGTGCGCAGTCGTCGCAGCGACCCGTCCACCGCCTTCCGGATGTGGTCCGGGTGGCTGGACAGCCCGGTCTGGCGGCCCTGGTCGTCGAATGCGAACCCGAACTTGGTGGCGATGACGACCTGGTCGCGCACCGGGGCAAGTGCCTCGCCGACGAGTTCCTCGTTAAGGAACGGTCCGTAGACCTCGGCGGTATCGAAGAAGGTCACGCCCAGGTCGACCGCGGCCCGCAGCAGGTTCATCATCTGGCCGCGGTCGCCTGGGTTCGGGCCGTAGCTGTGGCTCATGCCCATGCAGCCGAACCCGAGGGCCGAGACCTCCAGCCCGCCGGAGCCGAGGATGCGCTTGTCCATGTCGTTCCTTCTCGTGCGCTGGTGATCAACGATACGGTCCCCTGGCACGCCGATGGTGGTCGTGAGGGCCTGTGATCCGAGGATGAGGATCGTCATGGCTGCCCGCTCGACACGAATGTGGCGATGGCGTCGGCTACCGCGGCCGGGTTGTCGACCGGGACCCACGTCTTGGCGCCGGGAACGGGGATCAGGGTGGCGCGGGGGAAGTCGGAGGCGAGCCGCCGGGCGCCGGTCATGGGGAAGAAGTCGCACGACTCGCCCCAGATCAGCAGGACCGGGCGGTCAAATCTCGGGATGGCCTGGGCTGCGTTGAGGAGCAGTTGCGGGCGGGCGCCGGCCTGGGCCGCGACGAGGTCGCCGGCCACGCGCGGGTCGCGCTGGATGGGGCCGAAGAAGGATTCTTCGCGCTGGTGGTCCAGTCCGCTCGCGGTGACGGTGGAGGCTGCCCGGCGCCGCAGGGCCGGCGACCGGAGCTGCAACCGGAGCAGTGCCTGGGTGAGCCGGGGTAGCGCGCGGCTCAGGGCCGCTGCCTTCTTGAGCTGGTCGGGCGGGAACTGGTCATAGTTTTCGCAGTTGGTCAGGACCAGGCGGCCCACCCGCGCGAGCGCCGGGTGATCGGTGGCCAGCGACAGCAGGAGCAGTCCGCCGGCCGTGTCGTTGGCGACCACCGTGGCGTCGTTCACGTCGAGCTCATCGAGGCAGTCGAGCAGGAGCCGGGCCAGCGAGATGGCCGACCGGTCCGCTCCTGGCGACAGGGGCCAGGAATGCGCTCCCAGCGGGAGGTCGATCGTGATGCAGTGGTAGCGGTCGGCCAAGGCGGTGACGACGTCACGCCACAGGTCGCCGTTCGCGAGGGCGCCGGCGAAGAAGACGAGGGCCGGTCCCTGGCCAAAGGACCGCCAGGCCAGCGGTCCGAGCCGGGTTTCGAGCGTTCCTGATGCCAGGAATGTGTCCATCATGGTTCCTTTCTTGCCGGTGCTGGCCCGCCAGGTGGGGTCACGGGCCGAGCTCGCGGATGAGCTGCCGGAAGGCGTGGTAGGCGGGCTTGGGGGTGTAGTCGTCGCGCATGATGCCGAACTGGTGGAACAGGCCTGGCTCGGAGCTGTCGGCGTCGCGCAGGCCGAACAGCATGTAGTGCGAGATGTTCAGTTCCTCCCGGAGGTGGTGCACGGCGCGGACGATGGCGTCGATCACCTCCGCCTGCCGGTCCGGGCTGCGGCGGGCGCCACTGAGGGGGTTGGTGCCGGTGGGCCAGCCGTTCTCGGTGACCCGGATCGGCACCGACGCCGGGATGCCCGCGGCGGCGAGGTCTCGCAGGCGCAGGTTCCGGAGGACCTCCTCGACTCGGCCGGGGATCGCGGTGAGCTCGACGGGGTCTTCGAAGACGTCGACGTAGAAGTTGTGCCCGACGAAGTCGACCGACTCCGTGAACGCGGGGCCGCCCGCGCCGGCCAGGTCGTCCCAGAAGCGCGGCAGCGCGGCGGGGCTGTGCGGCACCGAGCCGAAGCCCACGTCGATATCCAGGCCTCGCCGGCGGATCTCGTCCTTGGCGGCGATGACGCCGTGGACGAGGGCATCCAGGGTGTAGGACTTGGACCCGTCCATGAACGAAAGATTCGGCTCGTTGGTGATCTGCACCGACCGAAGGCAATCGCCGTACCGGCCGATGACCGTGCGGACCAGGCTCGCCCAGCGGTTCACCTCGAAGCCGGTGTCGCGCAGGCAGCCCAGCGTGACGTGGCCGAGCAGGCCCGCGTCACGGTACCGGTCCCCGAGGGCCAGGGCGGCATCCTGGCCGCCTGGCTCCATGTCCACCAGGTAGGTACGGGCTACCACGCCGTCGCCGAGGTCATCGAGGGCGGAGCGGACCCGGGGGTAGTCATCCGGCGGTCCGGCGGCCAGGCCGGCCGGGGTGCCGGCCACGCTGAGCGGGTAGATCCCGAACTCCAGCGCTGATGCGGTCATCTTTCCTCCTTTTCCGGATGGGGCTGGCCCGGTTCGCCGGGGCCTGCGCGGCGTACCGAGATAAGGCAGAGTCCAAGGTCACGGATCCTGGCCAGCAGGCCGTGCAGCGCCGCCTGGTCAAGCGGGCCGGTTATGGCCGTCTGGGTGCCGTCGCTGTCCACCCGGAGGTCGCCGAGCCAGTCCGCCCAGCGGGCGTCCAGGGCGCCCTCGACCCTGATCTCATAGCCAGCAGGTGACCCCGCGTCACTCATGGGCGTCCTTCTGAGCGCGCATGGGGGAAAATGGGTCGGTAAGCGAACCGCGGTGCAGGCATTGCCGTCCTCCTGCCGAAGGGCACGTAGAGACATCAACGGAATGGTAGGAGCGGCGCGCCGCCCGGGGCGTCACCCGAACGTGCCCAGGAAGGTGGAATCTTGCCGAAGGGACAACCGGCACGAACGTGCCTGGCCACGCAGCCGCCAGGGGCTGCCGTCCCCGGGCCCGACGTCCTGCTCGCCACCAAGCTGCACCTTCCGCGCCCGCAGGCCGGCCTGGTATCCCGGCCCCGCCTGGCCCAAGCGCTGAGCGAGGGAAGCGCGGGCGCGCTCATCGTGGTGGCCGCGCCGGCCGGGTCCGGCAAGACCGTCCTGCTCGCCGACTGGATCCGGCGGGAAGGCAAGCCGGCGGCGTGGCTGTCGCTCGACCCCGCCGACAACGACCCGGCCCGGTTCTGGCGGCACGCCGCCGCCGCGCTGGAGCGGGTGCGCCCGGGAATAGCCGCGCGGCTCGTTCCCATGCTCGGGCCGCCGGCGCCGCGTGACCTCACCGGGCTGGTGGCAGCCCTGGTCAACGAGCTGGCCACCCAGCCCGGCGAGGATGAGATCGTGATGGTGCTCGATGACTACCACCTGATCAGCTCCGAACCGGTGCACCGGACACTGGCGTTCTTGCTGGAGCACCGGCCGCCGGGCCTGTGCCTGGCAATGGCTACCCGCGCGGACCCGCCGCTCCCGCTGGCGCGGCTGCGGGCGCGGGGCGAGCTCACCGAGGTGCGCGCCGCGCAGTTGCGGTTCACCGCCGGCGAGGCCGCGGTCCTGCTGCGCCACGCCACTGATACTGGCCTGCCGCCCGCTGTCGTGGCGGCGCTGACGAAACGCACGGAGGGGTGGGCGGCCGGCCTGCACCTGGCCGCCTTGTCGCTGCGCGGGCACCCGGACGCCGCCAGCTTCGCCGCGGCGTTCAGCGGCAGCCACCGCTATGTCCTGGATTACCTGGCCGAAGAGGTACTCGACCAGCAGCCCGGTCATGTGCGGGCGTTCCTGCTGGAAACCTCGGTCCTCGGCCGGCTGTCCGGTGAGCTGTGCGAGGCGCTGACCGGCCGGGCCGACAGCCAGGCGATGCTGGAGGCCCTGGAGCGAGCCGGCCTTTTCCTGATGCCGTTGGATGACACGCGTGCCTGGTGGCGCTACCACCAGCTATTCGCCGACCTGCTGAGCGCCCGGCTACGGCAAGAACAGCCAGGTAAACTGCCAGGGCTGCACCGCCGCGCGGGTGCCTGGTGCGAGACTCACCAGCTAGTCGATGAGGCCATCCGCCACGCCTTCGCCGCCGGCGACGCCGGCTGGGCCGCCCGGCTGATCGAGCGGCACTTCGACGCCCAGTTGCGGCGGGGGGCGACAGTCGACCGGTGGATGGCAGCCCTCCCGGAAGACCTGCTACGTTCCCGGCCCCGGCTTCGCCTGATCCAGGCGGTCTCGGCGGTCGTGGCCGGGCGCGTGGACGAGGCCGGGCCGCTGCTGACCGCCGCCGAGCGCGCCCTGGAGGCTGGCGGTGATGAGGCCGTCGAGCCGTCGATCGGGCGGGCGGCCAGCCGCGTGGCGAACGTGCCCGCGTCGGTCGCGCTGGTGCGCGCCGAGCTCGCGCGGCGGCACGGGGACGCCGCCGCGCTGGGCACCTTGGCACGGCAGGCGCGGGCGCGGCTGTCGGCGGACGACCACGCGATGCGCATGCAAGTCGACTGGGACCTGGCCGTGGCCGACTGGCTGCGCGGGCGGCTGGTGCAGGCCGAGGCGGCACTGACGGGGCTCATCGGCGAGCAGCGGGCTGCGGGCGAGTCCTACCTTGCCGTGCGCGCTGCCTGCGACCTGGGCCAGGTCCGGCAGGCCCGGGGCCACCTGGGCGCGGCGCTGAACGCCTACGAGCAGGCATTGCAGATCGCCACCGAGGCCGGGCCGCCGCCGCCGGCCGGCGGCATGGCCCTGCTGGGCATGGCAGAAGTGCACTATGAGCAAGACGACCTGGACGCCGCCGCGCAGCGGGCCGCCGAAGGCATCGCCTTGTGCCGGCAGCTCGCCTATACCCAGCCGCTCGCCGCCGGCCTTGCCACCCTGGCGTGGATCCGGCAGGCCCAAGGCGACCGGCCCGGTGCCCGGGAGGCAATGGCTGAGGCCGGGCAGATCGCGCGCGCCCCGGGCGCGGGCGGCCCGCTCAACCCGGTCCCGGCGCAGCGGGCGCGCCTCCTGCTGGCCCACGGCGACATCGACGCCGCGGCCCGCTGGGCGGACGAAGCGGGCGTAAGCGCCGACGACGAGCCCAGTTACGCCGCCGAGCCCGAGCACCTGCTGCTCGCCCGGCTGCTGCTCGCTCGGCATCGCCCCCGGGAGGCGCTTGCCATGCTCACGCGCTGGCATGCCACCGCGGTCGCCGCCGACCGGACCGGCAGCGTCGTGCAGCTCGGTGCCCTGCTGGCGCTGGCGCGCGCGGCCAGCGGGGACTCCGACGGCGCGCTGGAGTCGCTGGCGGCGGCGCTGTCGCTCGCCTGCCCGCACGGTTATGTTCGCGTCTTCGCTGACGAGGGAGCGCCGATGGCCGCCTTGGCCGGACAGCTGGCCCAAGCCCAGCAGGCCCGGCCGGGCGCCCCCGGCCGCGTCCCGCGGGACTGCCTGTCCCCGGTCCTGGCAGCGCTGCGACGCAGCCCCGTCGCACCGCCCGTCCCCGCACCCGCCCGCGCTGGTGCCCGCGGACCCATCGAGCCGCTGACCGCGCGGGAGCTGGAGGTGCTGCGGCTCCTCGCCGCCGGCCGGTCGAATCAGCTCATCGCCGGCGAACTCGTGGTAACCCTGGACACCGTCAAGAAGCACGTCAGTCACGTCCTTGCCAAGCTCGGCGCCGCCAACCGGGCCGAGGCCGTGGCCCGGGCCCATACGCTCGGCCTGATCACCTAAGCCGCGGCGCTGGGCTGCCCCGGCACCATCGTGCCGGCCATCCGGCGCGCGAACATTCCACCCGGGCAAGCACGGCCGGGTGACGCGCCTGGCGGCCCGCGACCCTACAGTCAAGGGATGGTCGTTACCGAACACCAGGTCGGGTCAGGCGCCTATGGCGTGGCGGTCTCCGCGGACGGCGCGGTGTGGACCAGCCTGGCCGAGAGCGGCGAGCTGGCCTGCGTCAGCCCGGCCGGACAGGTCAGCCGAGTGAGCCTCGGCTCCGCGCGCAGCCGTCCAATGGTATTGGCGCCCGGTCCCGATGCCGCAGTCTGGTTCAGCCGCGGCGACGGGCGGATCGGCCGGATCGAGGCTAGCGGCGCCCTCTCCTCAGTGCCGGTGCTGACACCGGACGGATCGCCCTACGGGCTGTGCGCCGGGCCGGGACAGACACTGTGGTACACCGTGCCGGCCGCCGACCGGATCGGCCGGATCACCCTCGGCGACCACGCCGAGGAGTTCCCGCTGCCGGCGGGGAGCATGCCGTCCCTGATCACCGCGGGCGCGGACGGCACCGTATGGGTCACCCTCAACCAGGCCAATGCCATCGGCAAGATCACGCCTGCCGGCGAGGTCACGTCCTATCCGCTGCCCACCGCCGACGCGGCGCCGGTTGGCATCCACGCCGGCCGCGAGGCAGTGTGGTTCACCGAGATCGGCGCCGGCCAGATCGGGCGCGTCTTCCCGGACGGGCGGATCGAGGAGTTCCCGCTGCCCGACCCCTCCAGCCGCCCGCACGCCATCGTCACCGCCGACGACGACGGCTGCTGGGCGACACTGTGGGCCGCCAGCTCGGTCGCCCGCCTCGACGCGGACGGCAACTTCACCGGGGAAATCCGCTTCCAACCCGGAGCCGAGCCACACGGACTGGCCCTCGCCGACGACGGCACGCTCTGGGTCGCGCTCGAAACAGGATCCCTCGCCCACCTCACCAGCTGACCCGCCCCCGGGCCGACCGGGCCGGCTCCCGCGCAGTGGCCTTGATGGCCATCCCGGCACCTCCTGCACGCGATGCGGTTGCTCATGTGCCCTGCTCCAGCGGACTCGTTGCTTGCTGATGCGGCCTGGCGGCCGTGCGGGCGCGCCGCCAGGCGGGGCTGTCGAGAAGTGGGGGTCGAAGCGGTCTTGCAGGCCGAGCAGTACCTCCGGAGGCTCGCTGCCCTCCCGGCGCCGGGCGACATGGCGGAAGTAGTCGAAGCGTTCGATGCCCAGATAGACGTCGCCTGCGCCGCCGCTGGACTCGCCCGGCGCACCGTCTGCGAAGTGCAGAACATGCAGTACCTGACCGAGCTCGTCCAGCACGGGGCCGGCATCTCGGTGCTCCCCCCGATGAGCGTGCGCGCGGTCACCGCACACCTCACCGTCATCCGCATCACGCCACCGATACGCCGCGACATCTGCGCCGTCGTCGCC
>Ga0157369_10009095_pt1 | contig 11368 bp, 5 predicted proteins | sample C25metaG_FD_113461 | JGI IMG/M metagenome (GOLD analysis project Ga0157369, IMG submission 113461) | Corn rhizosphere microbial communities from Kellogg Biological Station, Michigan, USA - C2-5 metaG | ecosystem: Host-associated > Plants > Roots > Rhizosphere > Soil | place: USA: Michigan... | reverse complement strand
GCCCAACGACGCACTGGAGCGGCTGGTAGAGGCGAACACGCTGCTTTCCGGGCTGGGCTTTGAATCCTCGGGGCTGGCCGGCGCCCATGCCATCCACAACGGCTTGACGGCGGCGGAAGGCACCCACAGATTCATGCATGGGGAAAAGGTGGCCTTTGGACTCCTGGCGCAACTGAAGCTTGAATCCCAGCCGGACTCGGTGGTCGGGGAGGTGCTGGCGTTTTCAACCAGCGTGGGGCTTCCGACGACGTTTGCCGACGTAGGGATCGCCAATCCGAGCGGCGAGCTTTTGCAGAAGATAGCCGAGCGGGCCACCGCGCCCGGGGAGACAATTCACAACGAGCCCATGGCGGTGAGCGCGGACATGGTGGTGGAGGCGCTGCGGGCTGCCGATGCGGCGGGGACCCGGTTCGCCCGCGCCGCGCACACCCATGCCTGACCGCGTGCAGGGGATTGAGAAGTGTCCGATTTCGGACAGTGGGGTCTGGGAGTGGTCAGGACTAAGCCAACCTCAGGCGGCGGAACGTAGCGGTAAGCAGTCTGTTTTCAGCGATGTTCTTAGGCAACCTTTTTGGCCCACCAAGTGCAAACATGTTTTCGACATGGATATCGCTCGCCCTGATATTAAGCGGAAAAAGCAACGGCAGATGGTGGTTTGGGTTGCCGTCGCCATTGTGGTACTTGCCGGAGCCGGTTATGCCGTCTCGCGTTTGAAACCTGCTGCCCCTCAAGTGGATGCCTCGGCTGTCTGGCCCGATACGGTGAAGCGCGGAGATTTTACCCGCCAGGTGCGCGGTTCGACCGGCACCCTGGTGCCGCGCGAAGATTCGATCGAGCTGATCCCGGCGCAGACAGAAGCCACGGTGGTGCGCATCCGGGTGCTGCCCGGAGCGATGGTGACGCCGAACACCGTCCTGATGGACCTGGCCGACCCGCAGCTCGAGCAGAAGTTGCTGGATGCCCGGCTGGCGGTGCAGGCGGCGGAGGCTGACTTCAAGAGCCAGCAGGCGCAGTTGCAGAGCACCTTGATGGATAAGAAGATCCTGGCGGCGCAGGTGAACGCGAATTTTGCCCAGGATCAATTGCAGGCGCAGACCGACGAACAGCTTTTGAAGCTTGGCGTGATTTCCGGCGTTACTGCGAACAAGTCCCGGAGCACTGCGGACCAGTTGCAGGCGCAGCACAAGCTGAGCCTGCAGCAGTTGGATCTGAACGAGAACAACATCAAGGTGCAGCTTGCATCCGCGCAGGCGAAGATCGACCAGGCGAAGGCGCTGCTGGGGCTTTACCAGAAGCAGTCCGAAGCGCTCCAGGTCAAGTCGACCATCTCCGGCACGCTGGCGCCACTGGCCCAGCCGGTGCAGGTGGGCCAGCACGTGACCGCCGGGACGTCGGTCGCCGAGGTGATCCAGCGCGACAAGCTCAAGGCTGCGTTGCAGATTGCCGAGACGCAGGCGCGGGACATCCAGATCGGCCTGCATGCCGATATCGACACCCACAACGGGGTCATTCCAGGCCACGTAACACGAATTGATCCTTCGGTCGTGAACGGAACGCGCACGGTTGACGTAGATCTGGATGGGCCCCTACCTCCGGGTGCGGTCCCGCAGTTGAGCGTGGAAGGCGTAATCGACCTGGAGCACCTGCACGATGTGCTTTATGTCGGCAGGCCGGCGCTGGGTAACGAGAACTCCACGTTGAGCCTGTTCAAGGAAGATCCGGACCATAAGGGAGCGACCCGCGTGCAGGTGAAAGTGGGACGCGCCTCGGTGCAATACATCCAGGTGCTCGACGGCCTGAAAGCAGGCGACACGGTGATTCTGTCCGACATGTCGCGCTACGACAACGTCGACCGCATACGGCTGGAGTAGTGCGGGGAAACAGCCAACAGGCATTAGGAATCAGGCATTTGGCAAAAAGAAACAAGCATTAGGAATCCCGCATTAGGACGAGTTGTGGGCCTGATGTGAACTCGACAACTGACCACCGAAACGAGGACTGCATGGCAAACGACAAGCTGATCGACATTGAGGATCTGACCAAGGTCTTCTATACCGACGAAGTGGAGACGCACGCGCTCTCCGGCATCCATCTGACCATTTCGCGCGGCGAGTACGTGGCCATGTCGGGCCCGTCGGGCTGCGGCAAATCGACGCTGCTGTCGATTCTGGGCCTGCTGGACACGCCGACCGGCGGCCGCTACCTGCTGAACAACAAGCCGGTGGAAAACCTGAGCTTCAGCGAGCGCTCGCGCATTCGCAACCAGGAGATCGGGTTCATCTTCCAGAGCTTCAACCTGATCGGCGATCTGACGGTGGAAGAGAACGTGGAGCTTCCCCTGACGTATCGCGCGGGCATGCCGTCGGCGGAGCGCAAGAAGCGGGTGAAGGAAGCGCTGGAGCGCGTGAACATGGCGCACCGCATGCGGCACTATCCGGCGCAGCTCTCGGGCGGTCAGCAACAGCGTGTGGCTGTGGCTCGCGCGCTCGCGGGTTCGCCTTCGATCCTGCTGGCCGATGAGCCTACAGGAAACCTGGACTCGAAGAACGGCGAAGCCGTGATGCACCTGCTGGCCGATCTGCACCGCGAGGGGTCCACCATCTGCATGGTGACGCACGATCCGCGATTCGCCAAGCACGCCGAGCGCGAAGTGCACTTGTTCGACGGCAAGGTGGTGTCGGAAGACGAACTGAGGAAGCTCACGGCCGAGGTCGAGGCGTAGCCGGGATAGAAAGTTCCTAGTACAGGGTTAAGGTGGTCAGGGCCGACGGGCCCAGGGGGAGGTGTACCTGGGCTCGCGGGGATTTGTGCGCGAGGAGTGGAGCGATGGTGCTACAGGATCTTCGGTATGCGCTGCGGCAGATGAGGCGAGCACCAGGATTCGCGGCCACGGTGGTGGTAACACTGGCCCTTGGCGTCGGCGTGGCGACCGCCGTGTTCTGCGTTATCGATGCGGTGATCTTGAAACCGCTGCCGTATGCGCAGCCGGAGCGGATTGTCGATGTTCAGGCGACGAGCCGGAGCGGATACCAGCAGCCGGCTTCGTGGCCCGGCTACGAAGACGAGCGGGCGCAGTCGCATGGCTTTGCGGCACTGGCCGGATACGTGAACTATTTCAAGCTCACTGTGCAGACGCCATCCGGCGAGCCGGTGCTGCTGGACGGCGTGAACGGCACGGACAACTTCTTCAAGGTATTCGGCGTGAAGCCGCTGCTGGGACGAACGTTTCTTCCCGGCGAGCAGGTGGAGGGCAGGAACAACATCGCGGTGTTGAGCTACGAGGTATGGGAGAAGTACTTCGGAAGCGATAAGACGATTGTGGGGCGTGCCGTCACCATGGATGGCAAGGCGTACACCGTGGTCGGCGTGATGCCGGCGGGATTTCGCTTTCCGCTTTACGAGCGCAATGCGATCTACACGCCGATGCACCTGGATCGCGACTGGATGCAGGGCCGCGGCAATCACTGGCTGCGAACCATCGGGTTGCTGAAGGATGGCGTGAGCCTGCAACAGGCGCAATTGGACCTGGGCCAGGTGTTCAGCAACATGGGAAAGGCATACAAGGATACCGATGAGGGCCGGACTGTAAAGCTGGTGCCGCTGGCCCAGGCAATTTCGAAAGACACGAAGGGGCCGCTGTGGACCCTGCTGGCCGCCGTGCTGGCGGTGCTGGCAATCGGTTGTGTGAACGTGGCGGGATTGTTGCTGGCGCGGGGCGTCAAGCGCGAGCGCGAGATGGCGATGCGCACGGCGATTGGCGCCGGGCGGACGCGCCTGGTGGGGCAGGTGCTGACGGAAGGACTGCTGCTGGCGGTGGCGGGCGCCGTGCTGGCGGTGCTGCTGGCCTGGACGCTGCTGGATGCGATGCGCACGTTCCTGACGCATGCGTTGCAGCGCGGGGCAGATATTCAAATGAACTGGGCGGTGCTGCTGGCGGGGCTTGGAGCGGCGGTGGTCGTGAGCCTGGCAGCTTCGCTGTATCCGGCGCTGCGAATGGCTGGAGCGGATCCGAACCGCGCGCTGAAGGCAGGCGGAAGCGCGGCGGGAACGGAACGGAGCCAGCACCGCTTGCGCGCGGGATTCGTGATTACGCAGGTTGCGCTGACGATGGTGCTGCTGGTGGTGTCGGGGATGCTGATGCAGAGACTCATGCGATTCCAGCATGAAGACCTTGGATTCGATCCCGCGCACATCCTGGCGACTTCAATCAATCTTTCTCCAGACCGGTACAAGGGGCGGGACCCGATTGCCGATTTTTATCAACCGCTGTTCGAGCGGCTGGGTCGAATTCCGGGAGTGAAGGCCGAGGGCGCGATCACCCTGCTGCCGATCGAGAACTGGGGATCGAATTCCGACATTCATATTGCGGGGCAGCCACCGTATCCGCCAAACCAGGAGATGCTGGCGGAGAACCGGATGGTGAGCACGGGGTATTTCGATGTGTTCGGGATCAAGCTGCGCAGCGGACGGATGCTGTCGCCGAGTCTGGATCGGCCCGACAATCCATCGGCGCCGGTGATCGTGAACGAGCGGTTTGTGCAGAAGTTCAAGCTGACGGACGCGACCACGCCCGGACAGCGGATTGACACGGGCGCGAACCAAGCGAACTGGACGACGATTGTGGGCGTGACGGGGAACGTGCGGCAGGATCTCTACGAGCCACCGCTGGCGGAGCGGGACTGGCTGATTGACTCCATTGCCGTGAAGGATCGGCCAACAATTCTGAGCTCGATGTCGCTGGTAATTCGAACCGATGGCAACCCGATGGCGATTGTGCCGCAGGTACGCGCGGCAATTCACGATGTGGATCCGACGTTGGCCTTCAAGGAAGCGTACACCATGTCGGACGTGGTGGCGAAGATGCTGGTGTTCGAGCGGCTGGAAAGCTGGCTGTTCGGCATTTTCGCGGCACTCGCGTTGCTGCTGGCGCTGATTGGCCTCTATGGGCTTTTGAGTCACGAGGTGGAGATGGGCACGCGGGATATCGGCGTGCGGATGGCGCTGGGGGCATCGCGCGGAGGGATCGTAGCGATGGTGATGCGGCGCGTGTCGTGGATGCTGGGCGCCGGCGCAGCGGCGGGCCTGGTGCTCACGCTGGTGGTGCAGAAGATTATCGACATGGTGATCTACCTGGATGCGAAGAAGGAATCTGACATGCTGCTGCTGACGGCAGTGGTACTGGTGGCGGCGGGCATGCTGGCGGCGCTGATCCCGGCGCGGCGCGCCGCTTCGATCGAGCCCATGCAGGCATTAAGGGCCGAGTAGGCAACAACTTTTTTCGGAGAACGAAAGGAGCCGGGAACGCGATGAACCATCTTCTGCAGGACGTGCGCTTTGCGTTTCGGCAGTTGCGCCGGGCTCCGGGATTCTCGCTGGCCGCGGTGTTGACGCTCGCGCTTGGCATAGCCGCGTTGACGACCGTGTTTACGTGGATCAAGGCCGTCATGTTCGATCCGTATCCGCATGTAAGCGATCCGCGGACTTTGCGCTTTGTGGACGCGACGGTACACGGAGGGCAGGGGTATTCGGTGCACTACGACACCTTTGAAGCCCTTCGCGAACGGGATCGATCCCTCGCGAATCCAGCGGTCTTTACGATCGATGTTGTCGACCTGGCATCTCAGGGAGCACCGCCGGATGCTCTTATGGCGGGCCTCGTCTCGAGCAATTATTTTGAGTTGCTCGGGGTTAGGCCGCAATTGGGAAGATTTTTCACTCCGGCCTCGAATGATCGCGTGTATGGCGCACAGGACCAGGTAGTGCTGAGCGATCGCGAGTGGCGGGCGCGCTTCAACGCTGACCCGCATATCGTAGGCCAGGCGATCACATTGAACCGTCGTCCGTTCACGGTCATCGGTGTGGCGCCTCCGCAGTTTGCCGGAATTTACGGAGGCCTCGGCGAACTGATGTGGCTTCCTCTTTCCGCATCGCGATCCTTGCAGCCCGATCCCAACGCCGACCCACTGAAGAATATGGGTCTGATGCTGGCCGCGCGGCTGCGGCCCGGAGTTTCGGACCAGTCGGCTGCGTCGGAGCTGCATGCGCTGGCGCGCCAGTTCGCGCAGGAAGCCGAAGCGAAGGGTGCAACCATGGGGGGCTGGGACCTGAATCTGAGGGACTCGGCGCATTTCGAGCGCGGGATGTTCAGCGTCATCGGCGAGCAGTGGCCGCTGCTTTTGGGAGCGGCAGTTCTCTTGTTTTTGCTGGTGTGCATCAACACCGCGTCGCTGCTGGCGCAGCGCAGCGCGCGTCGGCGGCGGGAGGTGGCCATCCGCACGTCAATGGGAGCCACATCGGGCCGGATCGCGTCGCAGCTATTTGCCGAGGCGCTTCTACTGTCAGGCGTTGGCGGAATGGTTGGCTGGGCGGCGAGCCTTGCGCTTTCAAAATCACTCTACGTTCTGCTGCCGAGCTTTGGATTCAGTTATAGCTTCAACCTGAATACCGATTGGCGCGTTTTGGCGCTGGTGCTGGTGCTGGTGGTCGCGGTAACTCTGCTCTGCGGCATGACCCCGATTCGCCAGGCGCTGCGGACTTCGCAGCGGGAGGGGCTCTACGAGCGTGGACAAGCGATCGTCGGCTCTGGTCGCAATCGCTGGGTGAGAGTTGCGATGCTGGGCACGCAGCTTGGCCTCTGCTTTGTGGTGCTGGCTGGGTCGGCCCTGCTGTTGCGTACGCTGATCAACGTGCTCGAACGCGCGCGCGGCTTTGACCGCGAGAACGTGATGACAGCGCAGTTGTCGTTAACACGTTCCGGATACACCAAGGAAAAAGGATTGGCGTTCCAGACCGCGCTGCTGCAGGACTTGCGCAACTCCCCGGTGGTACGCGATGCGACGCTGACGAGCCATCTGCCGATGGGCGACTGGGGATCGGGGAACTCGTGGGACGTTGCGATTCCGGGCTATATGCCGGCGAAGAACGAGAGCATGAGCATCGTGACAGACCTGGAGGGTCCGGACTTTTTTCAAACGATGCGCATCCCCCTGTTGCAGGGCCGCGACTTTACCGCGCAGGATCGCGATGGGGCGCCCCTGGTGGCGGTGGTGAATGAGGATATGGCGCACCGCTATTGGCCCAAAGGAAACGCCGTGGGAAGCTCCGTGGTCGTGGGGCCGCAGAAGCAGGCATGCCAGATCGTTGGGATTGTGAAGAATTACGCGTATCACAACCCACAGAACACCGATCCCGACCCGGTGCTGTACCTCCCGATCCTGCAGCACTATCAGGGTGAACTGTTTGTGGCGGCTCGTTCGCGCACGACGGCCGAAGCGGTTCTGCCAGCGCTGCGGGAATCCATATCGAAGTTGGACAGTGCACTGCCCCTCGAGAGCGTGCAGACATTGAGACAGGTGGGCGAGGTGCTCTACCAGTTCTCGTGGATTCCCGTGGAGTTGCTAGGGGTCTTCGCGCTGGCGAGTCTGCTCGTGGCCAGCCTGGGCCTCTATGCGGTGATGGCCTATTCGGTGACAGAGCGGAACCGGGAGTTCGCGCTGCGCATGGCTGTTGGTGCTACGCGCGCGCAGATTGTGCGGCTGGTGGTGAGCGGCGGGTTGCAGACCGTGGCGGTGGGCATTGTCATCGGCGCTGTCGGTAGCTTCTTTGCTGTGAAGCTGCTTCGCTCCGCGCTGTTCGGCGTGGGTGCCGCGGATCCATTGAGCTTTGCGGCGGCCGCGCTGATGCTGGTGATCACGGTCCTGCTGGCGGGGCTGCTCCCCGCACGCCGCGCCGCCAGCGTACAACCCATGCAGGTGCTGAAGACCGAGTAATTCACTTTTGAGGATGGAGGCCGAGCTGTAACGATGCTGAACCAGATGCTCCAGGACATGCGCTTCGCGCTGCGCCAACTTCGCAAGTCCCCGGCGTTCACGCTGACCGCGGTGATCACGCTGGCGCTGGGCATCGGCGCGAACACGGCGATCTTCACCCTGGTGCAGGGAATCCTGCTGCGGTCGCTGCCGGTTGCGGATGCTTCGCAACTGTATCGCATTGGCGACACCGACGATTGCTGCGTGAATGGCGGGTTTGTAGGAGACAACGGCGACTTCGACATCTTCTCCTACGAGCTCTATGAGCATTTGAAGGACTCAGCGCCGGAATTCCAGTCTCTTGCGGCCGTGCAAGCCGGCCAGTGGCAGTGGAGCGTGCGTCGCGGCAATGCTCTTCCCCGCGAGCTGCGCGGTGAATTTGTGACCGGCAATTATTTCTCGACGCTTGGGGTGGGCTCCTACGAGGGCCGTGTGTTCGGCGAGTCGGATGACCGGCCGAATTCAGCGCCCGTGATCGTGCTCAGCTATGTCTCGTGGCAAAACGAATTCGGCGGAGATCCGTCGATTATCGGCCAGACCGTCTCAATCCAAACTCATCCGTTTACGGTAATCGGCATCGCCCCTCCCACATTTTTCGGGGACCGGGTCTCCGACAATCCGCCTGATTTCTGGGTTCCGGTCAACCAGGAGCCGTACGCGCGCGGAGAGAGCACGATCCTTCAGCATCCTGAGCAGAACTGGCTATACCCGATCGGGCGCGTCCGTCCGGGAACGAACATCGCCGCGCTACAGATCAAGCTTTCGATGGCATTGCGCAACTGGATGAAGACGCGCCCCGCTTTTACCGAGCACGGAGGCGCAGCCGAGATACCCAAACAGCACGTGGTGATCGTGCCCGGTGGCGGCGGCATTCAAAACATGCAGCAGGAGACGGGCACGGGACTCAAGATGCTGATGATCCTTTCCTCGGTCGTGCTGATAATCGCGTGTGCCAACATTGCCAATCTGCTGCTGGCGCGCAGCACCACGCGGCGCGCCGACATCGCCGTGCGCATGGCGATGGGCGCGAGCCGGAGACGCATCATCGGCCAGATCATTACGGAGAGCGTGCTGCTGAGTTCGCTCGGCGGACTGGCCGGACTGGCCGTCGCTTACGGCGGATCCCGCACCATCCTGTCGCTGGCCTTTCCCGAAGCCAGAAATCTCCCCATCGAGGCCACACCGTCGCTCGAGGTGCTCGGCTTCGCTTTTCTGGTTTCGCTGGTCACGGGGGTTCTGTTCGGCCTGGCTCCCGCGTGGCTGTCGTCGCATGCCCAGCCCGCCGACGTGCTGCGAGGATCCGGCCGCTCCATGCGCGACAGTTCTTCACTGCCGCAGAAATTGCTGGTAATCTTCCAGGCCGCGCTGTCGCTGGTGTTGGTCGCGGGCGCATTTCTCATGACCAAGTCGCTGAGAAATCTGGAACACCAGAATTTCGGCATCGCGGTCGCCAATCGGTATGTCCTGCATGTGGACCCCGCTGGAGCAGGTTATACGGCGGACCGCCTGCAGCCGCTCTATCGCAACATCGAAGATCGATTTTCGTCGCTGCCGGGCGTTGCCAACGTCGGCCTGGCGCTCTACAGTCCGCTGGAGGGTGATAACTGGGGCGAGTGCGTGATTCAGCAGGGCCATCCTGCGCCGGGGCCGAACGATAAATGCGGATCGACATGGGATCGCGTCAGTCCGCACTTCCTGGACTCGGTCGGCGTGCCGATCGTTCGCGGTCGCGGCATCACCGATCAGGATACGCAGGGTTCGCAGCCCGTCGCCATCGTCAACCAGGAATTCGTCAAGCGCTTTTATCCCAAGCAAGATCCAATCGGCCAACACTTCGGAATCGATCTTCCGCAGTATTCGGGCGCGTTCGAAATTGTTGGGGTGTTTCACGATTTCAAGATGAACAATCCACGCAGCGAGACGCGCCCGGTCTTTCTCCGTCCGCTGGCGCAGTTCTACGAGGGGTACAAGACGTGGCCGGGCACGGGCCCCAAGCCGTCGTTCATGGATGCAATTATCGGCGGCGAAACCCAGTCAATGTTCATTGATGCGATTATCGTCGAGTTTCACGCGCCGCAGCAGAATGCCGAAGAGTTGCTGCGGCGCACGTTGACTTCCATTAATCCGAATCTCACGGTCGTCGATCTCCGCACCTACGATTCGCAGGTGGCCAGCAACTTCACTCAAGATCGGCTGGTGGCGCGCCTTACCACCCTGTTCGGCATTCTGGCGCTGATTCTTGCGTCGGTGGGCCTCTATGGCGTGATGTCGTACTTTGTCGCGCGTCGCACGGGCGAGATTGGAATCCGCATGGCGCTGGGGGCAACGCGTTCGATCGTGATCGGCAGCGTAATGCGTGGCGCGCTGGTGCAGATTGCGGTGGGTGTCGCGATAGGAATTCCGGCGGCGCTATTCGCAGGTCATCTGATGGCAAGCCAGCTTTATGGCGTGGGAGCCTACGATCCCTACGCATTCGTGGTGGCGGCTCTCGTGCTGGTGATCTGCGCGCTGATTGCGGGACTCATCCCGGCAAGGCGTGCGGCTTCCATTGACCCCATGCAGGCCCTGCGAACCGAGTAAGAGCGAGAAAGGACGAGAGGAGGCCTAATGCACGGATTAGTTCAAGACATACGCTACGCGATTCGCCAGTTGCGGCGCTCGCCTGGATTCGCTCTTTCGGCGATCCTCATGCTGGCGCTGGGGCTCGGCGCGTGTGCCGCGGTGTGGAGCGTGGTGCAGGCGGTTCTTCTTGCGCCATTGCCTTATACCGATCCGGGGCGGCTGGTGGGCGTAGCGTTCACGTTTCCGCACGAGAAGGCCAATGCCGAGCAGACAGGCGCATCCGCCGATTTCATCCGGGATCATGTTCAGGCGTTCGCATCGACTGCCGTGACCGACGATGGAAGCATTGCCGTGAATCTCTCGATGGCAAGCGGGCACCCGGCGATGGCGCATGCCTTGCGCGTCTCCGAAGGATACTTCAGGACGTTAGGCGCGATGCCCATGCTGGGCCGATCGTTTACTGCCGATGAGGACCGGGCGGGCGGGCCGCATTCGGTGATTCTTGGATACGGCTTGTGGCAACGAGCGTTCGGTGCGGATGCAGGCATTGTGGGCCGCGAGGTGCGCCTGAACCAGGAGAGCTTCACAGTGGTCGGCGTCATGCCGGCGGATTTCGTGGTCAGCTCAGAAACGGCGCAGGGAGTGTTGGGCGAACCGGACCTGTGGATGCCGCTGCAGTTGAGCCCGCGGGATCCAGGTTACGACGGCGATAACTACAAAATGATCGCGCGACTGCGCGCCGGCGTCACACTGGCCCAGGCACAGCAGCAACTCACGGCAATGCAGGCGCCATTCTACGCGCAGTTTCCCGCTTTCAAGGACTGGCACGCGGGAGGGAACAGCACGATTGTTCACGAATTTCGGCTCTGGCCGCTGCGGGAGGTTGTGGCGGCAGATGCGCGCACCAGCCTGATCGCAGTGCTGGGAGCCGTGCTCAGCGTTCTGATGGTGGCATGCCTCAATCTTGCCGGACTGATGATTGCCCGCGGTCAGCGGCG
>Ga0157369_10009094_pt1 | contig 11369 bp, 13 predicted proteins | sample C25metaG_FD_113461 | JGI IMG/M metagenome (GOLD analysis project Ga0157369, IMG submission 113461) | Corn rhizosphere microbial communities from Kellogg Biological Station, Michigan, USA - C2-5 metaG | ecosystem: Host-associated > Plants > Roots > Rhizosphere > Soil | place: USA: Michigan... | reverse complement strand
GGGGGGCCGCCGCCACGCGCCATCCATGGCGCGGGGCGGCTAAACCGGCATCCCTGCCGGTTTACCCCCCAAATCCCTGTCGAATTCCGGCCAGCGTGTTTGACGGGGCGCCTAAGATCAAAACAAGATCAAAAGCGAGATCAAAAGCCAGATCAAGATCACGATCAAGAGCGGCTCGCTTCGCATCGTGTGTACGGGGTGGGTACGCGGTTTTGTAGGAGCTGGCTTACCAGCGATGGCGATCGTTCATTCAACGACAGGGTTGGATGTTTATCCGCTATCGCAGGCAAACCAGCACCCACATTCGTCCCGGCTTCATCTGGACGCTCTCATTTCAGTCAGGCCTTGGCCTGTTGTTCCAGGTGCAGCTGCAACTGCGGGTCGATCTGCAGCTGCCCCGCCAGGTCGTCGAGGTAATTGCGCTCGGCATCCTGTTGATCATCCACCAGCATCACACTGGCCAGATAGACTTCCGCTGCCACGGCAGGATCGCTGGCAAATTCGGCGAAATCCGCGGCATCCAGGGGTTTGGCGACTTCGGCTTCAAGCCATTGCTTCAGTTGCGGATCGTCGGTATGCCGGCCCAGTTCACTGGAAATCAGTTGCTGCTCTTTTTCATCGATGCACCCATCCGCTTTGGCGGCAGCGATCAAGGCGCGTAATACGGCATGGCTATGAGCCTCGGCGGCGGGGCCGTCAAGCTGGTCGACGGTCTGGAAGGCTTGCTGCGGCGCATTGGCTTGCTGGCGCTGCCAGGCTTGGTAGGCCTGGAAGGCCGCCATGCCCAAGGATGCCAACGCCGCGTAGTTCATGCCGCTGGAGCGCCCCTGGGCAGGACGACCATTGGCGGCACCACCCAACATGCCGCCCAGGCCTCCCAGCAGACCACCTAAACCACCCAAACCGCCACCCGCCGACGCATTGCCGGTGCTGGTGCCTTTCAACAGGCCGCCGAGCAGCCCACCCAAACCGCCCGAGGAAGCACCGCTCCCTTGCCCGGCACGCAAGAGTTGCTCGAGTAAATCGCTGGTGTTCATGGTGTCACCCTCCCAGGGTGCAGTATTGGCGTCTAACAACCATAGCCCGCTACTGCCGGAACACCATGACCGCCGGGCGGGCACGGCCTATCATGACGACACCGTGCCTTCGAGAGAAAACCCAAGTGAACCGCATTGAGCACATCGGATTGATGGCCAGCTACAACCAGTGGATGAACCGCAAGCTCTACGACGCGGCCAGCACGCTGTCGGACGCGCAATTGTCGATGGACCGACAGGCTTTTTTCGGCTCGATACTCGGCACGCTCAACCACCTGGCCTTGGGCGACACGGTCTGGCTCAAGCGGTTTGCCCAGCATCCGGTGGGCTACCCGGCACTGGCTCCGTTGAGTGCCATCGCCACGCCGGTCGACCTGAAGCAGGTGGCGTTTGCCAATATCCGCGAGCTTGCCACCCGGCGTGCCTGGCTGGACCAGCTCATCATCGACTGGGCCCAGAGCGTGCAAGAATCCGACCTGGATCATCGCTTGCACTACCACAACATGCGCGGTACCGCGGCCGATAAAGACTTCTTCAGCCTGCTGGTGCATTTCTTCAATCACCAAACCCACCACCGGGGCCAGGCAACCACCTTGCTGACCCAGGCGGGGCTGGATGTGGGGACTACGGATTTACTGGCGCTGATTGACTGAACTCGGCATACGCCTGCAGCAAGCGCGCAAATGCTTGGGGCTCGGGCAACTGTTCAAAACTTTCAACCGCCCGCGTGGAGACCCAGGGCAGTTTTTCGCGGGTCCAGGTCTCCATGAACGGCACGTAAGTGTTCGCGTTATCCAGCAAGGTGGCGCGCACATTGACGAATTCATCGATGCCATGAGGGCGCGTGAACAGCCAGCTCATGCAGTGCGGGCAAAAGTAGTGGCGGTCTGCGCCGTGCAGGCCGCCAATCACCGGGCAACCCTGGGTGACCGTGAACGCGCTGGCGGGAATCAACGCGCTCAGGGAAAACGCGCTGGAGGACATCTTCTGGCAACCGGTGCAATGGCACGCCATGGTCATCACCGGGGCGGCACTCACGCTGAAACGCACACGCTCACAGCGACAGCTGCCTTCACGTGGCGGGGTGTCGACGCTCATCATGGCTTCCTTTTTTTTATTGCTGGGGGTGCGTGGCAGGTTAGCGTCCCGCCCCAGGGTTGAACAGGCTTGCAAAACAAAACCGAACCCTGTCTCGCCGCAGGGGTCGAAATCCCAGGTGCCGGGAATTATTACCTCCCGCCCTCCCCGCGCGCATTGTGGGTCTACCGATGCGCGTACCCCAAGAAGGAGACGCTTACATGGTCATTCACTTCAAGGTCGCAGGACACTTAGCCTGTGGCCACCACGGCACCAACCTCCCTTCCAGCACCGAGCTGAACCGGGTCAAATGCCGCACCTGCCGCAACACCGAAGCCTACAAGGAAGCGCGCCGCACCCAGCGCAACGCTGCCCGCCGCGCCAACCGCAAAGCCAAGACCCACACCGCAATTGATTGGCGCAGTGCCTGGACACAACGCCTCACCGACCTGCCTGGCTTGCAGCGCCTGCCACGTGGCTTCAGTGGGCAGCCATTCGTTTAGGCCATTGATGCACATTGGCCCGGAGTGAGGGCACTTGCGCCCTCACCCCCAAATTGTCTCGGACGAGCGATGTCGCATTGGCCTGTGAGGCCAAGCGCATTTGCGCGGGACAATAGGCATTCTCCGATCTACCGCCGAAAACCTTTCTAGATCACTGATCTATCAAGCTTTTTCGTCGGCCTCGCAATGCAACAAAGCCACCGTTCGACCTTGCGCCTAAGCGCCTGGATCTATATATTCCCAACCCTGCAACAACGCGCTGCCGCCCGAATGGCGAAACTGGTAGACGCATGGGACTTAAAATCCCCCGCTCGTAAGGGCGTCCCGGTTCGATTCCGGGTTCGGGCACCATCTTTTGTTTCACTGACAGCCAGTAAAGTCCGTGAAACCCTTTAAAACCCGCCGCTTGGCGGGTTTTTTCGTTTCTGGCATTCCATCGGCTTTCTGCTGAGTCCAAGGTTAGGCTTTCGGGTGGAAGACAGAGTGCTAAAAAGTAGTACGCTTATGCCGCCTACCACCTCGCGATTAGCTACCGGCGTAGCCTGAGGAGATCCTTTGTCCACTTCCACACTGACTTCGCACATCTTCAGCACGCCTCGCCATACGACGCACTATCTGGCATCGGGCCCGGTCGAGGGGCCGTTGATGATATTCCTGCACGGCTGGCCGGAGATTAGCCTGATCTGGCGCGCGCAGATGGAAGCCTTCGCTGCCGAAGGATGGCATTGCATTGCACCGGACATGCGCGGCTATGGTCGTTCATCTTCGCCAGCAGACGTCAAAGCGTACACCCTTGAAAACATCGTGGCGGACATGGCAGCACTGCATGACCATCTCGGTGGCCGGCCCGCCATTTGGGTGGGCCACGATTGGGGCAGTGTCGTAGCAGGCGAACTGGTCGCTCATGAGCCGCAGCGCAGCCGCGGCGTTGTGCTGGTATCGGTGCCCTACTTCCCGACGACGAACGCGTTGCCGACGCTGGTCCCGCTGGTTGATCGCGCGATCTATCCAGAGGACCTGTACCCAGACGGTCAATGGGACTATTACCGCTACTACAACACGCACTTTGCGTCCGCTGTCGCTGACCTGGATGCGGATAAAGCTGCCTCGTTGGCGTCGATTTATCGGCGAGGCGACCCGGCAAGCATCGCCAAGGTTGCATCCAATGCCGAAGTGACCCGCAAAGGTGGGCGGTTTGGCCAAGCGCACCAGGCCCCACCCACTCAACCAGACCTCGCGCTCTGGCCCGCGGCGGACTTCGCTTTACTGGTCCAGACGTTCGAGACGCAGGGTTTCCGCGCGCCCTGCGCATGGTATTTAAACGACGCTGCCAACGTCGATTATGCCAATCGGTCACTCAATGGCGGCCGCCTGTCGTTGCCCGTCCTGTTTGTGAACGGCGATTACGACCCGATGAATACCATCAAGGGCAATCAGTTGGGCGAGCCAATGCGCGCGGCCTGCGCAGACCTCACCGTGACCAGCCTACCCGGCGGTCACTGGTTGCCGGTGGAGTGCAAGGCAGAACTGGTTGAGGCCATCAGTGCTTGGTTAAAGGCAAAAGGCTAGCAGCGTTGCACTGCTTTCGGGTGATCTGGAACCTGAATCGGGTTGGACGCAAGGGAACGATCTGAAGCCCGGCACCCTCTACTCATCAGCAGCCAACTGCCCAGGCCGCACCCGTTGCCTTCTCCAGCCACCCCCTGCGGATGAGTCCGCGACCCCAGAAAGGTCAGCCGTCATGTCTTACGATTACCAGGGTATTGCCAGCGTCATCACTGCATCCCGTCACATGGGTACGCACTCGGACGAACTGCTCAATGAGGCGGTGAATATTCAACTGACCAGCAGCGGCAAGCCGACCATCGCGCGCCTGAGTTTCGACGCCCCCCTTCAATGGCCCGCCCACCCCAACGCTGTGGTGGTCAACTTGCCGGACGGTACGTCGGTCGGCGGTGTGATCGCCGAGATCGAAAAATCAGCCGATGGCCCTGGCTGGGTGACGTTTACCGTGGATGACTGAGCCGCCGAAGGCCGCCGTCGCTGTACGCTGAAGAGCAGCCGCCCTGTGGACACAAAAATCCCGACGTCAAGGTCGGGATTTTTGTGTCCGCAGGCTTATCAGTTGTCGGGATGCTCGCTCGCGACCGAGTCGGCAGCATCCACGTCAGACATGTCTTCTTCGAGTGGCGCCTCGTCGTCCGGCGGGAGCGGGATATTATCCTCGTCACGCTTCGGATCATGCCCGGTCTCGTTGTCCGTGCCGCGGGTCACGGCCTGCTGTGAAATGTTCCCTGGGGCGTTTTCATTGATGTCCATACTGGCTCTCCACTCAGACGCTCGGGTTATCCGCGCTTACTAGTCAGAGGCGTCACGGCAGCCGGAGTGCCCAGCATTAGACGAATGGTGAAAAGACACGGCCCCAGGTCAAACCAGTGGTTGCAAGGTAATACTCCAGACCTCTTTGCCCTGCACGGTCTCCTGCGTAACAGCCAGCACTTCAAACGAGCTGCCCGGGGCGAAGGTGTATTCAATTTTGTTAGGGTCATCCGACAGCGCGGTGATGTAACTGACCGTGTCCCAGACCCAGGCATTATTCGGCGGGTTCGCGATCAGAATGATGCCGTTCTGGTACTGCATCGCTTCCGTCAGCGAACTGCCGAAACTCCAGACCATCTTGGTGGTGATGACCTGGCCGATCTGGATATACGTGTCCAATGCGGCTTCCAACGGGATCTGCAAAGGCGTGCCCACGGGCCCCTCGTTAAGTGGGCATTGCTGGAACTCAATACCGAAATGTTCGGTGCCCAACTGAGCAATATCGACTTGCCCGCTGAACAACTGGGGCTCGCTCACAATACTGGTGCGTGGCAAGGACTGGAACGCAGCACACAGCAGGCGGTTTTCGACCGCACTGAACGTTTGCAAGGCAGTGGCGACTTGCGCCAACTGGCTCTCGACGTTTTGCAGGGAGTTGGCTGGCACCATCAAGAACGACCTCATGTAGTCCACATTTTGAGGCGTATAAGTCCCCCAGTTGGACGCCCAGATCGCCTCGGCGATGCTCGCTTGATCAAGCGGATAAGGCGCGGTACCGACGCTGGTGTATTCAAATATTTTCATTAGCACCAGGCGGGTAAAAGACGCCGTCGTCCAGTCATACACGGCCATCGCGAGCTGGAAGCTATAAGGCGTGAACGGAAACAGTTGCAGCCCCAGCGCCGTTATCTGCGCGGTGGTTTTGCCAGGCGCATCGGGAATGTTCTGATAAGGAACGTAGTTGTCCGCGATCAATTGGTTGAAATATGCGACGTCGGCTGCGGCAATATCCGGCAAGGGTTTCAACTGACCCGACAACGTGATGCCCTTGCTGGCCTGGGTGACGCTGAATACGCCATTTCCAGGCAGGCTCAGCGTGAGATCGACGCTGGGGCTGGGTGTGTAGTCGACGACCTGGCCATTGAGGTTGACGAAATCCATGACCGGCCCATTCGGAAAGCCATTCTGGAAGTCGGTCACGTCAAGAAAGCCCTGCCCCTCAACGATCAAGCGGCTGGATACACCTTTACCTCCGCGAATCACACTCAACGGCTCGCCGTCGCTGAACCACAGCGCCGCGCCAGACGGGTTATTGATGCTCTGGAACTGCCACATGCTCAGACTCCTTTCGATCAAGCCGATTTTGCCAAGCGTGCCAGCGCAGTGTCGCTGCCCATTGCCTTCATCGCCAAAGCCACCAGGGTCAGCGTTGGATTGGCCGCAGGCAGCGTGGGCATGACACTGTTGCTGACGACGTAAAGGTTATCCACGCCAAACACTTGCAACTGAGGGTTAACCACCCCCAGGTTAGGGTCGTTGGCCATCCGCGTGGTGCAGGCCACATGATCGCCCCGTTGGGGGTAAGTGCCCCACCCCACATCGGTGCAACCCATTTGCGCCAGGACGGTCTTGAGTTTATCCACGTAGATCTGTGCTTTCAGGGGATCAAACAACGGGTCAGGCGTGTAGATTGAGGTGCGCGGCAACCCGAAACGGGTAGTACCCACTGCACAGGAGACCCGGTTGTTGAACTGCGGGATCGCCGACAGGTTGCCATACAGTTGATACTTGGCGGGCGCGGTGCAAGCGTCGCGAATCTGGCTGGCGCTATAGCCTTGAGCCATCATCAGGCCCACATCGATATTGGGCGTTTCATAGTTCATCGATATGAAAAACTTGCCGTCCTTCTGATACTGAGGTGCGTCGAAGGTCCGTGAACACAGGCTGGGGAACCCCAACTCTTCCTCAAACTTCTGGGGGTTGGGCGCAGTACCTGAGGCATAAAAAAATTGAGTCGCACTGACAAAACGGCCAACCAGATCGCGGTCGTTACCGATCCCCTTGGGCCAGTAACTCGATGTGGACGCCTGGAGCAACTTGGGAATCTCAAACGCGCCGTTGCACAGGATTACGTTCTGGGCGTCCAACAGCACGGTGTCACCCGTGTTCATATCTGTGTAGGTAACACCCGCCACCTGTTGCCGGTTGACCATGCGGATCGCTGTAACAGCCGCTCCGAGGCGCAGGCTCACGTTGGGGTTGTCGGCCAGCAGGGCCAGCGGCTGGTCACCTGTGAAACGGCCCGCTACCGGGCAGTAGTCGCAGGTACCTGTGGTGCGGCATGGGCCACCCATTCCATTGGCCTGCCCATAGCGCGCCACCGGTAAATGCCCAAATCCTATGGCTGGGCGAACGCGAGCAAACGCCTGAATGAATGGCCCTGCCGAAATCGGATAAGGCGCTGCGCCATAGGGATAGGGTTGGCTGCGGGGCGGATTATTGTCGCTGGAGTCACCACTCGCGCCCAAGTACCGCTCGGCCTGGTTGTAGAACGGTTCCAACTGATCGTAGCCAAATGGCCAATCGATGCCCTGCCCGGTATTGCTGTAAAGCGCAAAATCTTCAGGTTTGAAGCGTGGTACCCAGCCCCCCCAATGCAGCATGGTGCCGCCGGCGCCGAATATTCGCCCACCCTGGATATTCCAGGGGTTGGCTCCGGTGGCATCGAAGTCTGCCGCCTGGTCGTAAAAGGCGGCATAGGGGGTATTGCCAGTACCGCCACCTCGTGCAACATGATGAAACCACCAACCGGGATCGCCCATGGGAATGCTTGGCCCGGTTTCTAAAATGACCACGCCCGGGTGGTTTGCAAACCGGCTTGCCATCAGGCTGCCAGCCACGCCGGAGCCGACGATCACGATATTGGCTGATTCATTACGCACCTTGGCCATGATCGCCTCCCACTGGTTGGGTCTGCGCCTGAATGTTAAGCGCGCGATAAGGTGGTGGTTTATTCAGAAAAGACCCGCCGCCCATCCAGCCGTTGTAGTTCATGTAGCCGAACGTCTTGAAGCCTCCAAATGCGATATTCCAGCGCATGAATTCAAGCAGCACGTAGTTGGCCACCGGCGAAGGATTGCTGGATGAATAAGGGTTTTGGTTGATCAGCGCCGCCAGGGCAAAGGTAGGTGTGTGGTATTGCTGGAGAAGCGCTTGGTATTCGGCAATGGTTTGCCGGTAATAACCCAGGTAAGCGGGGTCGCGTTGCATTTGCCATTGCAGCGCTTGCTGAAACTGCTGCTGTAGCATTTGGCAATCGGCGGCGGTGCCCCACTTCTGGCCGATAAAACCGAACAACCTCCAAAGCACATTGATCTGGTCTTGTTCCATGCGGAGATTCCTTTTTCCGGCGTGTATGTTGTTCCCTGCGCCGCGATTCGCTTACAACAGGATCGGGCGTCGACTCATGCTCTGCGAAGACGTAATGTTTGGCTACTGACGTTTGGTAATAACCCTTATTCCAATCTAATGGCCACACGCCATGATCTAGCGGGATTGCCTGTCGAACCCCTGCTGTAGCCCGTCTATGCTGGAGCGAGACGCCCAAACCCCGCAGTGATCCCCCCTATCGGAGACCCGACATGAATCCAAACGCCACCGCCCTTGTCCTGATCGAGTTCCAGAACGACTTCACCACGCCAGGGGGCGTGTTCCATGACGCCGTCAAAGAGGTGATGCATCGGTCCGACATGCTGGCCAACACCGCGACCACGGTGCAACAGGCGCGCAAGTTGGGCGTCAAGATCATTCACCTGCCGATCCAGTTCGCCGATGGCTACCCCGAACTGACCACGCGTGACTATGGGATTCTCAAAGGCGTTGCCGACGGCAGCGCGTTTCGCGCAGGCAGTTGGGGGGCCGAGATCACCGATGCAATTACGCGTGAAACCGGCGACATCCTGGTGGAGGGCAAGCGCGGGCTGGATGGGTTTGCGACCACGGGACTGGACCTGGTGCTGCGCAACAACGGGATCCACAACCTGGTGGTGGCAGGGTTTCTGACCAACTGCTGTGTCGAGGGCACCGTGCGCTCTGGCTACGAGAAGGGTTACAACGTCGTGACCTTGACCGACTGCACGGCGACCTTCACCGAGGAGCAGCAAAAGGCTGCCGAGAACTTCACCTTGCCAATGTTTTCCCAGGCACTGCGGCATACCGAGTTCCTGGGCGCTTTGAGCGCCAAGTAGGCAAAAAAAGGGGCGACCGATCAATCAGTCGCCCCTTTTGCTGGATGCCTGCTATTGCGCTCAACCGTTCAACGTCAGCCCCGGATAAGCCCGCACCGGCACCCTGTGGCGCTGCGGTTGCTGGCGTGCAAGCTGGGCCTGGACCTGTGCGACGGCATCCAGCACACGCTGTGCCCATTGCTCGTCTTGCGGGTCCACCACTACCACGCGAAAACCGTGATCGACGCCTTCAAGCTGCACACCCTCGGAGTCATCGACATGCAGGTCAATGTCGAAGGCCGGTGGGAATTTCGACGGCGTGCTGGTCAGCCCACGCTCGGCGAGGGCCTGGTTATGCCGCACGCTGTTGACCACGCCATCGACGTGGATGCCATACAACAGCAACCAGCGACGGATGTAGGACGGGGTGCGACCGGACGAGGTGTAGACCCAGACACTGCAGCCCTGGCGACGCAGTTCGCGGGTCAGGGAGCGGGTGCCGCTGCGCAGCGGCTCACCCAGCCAACGGTGCACACAGGCCGGCAAGCGGCTGTGTTCGGTCGCGCTGTGGTGCAGTTGGCAGGCCAACGTGTCATCGATATCGAATGAAATACGAATGCGCTGACGCTTGAACACACGCGTGATTGTGTCGAGCACTGAAAACCTTCCCATCATTGGCCCCCCTGGTAGGCGGGCGCTGGTGCGTCGCGGAGGAAAAAACCCATGGGGTCAGGGGCCTTATCTTCCAGGAACGCCGCATATTTTTTCTTGATCTTGGGCAATTCGTACAACGCCATGACGCCGTGCTTGGCCGAGTTGCGTATGACCGAGGACGGGTTGAAATAGCCCTCGGCGTTGTCCAGCGTCAACACGAAAGGCGCCAACCCCTCGCGCATCAGCAGGTAACTGACGATCAACGACCCACTGCGGTGGTTGCCTTCAATGAACAACTGCGGCTTGCTGAGGACCCGCACATAGACACCGGCGGCACGCTTCCACACTGATTCGTTGTGGTGCTTGCAGTACCAGTTGTACAGGTCCTTGATGCCGCCCTCGACATTGTTGAAAAAATGCACTTCGGTGGCAGCCAGGTGCTGGGCATATTCCCGCCTGCGTACCGGGTCTGTGCCGCAGAGCACGGTGGCATTGATCTCCAGCATCAGGTTCAACTGCTGGAGGTCGAACAGGTCAACACCGCGCGCCACATAGTCGTCAATCAGGGCATAGCCTTCAAGTACATTCTGTAGCACTTCGTCTGTCAGTGGGTCGCGTGGCTCGGTGAAGTCCCGGCTGAGCTGGGCAAAACGGCCCTGTACCTCACGCAGTGCGCGTTCGATCGCGAGCAAATCAAGACGACGTGTTGCAGTCATTGGCAATCCTGGAAACGGTGGAAGGCGGATCAGCTGAATTTGCCGCTGATGTAGTCCCCGGTCATTTGTTCGCGCGGGTTTTCGAAGATCTGGGTGGTCGCGCCCATTTCCACCAGGTAGCCGGTGCGGGTGCCCTGGGAGATGTCCACCGAGAAAAACGCAGTGGTATCGGCCACACGAATCGCCTGCTGCATGTTGTGCGTCACCAGGGCGATGGTGTAGTCCTTTTTCAGCTCGACCATCAGTTCCTCGACCCGGCGCGTGGCAATCGGGTCCAGTGCCGAGCAAGGTTCGTCCAGCAACAGCACTTCCGGCTCGGTGGCGATGGCACGGGCAATGCACAGGCGTTGCTGCTGGCCGCCAGAGAGCGACAGGCCGCTGACCTTGAGCTTGTCCTTGACCTCATCCCACAGCGCCGCGCCTTGCAGGGCGTGCTTGACGCGATCGCCGAGGTCGCCCTTGTAGCGGTTCAGGCGCAGGCCAAAGGCCACATTGTCAAAGATACTCATCGAGAACGGGTTCGGCTGTTGGAACACCATGCCGATGTAACGGCGCACGACCACAGGGTCAACGCCCTTGCCGTAGACGTCCTGGCCGAGGAAGTGCACATGGCCTTCGAAACGGAAGCCCTTCACCAGGTCGTTCATGCGGTTGAGGCTGCGCAGCACGGTGGATTTGCCGCAGCCGGAGGGGCCGATGAACCCGGTGATTTTGTTCTTTTCGATCGGCACATGGCTGTCACGCACCGCCATGAAGTTGCCATAGAAAATCTTGTCCAGCTTGCAGTCCATGACCACAGGCGACTGGGTGATAAACGGAGCGGCTACTTGCGCAGAT
>Ga0157369_10009090_pt1 | contig 11372 bp, 8 predicted proteins | sample C25metaG_FD_113461 | JGI IMG/M metagenome (GOLD analysis project Ga0157369, IMG submission 113461) | Corn rhizosphere microbial communities from Kellogg Biological Station, Michigan, USA - C2-5 metaG | ecosystem: Host-associated > Plants > Roots > Rhizosphere > Soil | place: USA: Michigan... | reverse complement strand
TTGAAGAATTCCGAGCGCCACGCCCATAGCGGCAGCCACACCAATCGCCGGTGCGCCGCGAATGACCATGCTACGGATCGCTTCAGCCACTTCACGATAGTTGCGGCATGTCACGTAGACCGTCTCGCGCGGCAGGCGTGTCTGGTCGATCATGACCACGCCTTCCGGCGTCCAGACTATCGTCTCGATGCTTTGTGTCAGAACCGCTTGGGAACTCATTTGTGGGGACCGTATTTCATAAAAACCAATGCCACGATGAAAACCAGGTTGTAACCACCATGCATGATGGTGGAAGGAATAATCGATTGCGTCCGCGCTCGGACCCAGCCGAAAACGGCTCCCGCGATCGATACTGCGAGCGCATACTGCCAGGCCCATGAATATTCCGGCGCGTGCAGGGCGCCAAACAGCACGGCCGTTAGTACGACGCCAGCCGCCACTCCGAATGACCGCGAGAGCAAGGGTTGGATGAAGCCGCGAAAAAATAGCTCCTCAAACAGCGGCGCGATGGTCACGGCCATTACTGCAAACACTGCGAGAGAAAGCGGAGTCTTGGTGATTTCGTCAATCGGAGACTTCACCTGCGGCGTGTTGATTAACTTCGCCAGTGTCGATACGGCCACGGCGAGCAGCGCGCCCGCAACTGCCAACACCACCGGATGAATGGCTGCCATGCGCCAGCCCAATGAAGTAAATACGGGCTTATCGTAGCGGAACTTGAACACTACGAAGAAACACAAATAGAGAAATACGTAGAGCACAAGCTGCATGGGTAGCAGTAGGGGCGTGGGGTCGTCGCGCAAAGCCGGAACTGCAAAGGCGAGGACGCCGCACACCAGAACAATCACCGCGATGGATGCGACGAGCAGACCCAGCACCAGCGCCAGATCCATGTATCCCCAAAATGGTTCGCGTGGCGGCGGCGCTGGTTCCGTCAGGACGACCTCTTCAGGCAGCATGCCCCGCCTTCCGCATCATGTTGCGCAGCGCCTGCGCGGTGTGGCTGCGCGGATTTTCCATCACCTGCTCGGGCGTTCCAGATGCGACGATCGAGCCACCCTCCTCTCCGCCTTCCGGGCCCAGATCTATCAGGTAATCTGCGCTCTTGATCACATCTAGCTGATGTTCGATTACCAGCACGGTATTTCCCAGATCCACCAGCCGCTGTAACACGTCGAGCAGGTGCCGCACGTCTTCGAAGTGCAAACCGGTAGTAGGTTCGTCCAGTAGATAGAATGTGCGCCCTGTTTGCCGCTTGCTTAATTCCTTCGCCAGTTTGATTCGCTGTGCTTCGCCGCCCGAAAGCGTGGTAGACGATTGCCCCAGATGAATGTATCCGAGACCCACTTCCGCCAGCGTTTTCAGCTTGGCGTGTACCTGTGGAATGTTGGTAAGACTCTCGAGCGCATCGTCGACCGTCGATTCCAAAAGGTCAGCAATACTCTTGCCCTTATATTTGACCTGTAGCGTTTCCAGGTTATAGCGGCGCCCACGGCACACATCGCAAGTGACGTAGACATCCGGCAGGAAGTTCATCTCGATGCGCTTCAGCCCGTCACCCTGGCAAGCTTCGCAACGCCCGCCTTTCACGTTGAAGCTGAAGCGGCCGGCTTTGTAACCGCGCTCGCGCGATTCCGGCAGCATGGCATAAATCTCGCGGATCGGCGTGAATACACCCGTGTAGGTCGCAGGATTTGACCTCGGCGTCCGGCCGATTGGCGATTGATCGATCTCGATGACTTTGTCGATCAAATTAATTCCGGCAATCGCATCATGGGCGCCCGGAGGAGTGCTCGACCCATAGACTTCCTTGGCTAACGCGCGATACAGAATATCGTGCACCAGCGTGGATTTCCCGCTACCTGAAACGCCCGTGACCACGATCAAAGTGCCGAGTGGAAAATCGACATCGAGATCCTTCAGGTTATGTTCGCGCGCTCCTTTCACGCTGAGCTTCAACCCATTTCCTGGCCGCCGCACTGCTGGAGATGCGATCGCAAGGCCACCGGAAAGATAGCCTCCGGTGAGCGACTGCGGCGCTTTCATGATTTGTCCGGGAGTGCCTTGGGCAATCAATCCGCCGCCCAGGCGCCCGGCGCGGGGGCCAAGATCGATGACATAGTCGGCCCGTTCGATCGTCTCCGCGTCGTGTTCTACGACGAGTACGGTATTTCCCAGGTCGCGCAGCTGATGCAGCGTATCGAGCAGCCGTCCGTTGTCGCGTGGATGCAATCCGATCGATGGCTCGTCCAAAACGTAGAGCACTCCTCGCAGCTTCGATCCGATCTGCGTTGCCAGCCGGATGCGCTGCGCCTCGCCGCCGGAAAGCGTCGCCGAGGATCGCTCGAGGCTCAGGTAATCTAGCCCGACGCCGCACAGGAATTCCAGCCGGTTCTGGATCTCTTCGATCACGCGCCCTACAATCTGCAATTCCCGTTCGCTGAACTGCCAGCTCCGGCTAAGCGGCAGCGCGCGCGCAATCGGCATTGCTGTAAAGTCCGCGATCGAGATCCCTTTCACCTGCACCGCCAGGCTCGAGGGCTTCAGTCTCCGTCCCCGGCAATCGGGGCAGGCGGTCGGAGACGTATAGTCCATCAAATATTCCCGATAGCCTTCACTGGCACGGCTGTAATTTTCATCCAGAAGCTTCAGGATGCCCTCAAACTGGCCATTACCCTCGATCAGCAGCGCACGAGTTTTCTTCGGTAGATCTTCAAACGGTTTCGAGAGGTCTATGCGAAGCGTTCCCGCCGCCTGCTCGAGCGCCGATTGCATATACGAGGAGGCCGATCCCGGTCCCAGACCCCCATCCAGCAGAGGCTTCGAAGGATCGGCGATTACCTTCGCCGGATCGAATGCCCATGTGCTGCCCACGCCGTGACACGTTTCGCAAGCCCCGTACGGGCTGTTGAATGAGAACGATCGCGGCTCGAGCTGCGGAATACTTGTGCCATCGTTTGGACAAGCCAGCTTCTCCGAATAGAGCCGCTCCTCGCCATCGACCGCCGCTACGACTACCAGCCCATCTGCCCATTTGAGCGCCGTTTGAATCGAGCTTTCGAGCCGCTGTTCGATGCCTTTCTTCACCACCAGCCGGTCGATGACGACTTCGATCGTGTGATTTTTTCGCTTGTCCAGCTTCAGCGGTTCATCCAGCGTTTTCAGTTCGCCGTCGATACGCGCGCGAAACCCTGCCTTGGCAATCGCCTCGAGTTCTTTCTTGTATTCGCCCTTCCGCCCGCGCGCGATCGGTGCCAGGATCATAATTCGCTCGCTCTGGTGTAACGCGAACACTTGCTCCAATATCTGATTCGGCGACTGCCGTGCGATTTCCGCGCCGCACAGTGGGCAGTGCGGCACGCCCACCGAAGCAAATAGCAGCCGCAGGTAATCGTAAATCTCGGTCACCGTGCCGACCGTAGACCGGGGACTGCGTGACGTGGTCTTTTGCTCAATGGAAATCGCCGGGCTCAGGCCGTCGATGGAATCGACTTCCGGTCGCTCCATTTGTTCGAGAAACTGCCGCGCATAGGGCGAGAGCGTCTCCACGTAACGCCGCTGACCCTCGGCGTAAATCGTGTCAAAGGCCAGCGAGCTTTTCCCCGATCCGCTTAAACCCGTAACCACGGTAAAAGTGTTACGAGGGATTTCGACACTGATGTTTTTTAAATTGTGCTGGCGAGCGCCATGCACCGAAATACGATCCAGCATGTAAAAGGGGGCGGCTACTTCTATTGTCGTTTAGCCACTCTAAAGTACATGCTGCAGATGAGTCTCCATGTGCCCGATGTAGTCTTCCATCAGGAATCCCAGAGTTACCTCTTCGTGGTCCCCCACTTTGCATGGCGCGGCCAGGCGGTCCTCGGGGATACTCTCAATCAGGAGCGCCAGGGACCGGTTCACGCGTTCCCATAGTTCGATGAGATCGATCCACGGCGCGTGCGCATAGGCTCCCAGATCCACCCAGCCGTCCCCATCATAGGTTGGCCCAACGTACTTCCCAGTGAGACCGGCCACTACGAAACGAACACGATTGTTGGTCGCCGAATCGATCAAATGGCCGAGTTCCTGCTTACGCGACCAACCATGGCCTGCACCGGCACGCGTTTTCGCGTCTTCTTCGGAAACCGCAAGCAATCGCGGCAATGTGTATTCCACTGCGTCCTTCAAACGCTCACCGATCTCCTGGGCTGACTGTTGCATATCGATATCCCCGATCTCGTATCAGAATAGCCGTAAACCTTTGCATCCCCGGCGCCCCGCGGCACATCACGAATATAGGGAGCTTCCGACGAGGCTATTGAAGCTCTCGCTAAAATAACTACAGTAGCTCGCTCCCAATTCGTTTTGGCAAGTAGAACAACTCCTATAACAGGATTTTCATCCCAACCTGATTCAGGATTGGCCGTTCGGCTTATCGTCGGCGTAGCTGTATGCCACTTGTGTAACGACATGGTGCAATCGCTGCTGCCGGCAATGTATCCGGTCTTCAAGACTTCGCTCTCGCTCAGCTTTGCGCAACTCGGCGTGGTCACCCTTGCCTACCAGCTCACCGCGTCCCTGCTGCAGCCTCTGGTCGGGACTTATACCGATCGGCGTCCTAGCCCTGGCGCTCTGCCGGTTGGCATGTCGATGACATTGTGCGGGTTGGTGTTATTGGCGTTCGCGACGTCGTTCCCCGCGTTGTTAGGCGCGGCTGCGCTGGTGGGCGCCGGCTCCGCCGTATTTCATCCTGAGTCATCGCGTGTGGCCCGCTCGGCCTCCGGCGGGAGACACGGGTTCGCGCAATCTATTTTCCAGGTCGGTGGAAATGCCGGCTCGGCTCTGGGCCCTCTGCTGGCAACCCTCGTTTTATTGGGACGTGGGCAGCGCAGTCTGGTTCTTATTGCGCCGGCGCTGTTGCCGTTTATTTATCTTCTCTTTCGAATCGGCCGCTGGCGCGGCATGCAGCAACCCATTGCCCGTGCGTCGGTGTACAAGCAAGAGAATGAAACTGGTCCCCGGCCCGTGGGATTGGCGATCGCAATCCTAGTAGCCTTGATCTTCTCCAAGTATTTTTATCTGGCGAGCCTCACCAGCTACTACACCTTCTATTTGATGACGAAGTTTCACACGTCTTTGCGAGAAGCGCAGTTTCATCTGTTCATATTTCTAGCCTCTGCAGCAGTCGGCACGGTCGCCGGCGGACCTATCGGTGACCGTATCGGTCGCAAGCCTGTGATCTGGATCTCAATTTTGGGTGTCTTGCCGTTTACCCTTGCGTTGCCGTTTGCGAATCTTTTTTGGACCACACTGCTCACCGTGATTATTGGGCTGATCCTCGCCTCCGCGTTCTCCGCGATTGTTGTCTTCGCGCAAGAATTGATGCCGGGACGCATAGGTATGATCTCTGGTCTCTTCTTCGGCCTTGCTTTCGGTATGGGCGGACTCGGCGCGGCCGTGCTCGGTCTTATTGCCGACCGCATGGGAATCGTTTTCGTTTATCAGGCCTGCGCATTCTTACCTGCCATCGGCCTGTTGACTGCGTTTCTTCCAAATCTTCCGGTCAGGGGCCAACCTGTAGTCCCAGACGCCACTCTAGCTGAGGCTCACTAGTCCAGAAGATCGCTGCGCCGAACCAATGTGCCGGGGCTTGACCGCCGAGTCCACCAGCCGCTTGCAGTATGAAAGCGCACGGCCCTTCGCCGAATTTCGCAATGCGCCGGGTCAGCCAGGGGTCGGTTGCTAGTCCCTGTGCGAGGACTATGGGCGTGCCCTCAAACCAGGCCAGATCCGCGCCGAATTCCATCTGGCGCTCTTTCCGTGGAGCGGGCAATGAGAAGGTATTGCGGTAGAGAGCGATTGCCGCTTCGAGATCGCGTACTCCGACCACTACTTTCGCAACGCCCAGCATCCGATCCGTAGTTGGCTTGCCCTTTAAATAGGCGCGATTGTCGCGCGGCGTCAGATCGCGAATAAGAAACGGAAAGAACGTACCGCGTAGGCCGGTTCCAATATCCGTGATCTCCCATTCGATCCGCGTGCCATCCGGCCGTGTGCGCCCATTGCGCTGCGGCTCTTTGCCGGCAATCCGAATCGGCGCGCCCGGACGAATCGCGAAAGCGCAGGGCCCGCTATTGTTTTCCAGAAATTTGCGCCATTCATGAGCCGCCAGGGCCGCTGAGTCGGCCTCCGCTTGAATGCCCATTAGCTCTAGATAGGACCCATCTGGAAAACTGGTGAGCGCCATTTCGGTGGCATGGTTTGCATGGCGGCCGCCGTATTCCGTAGGAAGACCTGTCGCCGCGGTAAAGGCCTGTCGCATGGCTTCGAGCTTTGCGCCTGCGATGGTGACGTGATCGATTTTCAAGCCAGCTGCGTTAATCGGTGACAATAAGAGAATGAGCGCCGCGAGCGCGGCCCAAAACAAATGCGGGTGCACACGAGTCACCATACCTCACCTTCCGCTAACCGGCTAAGATAACGAGACGGAGAAATCATCCGCTCCGGCATCCATGGCGAAGAATTTCAAAGATCTGTCCGAACGTGAGATTCTGGCTCTGGCGATCACGCTTGAGGAAGAAGATGGCCGCATTTACGGAGAATTTGCGGAAAACCTTCGCGAAAGCCATCCCTCCACCGCCAAGCTGCTCGACGAGATGCAAGCCGAAGAGTCAGGGCATCGCACCAGCCTCATCGATCTTTATCAATCGCGGTTTGGCAGTCATATTCCCTTCATCCGCCGCCAGGATGTGAAGGGCTTTGTCACGCGGCCGGCGCCATGGTTGACAGGGCAGATCAGTCCGAAAGTAGTGCGCCGCACCATTGAATCCATGGAAGCGGAAACCGGCCGTTTCTATACACTGGCGCTCGAGCGCACGACAGATGCTTCGACACGAAAATTGCTTGGCGATCTTGCAGAGGCGGAAGCCAAACACACCGCCACTGCCGAAATCGTCGAAAAAGAATACCTCACGCCGTCAGTGCGGAAAGCCGAAGACGAAGCGGTGCGCCGCGCATTTGTTTTGCAATATGTCCAACCGGGCCTCGCCGGGCTCATGGATGGATCCGTCTCCACGCTGGCGCCGCTCTTCGCCGCTGCATTCGCTACACACCAGACACGAGATGCATTCCTGGTGGGGCTGGCTGCTTCCGTGGGCGCCGGAATTTCCATGGCCTTTGCCGAAGCTCTTTCCGACGATGGCTCACTTACCGGCCGCGGCAGCCCACTCATTCGCGGAACCGTTACTGGCGCCATGACTACCCTCGGCGGTATCGGTCACACCTTGCCCTACCTGATTGCCGATTTCCGCGTTGCCACGACGCTGGCTATCATTGTCGTCGCTCTCGAACTCGGAGCCATTAGCTGGATTCGACAGCACTATATGGAAACGCCTCTTGTGCGAGCGGCTTTACAGGTCGTCCTCGGCGGCGTGCTGGTGTTCCTGGCAGGCATCTTGATTGGTAACTCGTGATTTTTCGGAGGGAATTGAATGACACCGCTAGTGGAATACGCCGACGCCAGCCCGGAAGTGCGTGCTGTCTACGACGACATCATGACGACCCGGAAAACTGACGTCATCAATAACTTCTGGAAAGCGCTCGCCAGTCATCCAGCCACGCTGCGACGCACCTGGGAAAGCCTGAAACAGATCATGGCGCCCGGCGCGCTCGATCCGCTTACCAAGGAACTTATCTACCTCGCTGTCAGCGCGACCAATCAGTGCTCGTACTGCATCGCCTCGCATTCCGCCTCTGCTCGCACGAAAGGCATGACGGAAGAAATGTTCGGAGAGCTACTGGCAGTAGTCGGAATGGCGAACCAAACCAATGCCCTCGCGGCGGCACGTCAGGTTCCGATAGACAAACAGTTCCAAGCGCAAGATTAAACGTTCTTCCGATGCTGCTTTCGAGGTTAGTAGAAACATCGCGCCGGATGTCGGAGACCACCAAACGTCTCGAGAAGACCGCGCTGCTTGCCGGCTTGTTACAACATCTCGACCCTGCCGAGGTGGAAACGGCCGTGGGATTTCTCTCAGGCGCCCCGCGCCAGGGTCGCATTGGGATCGGCTACGCGACCCTGCATTCCTCAATGGCTACTGCTGCGGAGGTGTCTTCCATTGAGATTCTGGAGGTAGATCGCGTTCTCGACGAAATCGCCGCCGTTTGCGGGGCAGGCTCCGAACAGCGCAAACGCGATCTGTTGAGTGGCCTGTTTCGGCGCGCCACAAGCGAAGAACAAAATTTCGTAGTCAGGCTTCTGTCCGGAGAACTCCGCCAAGGCGCGCTCGAAGGGATCATGCTCGAGGCAGTCGCCAAAGCCACGGGTATCTCCACAGAACGCATCCGGCGCGCCGCCATGATGGCGGGCGGTGCCACGGCTATCGCGCGAGCAGCGCTGGAAGAAGGCGAAATCGGCCTCTCTCCTTTCGATATTCAGCTCTTCCGGCCGGTTCAGCCGATGCTCGCGCAAACCGCCGAAGACCTCGGAGCGGCGCTCATTGATTTGGGTGAAGCCTCGCTCGAATACAAGCTGGACGGCGCTCGCATCCAGGTTCACAAATCCGCCGATCAGGTCGCCATCTTCTCGCGAGGCGCGAACGATGTCACTGCAGCCGTCCCCGAGGTCGCCCAACTCGTACGTGCCCTTCCCGCCCACGATCTGATCCTCGATGGCGAAGTCCTCAGCCTCTCGAGCGAGGGCAGGCCACAGCCGTTTCAGATTTCCATGCGCCGGTTCGGGCGCAAGCTCGACGTTGCCCGCCTCATGGACGAGTTGCCCATGACGCCCTTCTGGTTCGACCTGCTTTATCTGAACGGCAACCCGCTGGTCGATGAGACGCAGGCGAAGCGTTTTGCAGAGTTGGCTCTCTTGGCTCCTTCGCAGAACGTCATTCCCAATCTCGTCACCGGGGACGTGGAGCGCGCCGAAGAATTCCTTCATCAAGCGCTAGCCAGCGGACATGAGGGAGTCATGGCGAAAGCCCGCGCCGCAGGTTACGCGGCAGGTGCACGGGGCCAAAGCTGGCTCAAGGTGAAGCGTGCGCGGACGCTCGATCTGGTCATTCTGGCTGCCGAGTGGGGCAACGGCCGCCGCCGGGGTTTCCTAAGCAATCTGCACCTCGGCGCGCGCGATACCCGCAAAGGCGGCTTCGCCATGCTGGGCAAGACCTTCAAGGGGCTTACCGATGAAATGCTCGCCTGGCAGACTCAGGAACTCCTCAAACTCGAAGTCGCGCGCGACAGCTACACCGTTTATGTCGAGCCGAAACTGGTGGTTGAAATTGCCTTCAACGAGATTCAGGCCAGCCCCCGCTACGTGAGCGGTCTGGCCTTGCGTTTTGCGCGCGTCAAGCGCTACCGCCCGGACAAATCCGCCGCCGATTCCGATACCTTCGAAACCGTGCAACGCCTCGCCGGCATTCTTGAGATTTCAGCCAGCGTATAGTAGAAGAACAAAAGGCGAAATAATGAACTTGGCTCTCGATTTACAGCCCGTCGCTCGTTCTCCTGTTGCCCGTTTTGAAGAGGCCATGCAGCAGCACAATTCCGCCGTTCGTGCTGTGCGCCATCAGCCTGCTAAGGCTGCCCGGTTCGCGCCTTTTCCGCCGCATCTCAATCCCGTCTTTTGTTCGGCCCTGGCGGCGCGCGGCATCGAAAATCTCTATTCCCATCAGGCCGCGGCCGTGGAACTGGCCCTGGCTGGGAAGAACGCGGTGGTCGTCACGCCGACCGCAAGCGGGAAGACTCTCTGCTATAACCTGCCGGTTGTCGATGCGATTCTCGCCGACCCAACCGCGCGTGCCGTTTTTTTATTTCCAACCAAGGCGCTTGCCGAAGATCAGCGCCTGGAACTGCAGCGCCTCACAGATGCCCTAGGCAACTCGCTCGCCTGCTACACCTATGATGGCGATACTCCGCAGGACGCCCGCCGTTCGATCCGCGACAAAGCCAACATCGTTCTCACCAATCCGGACATGCTGCATACGGGCATTCTGCCCCACCACACGAAATGGGTGAAGCTATTCGAGAACTTGCGCTACATCGTGATCGACGAGCTTCATTACTACCGCGGCGTTTATGGCAGCCATCTGGCAAATGTGCTGCGCCGTCTGAAACGCATCTGCGAATTTTACAGCTCGAAGCCGCAATTCATCTGCTGTTCCGCGACCATCGCGAATCCAAAGCAGCTTGCCGAGGCCATTGTCGAGCAGCCGTTTGAAACCGTTGCCGAAAACGGAGCTCCTTCTGGCGACAACTATTTCGTCTTTTACAATCCGCCGGTCGTCAATGCGCAGCTTGGGATTCGCCGCAGCTATTTGCACGAATCGCGCCGCCTGGCTCTCGAATTCATTCGACAAGGGCAGCAGACCCTGGTCTTTGCGAATAACCGTCTGGCTACCGAGGTGCTGACCACATACCTTAAGGAAGCATGCGCTCAGCTCCCCTTCTCCCACGAAGCGGTGCGCGGTTATCGCGGTGGCTATCTTCCCAAAGAGCGTCGCCATATCGAACAGGGCTTGCGATCGGGCCAAATTCGCACGGTCATCGCCACCAGCGCGCTCGAACTCGGAGTTGATATCGGCTCGCTCGATGCCGTCGTGCTCGCCGGTTACCCCGGCACGATCGCTTCTACGTGGCAGCGTGCCGGCCGCGCTGGGCGCCGCCAGTCTTCCTCCGTGGCAGTGTTGGTCGCTTCGAGCGCGCCGCTCGACCAATACATCGTCGAACACCCGGATTACTTCTTTGGCTCATCGCCCGAGGAAGCTCACATCAATGCAGACAACCTGGAAATTTTTCTCAGCCATTTGAAGTGTGCCGCCTTCGAGCTGCCCATTCGCGACGACGAGCGCTTCGGCAAGCTGCCTCTCGAAAAGCTCTGCCGCTTCTTGTCTGAGGATTTACACCTGCTGCACCGTTCCGGCGATTGCTGGCACTGGGTAAGCGACAGCTATCCGGCCGATTCGGTCAGCCTGCGCGCCGTCAGCAGCGACAATTTTCTGGTGGTCGATATCACCAGCGACCATCGCATCATCGGTGAAGTGGATTTTCCGGCCGCGCTTCCCACTCTGCATGAGAAAGCGATCTATCTTCACGACGCGCGCCAGTATCAGGTCGAAAGACTCGATTTCGACGGCCGCAAGGCTTTCGTGCGTCAGGTTGATTCTGATTACTTCACTAGCGCCATCGTATACACACAGGTCAGTGAGCTGGCCCAATTTGAAGCTGCCGGATATGCGGCGCACGGCGAAGTGCGCGTCAAGCGCCAGGTCACCGGATTCAAAAAGATCAAGTTCTACACGCTCGAAAATATCGGCTCCGGACTGCTCTCCTTGCCGGAACAGGAAATGCACACCACCGCGTTCTGGCTGCATCTGCCCAAGAGCTTTTTC
>Ga0157369_10009087_pt1 | contig 11375 bp, 6 predicted proteins | sample C25metaG_FD_113461 | JGI IMG/M metagenome (GOLD analysis project Ga0157369, IMG submission 113461) | Corn rhizosphere microbial communities from Kellogg Biological Station, Michigan, USA - C2-5 metaG | ecosystem: Host-associated > Plants > Roots > Rhizosphere > Soil | place: USA: Michigan... | reverse complement strand
GTGGAGATCGAGTACGAGCGCAACGGGGAGCGCTACCAGTTCCTGCGCTGGGGTCAGACCGCGTTCGACGACTTCAAGGTCGTTCCGCCGGGCACCGGCATCGTGCACCAGGTCAACATCGAGCACCTTGCTCGCGTCACCATGGTGCGCGAGGTCAACGGCGTGACCCAGGCCTACCCCGACACCTGCGTCGGCACCGACTCGCACACCACCATGGTCAACGGTCTGGGCGTCATCGCCTGGGGCGTCGGCGGCATCGAGGCCGAGGCGGCCATGCTCGGCCAGCCCATCTCCATGCTCATTCCCAAGGTCGTCGGCTTCAAGCTGACCGGCACCATCCCCATGGGCGTCACCGCAACGGATGTCGTGCTCACCATCACGCAGATGCTCCGCCGTCACGGCGTGGTCGGCAAGTTCGTCGAGTTCTACGGCTCGGGCGTCGCATCCGTGCCGCTGGCCAACCGCGCCACCATCGGCAACATGAGCCCGGAGTTCGGTTCGACCGCTGCCACGTTCCCCATCGACGACGTCACCCTCGACTACCTGCGCCTCACCGGGCGCAGCGCCGAGCAGGTCGCCCTCGTCGAGGCCTACGCCAAGCTCCAGAAGCTCTGGCACGACCCGGACGTCGAGCCGGTCTACAGCGAGTACCTCGAACTCGACCTCGGCACCGTCGTCCCCTCGATCGCCGGGCCGAAGCGCCCGCAGGACCGCATCGAGCTCTCGAAGGCGAAGGCCCAGTTCGAGCACGACCTCGAGAACTATGCGCCGGTGCGCCTCTCGGGCGTCGACGAGTCCATCGAAGACACCTTCCCGGCATCCGACCCGCCCGCGCTCACCTCGCAGGACGAGCAGTCGGCGCACCGACTGCGCACCACCGACACTGAGCGTGCCCCCGAAGAGACGCAGCAGCAGCGCATGCTGAAGCGTCCCACCCAGGTCACGCTGAAGGACGGCAGCGGCTTCACGATCGACAACGGCTCGGTCGCGATCGCCGCCATCACCTCGTGCACCAACACGTCGAACCCGTCGGTGATGCTCGCGGCGGGCCTGCTGGCCCGCAACGCCAACATGAAGGGCCTGAAGTCCAAGCCGTGGGTGAAGACCACTCTCGCGCCGGGCTCCAAGGTCGTGACCGACTATTACGAGAAGGCCGGCCTCACCAGCCACCTCGAAGACCTTGGCTTCTACCTCGTCGGCTACGGCTGCACCACCTGCATCGGCAACTCCGGTCCGCTGGAAGACGAGATCTCGGCGGCGGTCAACGAGAACGACCTGGCCGTCACGGCCGTGCTCTCGGGCAACCGCAACTTCGAGGGTCGCATCCACCCCGACGTGAAGATGAACTACCTCGCAAGCCCGCCCCTCGTGGTGGCCTACGCCCTCGCCGGGTCGATGGACTTCGACTTCGACAACGAGCCGCTCGGCACCGACACCGAGGGCAACGAGGTCTACCTCCGCGACATCTGGCCCGACGCGGCCGAGGTGCAGAAGACCATCGACGAGTCGATCGACTCCGAGATGTTCCTCCGCCAGTACGCGAGCGCCTTCGAGGGCGACGAGCGCTGGAAGAGCCTCGCCACCCCCAGCAGCTCCACGTTCGAGTGGAACCCCGAGTCGACCTACGTGCGTCGTCCCCCGTACTTCGAGGGCATGACGATGGAGTTGACCCCGGTCACCGATATCACGGGGGCCCGTGTGCTCGCGAAGCTCGGCGACTCGGTCACCACCGACCACATCAGCCCCGCTGGATCGATCAAGGCGGACAGCCCGGCCGGCAAGTACCTGGCCGAGCACGGTGTGGACCGCAAGGACTTCAACTCCTACGGCTCCCGGCGCGGAAACCACGAGGTCATGATCCGCGGAACCTTCGCGAACATCCGTTTGAAGAACCTGCTGCTCGACGGCGTCGAGGGCGGCTTCACGCGCGACTTCACCAAGCCGGAGGGGCCGCAGGACACCATTTACGATGCGGCGCAGAACTACCAGGCAGAGGGCACCCCGCTGGTGATCTTCGGCGGCAAGGAGTACGGCTCCGGATCGTCCCGCGACTGGGCGGCGAAGGGCACGGTGCTCCTCGGCGTCAAGGCCGTCATCGCCGAGAGCTTCGAGCGCATCCACCGCTCGAACCTCATCGGCATGGGCGTTGTCCCGCTCCAGTTCCCCGACGGCCAGAGCGCTGACTCGCTGGGGCTCGATGGCACCGAGGTCGTTTCGATCGAGGGAATCGAAGAGCTGAACAGCGGCACGACGCCGAAGACGGTGCACGTGGTGGCCACCCCGAGCGAGCACTCGGCGGCAGGCAAGCAGACGATCGAGTTCGACGCTGTCGTTCGCATCGACACACCGGGTGAAGCCGACTACTACCGTCACGGCGGCATCCTGCAGTACGTGCTCCGTTCGCTGGCCGCGTAGCACGCTGCGCCCTTGGGGCGGACGCGTAGACTCGAAGACATTCGAGCTGCGCGTCCGCCCATCTTGTTTCTCGGATCAAAAGCGCATGAAAGGCGGTTGGCATGACCCTTCTGGAGGCGATCTCCGGTCCCCGTGACCTCGATGCTCTCTCGAAGGACCAGCTCGTGCAGCTCGCCGCCGAGATTCGCAGCTTCCTGGTCAGTGAGATCGCGAAGACCGGCGGACACCTCGGGCCGAACCTCGGCGTGGTCGAGGCGACCATCGCCATCCACCGGGTCTTCGACTCGCCGCGTGACGCGATCGTCTTCGACACCGGGCATCAGTCCTACGTGCACAAGCTGCTGACGGGGCGCCAAGACTTCAGCCGGATGCGCCAGTCCGGCGGCTTGGCCGGCTACCCGCAGCGCAGCGAGTCCGTGCACGACATCGTCGAGAGCTCGCACGCCTCCAGTTCGCTGTCGTGGGCCGACGGCATCTCACGCGCCTTCGAGATGACCGGTCAGCACGACCGGCACGTCATCGCGGTGGTGGGTGACGGAGCCCTGACCGGAGGGATGACCTGGGAGGCCCTCAATAACATCAGCGACGACAACAACCGTCGCCTGATCATCGTCGTCAACGACAACGGCCGCTCCTACGCGCCGACCATCGGCGGCATGGCGCGCTTCTTGAACACCGTGCGCACCCGCCGCGGCTACCGTGACCTCTACGTCACCAGCCGGCAGTTCTTCGACCGCCTCGGCGCGCCCGGCCGTGCGGTGTACCGCGGGGTGCGCGGCGGTCTGCACGGGTTTCTCAGCCGCTTCACCAACAACGAGGCGCTCTACTCCAACCTCGACATCAAGTACATCGGCCCGGTCGACGGGCACGACGTCGAGGCCATGCAGGAGGCGCTCCGGCAGGCGAAGAACTACGGCGCCCCGGTGATCGTTCACGCCATCACGCAGAAGGGCAAGGGGTACGACCCGGCCATGCAGGATGTCGCCGACCAGTTCCACGCGGTCGGCCAGATCGATCCCGAAACGGGAGAACCGCTCGACTCGGTGACCGGACCGTCGTGGACCTCGGTCTTCGCCGATGAGCTGGTGACGCTCGCGGGGGCGAACGAGCGCCTCGTGGGCATCACGGCGGCGATGCTCCGACCTACCGGACTGCACCGGATGGCGGAGCGGTTCCCGGGCCGCGTGCACGACGTGGGCATCGCGGAGCAGCATGCCGCGACATCCGCTGCCGGTCTCGCCTTCGGCGGCCTGCACCCGGTCGTCGCGCTGTACGCCACCTTCATGAACCGCGCGTTCGACCAGGTGCTGATGGACGTCGCGCTGCACAAGGCAGGCGTCACGTTCGTGCTTGACCGAGCCGGCGTGACCGGGCCCGACGGGCCCAGCCATCACGGCATGTGGGACCTGTCGATCCTGCAGGTCGTGCCCGGCATCCGTCTCGCCGCACCGCGCGATGGTGCGAGGCTGCGCGAGGAACTCGGCGAGGCGGTTGTCGTCGAAGACGCGCCCACCGTCATCCGTTACCCGAAGGGCAGCGTCGGAACCGACGTGCCTGCGGTGCGCCGTCTCGACGACGGCGTGGACGTGCTCGCTGAGGACCCGCGCCAGGACGTGCTGATCGTCGCCGTCGGCCCGATGGCGGGCATCGCCCTCGACGTTGCCGCCCGTCTCACGGAGCGGGGCATCGGGGTCACTGTCGTCGACCCGCGCTGGGTGGTGCCGGTGCCCACGAGCATCATCGCCCTCGGTGCCCGGCACCGCCTGGTGGTCAGCATCGAGGATGGCGTGCGGGTCGGCGGGATCGGCACGCGCATCCGGCAGGACCTGCGTGGCGCCGGCGTCGACACCCCGGTGACGGAACTGGGGCTGCCCGACGAGTTCCTCGAGCACGGGTCGCGCGGGGAGATCCTCGCGGCCGCGCGACTCACCCCCGAGCAGATCACCGAGGATGTCGCCGCCATGGTTCACGGCAGCAAGCTGCCCGTTGCCCGGCCGCTGAACGCCGACGGCACGAACACCGGCTCGATTCCGATCGGCGTGCGCGGCGGCGCCTGACGCCGCCCCGAGACCGTCCGTTCCGGTCGAACCCGTCGGTTGTGCCGGGCGGACTCGACCGTACCGGCCGGTTTCAGTGACGAGGAACCGGAGGGATGCCGCGCAGCTTTCCGCAGACCAGCTCGCCGCGCTCGGCGCGGTCGAGTACCGAATTCAGGCCCGGAGCGGCGTGTCGGGACCCCGGCACGGGTAGCCGGGGCCGCGACACACCTCCCAGCCTGAATTCGGTGTTGGGTCAGGTGAGGGGGGTGGTGGCGGCGGGGGCCGGCTCGGCAGCGCGGGCCGCGACGCCCCTGATCGGCGGGTGGTGGAAGGTGTCGCCGAACACGCGCTCACTTGCCCCGACCCGGTCGAGGTACGGTGTCGCGCCGCCCATCTGGAACGGCCAGCCCGCCCCGAGGATCATGCAGAGGTCGATGTCCTCGGCGGCGTGCACGACGTCGTCGTCCAGCATCCGCTTGATCTCGTCGGTGAGGCCGTCTTCGACCCGACGCAGGATCTCGTCTGTCGTCATCGGGGTGGTGCCGCCGGAGACGATCTTCACCGCTCCCTTGTCGAAGCCCTTGATCTTGCCCTTCGAGTCGCGCTCGAGGATCTTGCCGTACTCGGCGAGCTTGTGCAGGTTCTCGCTCTCGAAGAAGCGGTCGGGGAACGCGGCATGGTGCGTGTCGAGCACATGCGCGCCGACCTTGAGCCCGACGAGCTCCAGGAGCTCGAACGGCGTCATCGGCAGGCCGAACCCGTCGAGGGCGTGGTCGACGACCTCGAACGGCGTGCCCGTGTCGACGGCGTGCATGGCCTCACCCAGCAGCTTCGCGAGGATGCGATTCACCACGAACCCGGGAGTGTCGCGCGTGATGACGGCGTTCTTGCGCAGCTTGCCGGCGATCACCATGGCGGTCGACAGCGTGGCCTCGTCGGTGGCCGGGGCGTTCACGACCTCGATCAGCGGCATCACCGCGACCGGGTTGAAGAAGTGGAAGCCGACGAGGCGCTCCGGGTGCTCGAGTTTCGCGCCGATCTTCTCCACCGACAGCGACGAGGTGTTGGTGGCGAGTACAGCCGTGGGGGAGATGTGCTTCTCGATCTCTGCGAAGACATCCTGCTTCACCGTGAGTTCCTCGAAGACCGCCTCGATCACCCAGTCGGCGTCGGCGAAGTCGGCCTTGTCGGTCGTGCCGGTGACGAGCGCGCGAAGCCGGTTCGCCTCATCCGCCGAGATGCGCTTCTTCGCTTCGAGCGCGGCGATCTCATCACGGATGTAGGCGAGCCCCTTGTCGACGCGCGCCTGGTCGAGGTCGGTGATCACCACGGGAACCCGCAGCCGGCGCACGAACAGCAGTGCGAACTGGCTGGCCATGAGCCCTGCGCCGATCACGCCGACCTTGGTCACCGGCTTGGCCAGCGCCTTGTCCGGTGTGCCCGCGGGCCGCTTCGCGCGCTTCTGCACCAGGTTGAACGCGTAAATGCTGGCCTGCAGCTGGTCCCCGGCGATCAGCTGCGCCAGTGCGTCGTCCTCACGCTCGAACCCCTCGGCTTTGGTGCCGCTCTTGGCCGCGCGCAGCAGGTCGAGCGCGACGTACGGTGACTTAGCGACCGTGCCGATCTTGCTCTCGAGGGTCTTGCGCGCGATGCCGATCGCGGCATCCCACTTGACCATCCGCTCGATCTTGCCGGGCACGTTCGGGCGCGTCACCTTCGTCGTGCCCGCGATCACGCCATCCGCCCAGCGGATCGAGCTCTCCAGGAACGTGGCCGACGGAAACAGGGCGTCGGCGATGCCGAGGTCGAGAACGTCCTGCCCCTTCAGAGTGCGGTTGTTCTTCAACGGGTTCGAGATGATCACGTTCAGGGCGTTCTCGATGCCGATGAGGTTCGGCAGCAGGTACGAGCCGCCCCAGCCGGGAATCAGCCCGAGGAAGACCTCCGGCAGAGCGACGGCCGGCACCGAGGCATCCACGGTGCGGTAATCGGCGTTGAGCGCGATCTCGAGGCCGCCGCCGAGGGCGAGGCCATTGATGAACACGAACGACGGCACGCCCAGCTCGGCCTGCTTGCCCAGCGCGTAGTGGCCGAGCTGCGCGAGGCGCTTACCGGCGTCAACGGATGGGATCTCGCTCACCTTGCTGAGATCGGCTCCCGCCGCCAGGATGAACGGCTTGCCCGTCACGGCCACGCCGTGGATCTCGCCGCGGGAGGCGCGCTCCTTCAGTTCGTCCATGCGCTGGGCGAACTCGAGCAGCGACACCGGTCCGAGCGTGTTGGGACGGGTGTGGTCGCGGCCGTTGTCGAGGGTGACCAGGGCGAGGGTGCGGCCGCCGGAGAGCGGCACGTCGCGCACGAAGGCGTGCGTGACGACCTCGTCGCCTGAAAGCTCGACGAGGGGAGTGAAGTCGATGGTGGAGTAGTCGGTCATCGGTTACTTCGCCTTCTTGTTGTAGTGCGGGTTCTCCCAGATGACGGTGCCGCCCTGGCCGAGGCCGATGCACATCGCCGTGATGCCGTAGCGCACCTCCGGGTGGTCCTCGAACTGCCGCGCGAGTTGCGTCATCAGCCGCACTCCGGAGGAGGCCAGCGGATGCCCCACCGCGATCGCGCCGCCGTATTCGTTGACACGCGGGTCGTCGTCGGGGATGCCGAAGTGGTCGAGGAAGGAGATCACCTGCACGGCAAACGCCTCGTTCAGGTCGAACAGGCCGATGTCGTCGATGGACAGCCCCGCCTTGCGGAGCGCCTTCTCGGTGGAGGGCACCGGGCCGAGCCCCATGACCTCGGGCTCGACGCCGGCGAACGCGAAGCTCACCATCTTCATCTTGACCGAGAGGCCAAGCTCCTTCGCCGCCTGGCTGCTGGCGAGGATGCAGGCGGTGGCTCCGTCGTTCAGGCCGGAGGCGTTGCCCGCCGTGATGCGGCCGTGCGGCCGAAACGGAGTCTTGAGGCCGGCGAGCCCCTCGAGGGTTGTGTCGGGGCGGGGTGCCTCATCGCGCGTGGCGAGCCCCCATCCGCTCTCGCTGCGGATCGCGACCGGGATCAGGTCTGGCTGGATCTTGCCAGCCTCATAGGCAGCGGCGAGCTTCTGCTGGCTGCGGAGAGCGTACCGGTCGGAGCGCTCCCGGGTGTACTCGGGGAACCGGTCGTGGATGCGCTCGGCGGTCGCACCCATCACGAGTGCGTCTTCGCTCACGAGCTTCTCGGCAAGGAACCGGGGGTTCGGGTCGGCCCCGAATCCCATGGGGTGACGCCCCATGTGCTCGACGCCGCCGGCGATCGCGACGTCGTAGGCGCCGAAGCCGATGGCCGAGCCCATCATGGTGACGGCGGTCATGGCGCCGGCGCACATGCGGTCGATCGCGAACCCGGGCACCGTCTTGGGCAGGCCCGCCAGCAGCGCCGCGGTGCGCCCGAGGGTGAGGCCCTGGTCGCCGGTCTGCGTGGTGGCTGCGATGGCGACATCGTCGACCCGGTCGCCCGGCAGCGAGGGGTTGCGCTCCAGCAGCCCGATCATCGCCTTGACCACCAGGTCGTCGGCGCGGGTGTTCCAGTACATGCCCTTTTCACCGGCACGTCCGAACGGGGTGCGAACCCCGTCTACGAAGACCACGTCAGTTCTCTCGGCCACTATGCCTCCATCGATCGATCACGTCGGACCGATCCTAGGTGCGGGCTTTTGCGGGTCCGAATCCTTTGACTGTTTCTACGAAGCCGTTTCGGCGTCGGCCTCATCGACTTGGCTGGCTTCGACAAAAGCTTCGGCGATCCGCTGTGCGGTTGCGTCAACCTGCCAGGGTCGCGCCCCCAGTTCGGTGAGCGTCTCGGCAACGGATGCCGCGTCCAGCGTCTCCGGCGGGCTCCAGGCCACGCGGCGCAGGTGCTCGGGTGTGAGGAGGTTCTCCAGCGGGATGTCCAGGCTCTCCGACAGTTCGGTCACCACGGCGCGCGCGGCCTTGTAGCGGAGGTCGGCCTCGGGGTTGCGGTCCGACCACGCCCGCGGCGGAGGCAAGGTGTCGGTCGGGGTTTTCGCCGTGGGCAGGTCCTCGGTGGTGAGCCCTGCCTGCACGGCGGCCCACCAGCGGTCGAGCTCACTGCGGCTGGCTCGACCGCTGAACTCGCGTAGGCTCGCCAGCGCCTGGCGGGTCTGTGGGGCGTGCTTTGCAGCGGCGACGAGGGCGGCATCCGGAACCAGCCGGCCGGGGGAGACGTCGAGGGACTGGGCGAGTGCGTCGCGCGCCAGCCAGAGTTCACGGGCGATCGCGAGGTTACGGAGGCCCCGGATCGCGTGGATGCCCGAGAGCCGCCGCCAGGGCTCGGCCCGCGGCGGCTTCGCCTCCCGCGCCAGCACGGCCGCGAATTCCTGCTCGGCGATCCGGGTCTTGCCGGTCTCGTCGAGCATCTCCAGCATCCGCTCGCGCAGGTCGGGAAGCAGTTCGACGTCGAGGGCGGCGTAGACGAGCCACGGCTCCGGCAGGGGCCGCGTCGACCAGTTCGCCGCCGAGTGCTCCTTCGCCAGATGGATGCCGAGCAGTTGTTCGACGACCGGCCCGAGTCCTACGCGGGGCAGGTTCAGCAGCCGAGCCCCGAGCTCCGTGTCGAAGATGTGCGCCGGGTCCAGGCCCACTTCGCGCAGGCAGGCGAGATCTTGGCTGGCGGCGTGGAAGATCCACACGGCATCCGCGATCGCCTCGCCCAGTTCGCTCATGCTGCCGATCGCCGGCGGGTCGAACAGGAAGGTACCTGCGTCGCGGCGATAGACCTGAATCAGGTAGGCGCGCTGTGAATAGGTGAAACCGGATGCCCGTTCCGCGTCGATCCCGACCGGTCCGGTTCCGGCGGCGATCTGCTCGGTTGCCGCGAGGTACGCCTCGCGGGTGTCGATCACGGTGTGCCGGCGCAGCTCCTGTTCAGCCACGCTCAGCCCGCCGTGCGGAAAGCAGGCTTACGCCTTCGGTGACCGGCGGCAGACCGGCGAGCATGCAGAGCAGTTCGCCCCACCCGGCGACGTGGGCGCCGAGCGAGGTTTCGAGCGGCGTCCATGAGGCGCGCAGTTCGATTTGCGCGCCGTCGCCCTGCCGGGCGAGCTCGCCGAACCCGCAGGAGATGATCTTGGTCGCGGTGCCGGATGCGGCGGTGTAGGCGGCGCCGCGGCTGTCGAGCGCGTCGACGAGCCACGCCCACGCCACCTCGGCCAGGAACGGGTCGAGGCCGATCTCGGTCTCGAGCGGCGCCTGCGCGAAGCAGACCACGCGGAAGGCTCCACCCCACTCTTCCGGCTCGGCGGGGTCGTAGAGCAAAATGAAGCGGCCGGTGCCGAAGTCGGAGTCGCTGCCGTGCCTCTGGGGATTGACGTCGGCGGCCAACGCGATAGCGTAGGGCGCGAGGCTTCCCGGTGCCGGGATTTCGGTGATGACGAGTTCCGGTCGTCTCTCGGCGTGTCGCACCGCGTCGACCGCGGCGGCGAACTCCGGGGGAAGGGCCTCAAGGTCCAGTGTTTCGGGCACGAGTGCAGACTAAGGTTTTTTGCGGGTGCTGTCTCTACGGCACGCCGCTGTGCGGGAGGTGCGAGTGGCGCGACGGGCAGCCGACAGCGGCCGTGTGGGGGCCGTGCGGCTGGGCTTTGCGGTGGCCGGTGGGGTCATCGGCGCAGTCGCGATCCTCACGGCGACGTCTGCCGCCGTGCTCACGGCGGTGATGGCGCGGCGCGTGATCACGCCGCCACGCAAGCAGCCGCGGGTGGTGCAGATCCGCGGGGTCGACGCATCCGCTGCGGTGCCGACCGTCACGCTTGCTCGCGATGCGGATGCGGTGTTGCCCGGCCGGTATGGGCTGTGGTTCGACGCCGAGCGCGGTCACGCCCGGCTGGGGGAGATCGTGGACGAGTCGGCGACGACGGTCGCGCGTGAGCTGCTGGGCGTGGATTCGGGGGAGCTGCGTGCGGGCATCCGCGGGCGGCTCAGCGGATGGTTCTTCCTCGGCCCCGACGACCTCGGCTATCCCTATGAGGATGTGGTGGTGCCGACGGCGAACGGACCGGCGCCGGCCTGGCTCGTTCCTGCCGCTGAGGCGAGCGACCGCTGGGTGATCCAGGTGCACGGCCGGGCCACCCGCCGCCAGGAGGCGCTGCGGGCGGTGCCGGTGTTCCGCGACGCCGGGTACACCTCGCTCCTCATCAGCTACCGCAACGACGGCGACGGGCCGCCGAGCCTTGACGGCCGCTACGCGCTCGGTGACACCGAGTGGGAAGACGTCGACGCGGCCATTGACTTCGCCCACGCGCGCGGTGCGACGAGCGTCGTGCTGATGGGCTGGTCGATGGGCGGGGCCATCGCCCTGCAGACCGCGACCCGGTCGGACAGGCAGATCGACGGCGTGGTGCTCGAGTCTCCCGTGATCGATTGGGCGGATGTCGTGGCCTACCAGGGCGCATCCGTCGGCTTACCGGCTCCGGTCGCCAGTGGTGCCATGCACCTGCTCGGCAGCGGATGGAGCGGGCGGCTCACCGGGCAGGACGCACCGATCGACTTCGCGCGCCTTGATTTCGTGGAGCGCGCCGGCGAGCTTGATGTGCCGATTCTCCTGATGCACAGCGACGACGACGGCTTCGTGCCGTCGACGGGGTCGCGCCAGCTCGCCGAGCGCCGGCCCGACATCGTCACGTTCGTGCCGTTCCGCGAGGCCCGGCACACGAAGCTCTGGAACTACGACCCACAGAAGTGGAACGGGGCGATCAGAGGCTGGCTACGCCAGCGCGTGTAGTTCAGCACCCTTCGGCGAGGACCGATGTCACCCCTGTTTGGGGTGCTTACGTTTGCTTCGACCGTGCGAGTAGCGTGACGGCCATCACTCTTCCCTCTGGGTTCTGTTTGAGGTTGCGGGGTGTGTTCTGTGAGCACCATCCATGAGCACCAT
>Ga0157369_10009085_pt1 | contig 11376 bp, 11 predicted proteins | sample C25metaG_FD_113461 | JGI IMG/M metagenome (GOLD analysis project Ga0157369, IMG submission 113461) | Corn rhizosphere microbial communities from Kellogg Biological Station, Michigan, USA - C2-5 metaG | ecosystem: Host-associated > Plants > Roots > Rhizosphere > Soil | place: USA: Michigan... | reverse complement strand
GTCGACCTACGGCGCCGACGCGGTCGCGGGCGTGGTCAACGTCATCATCAAGAAGCAGATCACCGGCCTGCACCTGAACGGATCGGGCGCGATCTCGCAGCATGGCGATTTCGGCGAGCAGCGCCTCGATGCCACTTATGGCTATGGCGATCTCGGTAAGGACGGCTTCAACGTCTACATCAATGGCGAATATCAGAACAATGATGCGCTCTATTTGCGCGATCGGTCGGGCCCATGGGGAACGGCTGACCAGAGCAATATCTGCGGCATCAGCACGACAACCGGCGCCAAGACCTGCGTCAGCAATGGCGTCCTGAACGGCATCCAGTTCGACGGGAGCTATGGCGGCCTCACATCCACCACGGTGCCTTTTGTCGGTCGCGCCAACGCCGCGGGCAACGGCATCCTCCCCGGCACACAATATCAACTGCTGAATCCGGCGCTGGGTTGCCGAAACCTGACCCCCTATACGCTGACCGCGGCGCAGGCCGCGTCCCGTCCGACCGCGCCGTCGGTGGTCTGCCAGCAGGACGTCATTAGGCAATATTACCAATATGCCGGCAGGGTTCAGCGCCTGGGTGGCAACGCGCACCTCACGGTCAACGTCGGTTCGAACGCGCAGGCCTATGCGATGTTCAATTTCTACCAGACCAGGACCTGGAATCCGCGGACGCCGGAGGCGTTCGCGGGTACGACCGCCGATGGCGGCACGACCGTGTCGATCGACAACATCCTGCTGCCCGTTTACGTCTGTGCGCGCGGCACGACCGTCGCCTGCACCGCGGCGAACGGCAAGCTCAACCCCAACGACCCGTTCGCGGCACAGGGCCAGGTGGCACGTCTGCTCGGCCGCTACGACCGGCCGACCGAGGATGATACCCGCGCCAACACCTTCCGTTTCTCGGCGGGCATCAAAGGCTCGTTCGGCGCAAGCAACGATTGGGATTACACGTTCGACGCGACCCATTCGGAAGCCAAGCTGCGCTACACCAGCCGGAACTACATCTTCGCGCGCCACTTGCTGGATGTGATCGCGGACGGCTCTTACAATTTCGTCGACCAAGCCGCCAATACCGAGGCCGAGCGCGAATATCTCTCGCCGACCCAGGTCACCAATTCGACGTCGAAGCTGACCCTGATCCAGGGCACGCTGGCGCACGCTTTCTTCGACTTGCCGGGCGGTCCGCTTCAGGTTGCGGTCGGTGCGGCTTATCGTAAGGAATCGATCGACAACCCAAGCTCGAACCCGGCCAACGAAACCGATCCCTATTCGCGCTACTACGGCATCAATGCCGTGGGTGTGGAAGGTTCGCGTAACGTCAAGTCCGCCTTCTTCGAAATCAATGCTCCGGTCTTCAATCAACTCGACCTGAAGGCGACCGGCCGGTACGACAAATATTCGTCGGGCCAGAAGAACTTCTCGCCGAAGTTCGAAGTGCAGATCAAACCGATCCATCAGATCAAGCTGCGCGGCACCTATTCGAAGGGCTTTGCGATCCCGAGCTTCAACGAAGCTTATGGCCTGCCGACGACGGGCTTCAGCAGCACGCAGATCGATCAGTCGACCGCCGCCGGCAAGGCCTTTGTCGCTGCCCATGGCGGCGATGCCTATGCGACGCAGGATTACAGCATTGGATCGACCTCGATCGGCAATCCCGCGGTCAAACCCGAAAAGTCCGACTCGTTCACCGCGGGCATCGTGCTCGATCCGGTCCGTTGGCTGACGGTGACGGTCGATTATTATCACATCAAGGTGAAGAACCTGATCACGCCGCCCGACTGTTCGGCGGCGATCGACCAATATTATGCCAATAACGGCGCGACCAATGTTCCGGGCTGCGTGACCAAGGCCGGTACGCCCGATCCTTTATATCCGAACGCGCTGCCATTGCTGGGCACGATCACCAGCTATTACGGCAACGCCGACGCCCTGAAGACGGACGGCTTCGATTTCACCGCGCAGATCCATATGCCGATCACCAGCGGCATTCATTGGATGAGCGTCCTCAACGCCACCTACCTCAAGCGGCTCGAGAAGATCGACAGCAATGGCAGGATCGAGGTTTACGACGGCACGCTCGGGCCGTGCGAGATCACGTCCTGTTCGGGTTCGCCGAAGCTGAAGGGCAGCTGGCAGAATACGTTCGACTTCAGCCAGAAGACGACCTTCTCGACCACGGTCAACTATACCAGCGGCTATTCCGCGGTCGGCGCCGACGACGGCGGCATTGTCGGGGATTGCGCGCACAGCATCGGCCACGAAGTCCGCACCTATCGCGACGGCGTGACGCCGATTCAGTGCCACACCAAATATTTCATCGATGTCGATGCGACGCTGACCTACAAGATCGGCGGCAAGCTGACGCTCTATGGCAACATGCTGAACGTGTTCAACGTGAAGCCGCGTTACGATCCGGCCGCGGGCTACGGCCTGTACCGGTTCAACCCGGCCTGGGATGGGGCGGGCTTCATCGGCCGCTACTTCCGCATCGGCGCCAAGGTCGACTGGTAGATCCATCCCCCCTCTCGATCTAACCGTCCGCCATGGACAAATGGACCCGCGGGACATCCTCCCGCGGGTCTTTTTGCATGCGCGCGGATCACCTCGCTTCAAGCCAGGAATGACCGATTATGCCATGAATTCCATGACCTAACCCAAGGGATGTGGACGTGGCGGAGATGGATGGATCGACTGGGGAGGAAACTTACAGGACGATCGCGCTCGGCCCCGACCGCCACGCGCTCAAGGCGCGGGTCAACCAGGCGCTATCGACCTGCGATACCGATGACGCGGTCGCCGCGATCCGCGAGGCGGTGCTGGCGCATGGCGTGACCCATCTGTCGCGCGACGCCGGACTGAATCGGGTCAATCTCTACAAGATGCTGGGTGAAGGCGGGAATCCGAAGGTCGGCGCGCTGGTCAAGATCCTGGATGTGCTGGGCCTGCGGATCGAGCTCGCGCCCGCACGGCGGCGGAGTGGGCCCTGATCGAGCATGCCAAGGTTCGGTAGATACCGAACCGGTCCACATCTAATGCGCGCGGCGCCAGGCCGAAGGCGAACGGCCGGTGAGCCACCCGACCGCGCGGGTCATGTGCGACTGGTCGGCGAACCCCGTTTCCAGCGCGATCAGCGAGAGAGGGTCCGATCCCGAGACGATCCGCGCCCAGGCGCGGCGCGCACGCAATTCCAGGCGGAAGCGCGCGGGGCTGACCGCATAGGCCGAACGGAATGCCCGCGCCGCGCCTTCCCGCGAAACGCGATGGACGCGCGCCCAATCCGAGATGCTGATATGCGGATCCGCCAGGATGGCGCTCTTGAGATCGTCGATCCAATGCAACCTGAGCGGCGGCTGTTCTGGCGCCTGCGCCATGATCCGCCCCGCCTCTGCCAACGCGTCGGACAAATCGCGGCCCGCGCGCAACAGAAGATCGTCGACGTCGGCGACCCAATAAGTCGCGCCCAGCGACCAGTCCGCATGCCAGGGCAATTGCAGCCACGCCGCTCCGCCGGGCCCTGCGCTCAGCGCGCGGCAATCGAAGGTCGGGCGGATCGCAAGCATGCCCCGCTCCAGCCGCTCGCGGCCGCGATAAGAGGAAATATCCAACTGGCCGTCGACCATCAGCAACAGCGCGGATTCAATGCTCTGTGCGCGGCCCGCGGTCGCCCCGGCAGCCATCCGCTGCATCACCGGCCCATGCATGCCCCACGACGGTACGGGCGCTTCCTGCCAGGGCCGAAGCCGGGGCCAGCAGGCCGGACCGATACACTGCACCGTCATGCGCCACGCACCTTAAAGTGTCGCGCGGCGGCTCGGGGGTTTGACCGCCGCGCGACAGTGGGGGGCTGGAATGGAGGCCGGCGCCAAGGGATTGCGCCGCTCCATTTCCGCCTTGCGCCCATGATGGTCGTGCGGGAGGTCACGCGATTGAGCCAGAAATCGGCTAATTGGATAGGCCAGAAACCACGCCAGGTCCGCGAGAGAGGCCGAAGGTGGGGTCTGATCCATTTGGCTGTTTGATTTTCCGGATTTGAGCGTAACTCTCTATGCCATGAACGACATGACTCACCCGCACGCCGGGAAACTGTATCGGCAGATCTACGCGCGCGTGCGCGGATCGATCGCCGACGGGCAATTGCAGCCGGGCGACCGGCTGCCCTCGGCCCGGGCTTATGCGCAGGAACTAGGGGTCGCGCGCGGCACGGTGGACCTCGCCTACGCAATCCTGGCGGGGGAAGGATATATCGAGACCAACGGCCGCGCGGGCACACGTGTCGCGCACGGCGTCGCCCGGATGATCGCCGTGGCGGACGCCCCCGCGGTCCCGGCCCAGCCCAATGCCACCTTCCAGCATGGCATGCTGCCGCTCGCGCCGGGCGTGCCGGCGTTCGACCTGTTCCCGCGCAAGGTATGGACCCAACTCGTCCGCCGCCACGTGCGTGGCCTCGGCCGGAGCGAGCTGACCTATCCCGATCCGCAGGGCAGCTTGAAACTGCGCGAGGCAGTGGCGGCCTATCTGGGCCTGTCGCGCGGAGTGACCTGCACCGCCGACGAGATCGTGATCACGGGCGGTTTCCAATCCGCGGTCGGCCTCGTCTGCCAGGCGATGTTGCCCGCCGGCGGCAAAGCCTGGATCGAGGATCCGGGCTATACGCGGATCCGCCGCGCGTTGAAGGAGATCGGCGCCTGTCCGGTCGAGATACCGGTCGACGAGGAAGGGCTGGACGTGGCGGCGGGCATCGCGCGTGCGCCCAATGCGCGTTGCGCGATCGTCGCGCCCGCGCATCAATTCCCGATGGGCGTGGCGATGTCGCTATCGCGCCGGCTGCAATTGCTCGACTGGGCGGGACGGGCCGATGCCTGGATCATGGAAGACGATTTCGACGGCGAGTTCCGCTATCAGGGCCGCCCCCTGCCCGCGCTCAAGAGCCTCGATCGTTCGGGCCGCGTCTTTTACACCGGCACCTTCAGCAAGACGCTCTTCCCGGGCTTGCGGCTCGGTTATCTGGTGGTGCCGCCTTCGGAACTGGCCCGCTTTCGGGACCTGATGCAATATGTCGATGGAGGACGCTCCGCGCTGGAGCAGGCGGTCACCGCCGAATTCCTGAGCGAAGGCCATTTCGCGCGTCACATCAAGAAGATGCGGAATGCCTATCGCAGCCGCCGCGCCGCGCTGGCCATGGCACTGGCGGCGCGCTTCGGACCGGGCACGCGGATCGAGCAGGGCGCGGGCGGACTTCACTTGCTGCTTCATGTCGAAGGCGGCCTTGGCACGCTTTCCGGCATGGCATGGAATAGCGGCAAGGCATTGGGCGCGATTCCGATGCGCCTGCTGACCGATCTGCCAAGCCTTCGAGACGCACTGCTGGTCGGCTTCGCCAATGTGGCCGAGCGTCAGGCGCCCCAGATGGCCGAGCAGTTGCACGCAATCGTGACCGCGGCGCGAACCGGCTGAAGGCGGTTGGGGAAACCGATACGTAGCAGCCGTGCCGGTCAGAGAATCGTTTCTGGTACGGCCCCGGAATGAGATTCGGACCCACGCACGTTTCGTTAACCCAAATAAGACAAAAATCGCCGGATTGTCGCGACTTGGAGACGACTCGCCGCGACGTTCGGGGCCGATGCTTGCCCTTCGGCGGAATGGGGCACAGCATCCCTTCCGCAGGGTTGGGGAGGAGAGTGGATGGTGCTTCCAACGGCGCTACAAGTAGCGTTTCCGACGCAGGGCGATGTGCGCGAGATGATTGCTGGGGCGATCGGTGAGCTGACGGGCACGCCCGCCGCCGAAGTCGACCTCGGCGCCAGCAGGGTGCTGGTGCTGACCGACACGCGCGGCGGCTATAATTGGAGCTATCCCGACGCGATGGTGAAGGCGCGTTTCCGCCCCTTCGTCCACCGCGCGGTGAGCATGGTCCGCCAACAATATCCGATCCTGCGCTAGCGACGGCGTTAACCGCCCATTGAGGACATCCCTGCCATTGCGATCCCGCAACGGGATGGAAGGCCAGGCATGACCATCGGATCGATCGGCGCAACTGGGCAGGCAGGCACGGCGGGCACGGCGAAAAGCGCAACCGGCGGCGATCCGGCCGCATTCGAGCGGATCCTCGATGCCTTCAAGAAAGAGGCCGCTAAAACGCCGGCCGAACGCGCCCGCGACCAGGTGCTGAAGCAGCACGGCCTGACCGAGGACAGCTACAGGACGCTGCCTTCTGACCAGAAGAAGGCGATCGACGCGGAAATCGCAACCGCCGTCCAGCGCGTGATGCACGCCGACAAGGGAAGAGGCTTCAGGGGCGCACAATCCGCCGCGGAAGTCGCTGTCGGCACGGCGAGCGGCCTGCCCGGTTTCCTGTCCGCCTGATTCCAACCATTTCGGAGATCGGATGGCTTGCCGCCGCCCCGGAGCGCGATAGCATCGCCGCAGGGGGATCAGGCATGTCGAAATTCTATCCGGACGTGCGCGACGAAGATGGGGTCGAGGCCGGCGCCAATGGGGGCGCGATGGCGGCCATCATTCTAGGCTTCCTGGCGCTGCTGAGCGCGGTACCCAGTTTCTATACGGTAATAAGGCTGGCCGGGATCGAAGAAGCCGGTCCTTTGGTGATCCTGAGTGCGGTCGCGCTCGGCGTGATGGTGCTGGAGGCGATCGTCTGCTTCGTGGCAGCGTGGCGCTTCATGCAACGCAAGGGCCTGGTGATAGGCGTGCTTCTGGCCGTGCTGACACTGCTCGATCTGCTGGCCAGGCTGGCGCAGGCGGTATTCGGCGCCATGCCCGTCTGGCAGCTGGCCATGATGATCCTGTACCTGCCGATCCTTTATGGCCTGTTCCAGGGCGTACGCGCCGCGCGGGGCGCCAAAAGGCTCGGCACGCTCGCCCGGACCGATCTTGGCAGCGTGTTCAGATGAAGCCCGACCTGGGGAGGAACAAGCATGTCGCGATGGTTTCCGGATCTTTCGACCGCTGACGGAATCAAAGCGGGATTCAACGGCGGTGCCGCGGCGGCGATCGGCTTCGGTTGCTTTTCGCTGCTCGGTCTGGCGGTGACCTTTTTCAGGGGGCACATGCCGGGCGTGGACGTGGCCCGCACCGACCTAGGCCGCATCTTCGCGCTAGGCGGTATCGCGCTGGAAGCGACGCTGGCGTTCGTCGCGGCCTATCGGTTCGCCAGGCACAAGGGCCTCTGGATCGGTACGATCGCGCTGTTGCTGTTCCTGCTGGAAATGTACGGCAAGATCGCGACCGGGACTTTGGCCTCCGGATGGACCTTCGCCTATGCGATGATCATTCTCGGTCTGGTCAACGGCATACGGGCGGCATGGACCGCACGCACGTTCGGCCCTCTCGACGAAACGGACCTGGAACGCGTCTTCGAATGAAAAACGCCGCCGGGCGCGAGCCCGACGGCGTTTTGAAAGGCTTGCCTGGTCGGGCCGTTCAGGCGGTGACCAGATCCTTGCGGCGGCTGCCGCGCATCGTCAGACCGGCGGCGCCGAAGCCGAGCACCATCATGCCCCAGGTCGAAACCTCCGGCACGCCCGGATAGAAAGGCGCGGGATCCGAAGCGAAGGTGCCGGTGCCCGAGAAACGGGTGCTGCGACCCGAGCTGCCAACCGGCGCGCTGAAGGTCGGGTTCGCACCCGAGAAGGAGAAGGAGAAATCCTTCGACACGACCTGGCTGAAATCCAGGAAGTCCGACGAGTAGGAAATCACCGAATTCGCATTGGTCTTGAAGGTGAAGGAGCCCGAGCCGTTGCTCGCGTCCAGCTCTGCATTGGTGAAGCTCACCGTCAGCAGGTTGGTACGGGCGAAGCTGCCTTCCGCCGCAGCGGTATCGCGGATGACCGAGATCGTGCCCGAGGTGATCGTGTCGAACAGCTGCACGCGGTCGGCGCCAGTGCCGGTGGTGCCGAGGTTCGAGATCAGGTCAACCGTCAGGTGCGCATTCTGCAGGCCGACCAGATCGGCCGGCAGGTTCGGCACCGACATGATGTAATAGACCGGGATCGACGCGACGGTGTTGCCCGTGGCAGTACCGGTGGTGCGGATCTCCGCCTTCTTGTGCGTGCCGCTGTCCAGCTTCAGATATTGAAACAGACGCGCGCTCGGGACGCGCTGCAGGAACTGACCGAACGTGGTCGCAGCCTGAGCCGGAACCGAAGCCCCCGCCAGCAAAAGTGCACTCGTGACGTAAGCAACATACTTCATGACCGTTCCCCATCTAATTCGGCCGCTTCATGGTCTATATACTGCGGCGCAGCAGTTTATGAAAGCGCGTTAACCACCTTTGCCTGAATAAGCTTTTTCGGAGCGAAATCAGCGCTCTGATCAACCAAACCCCTCAGCGCCGGCCGAAATTGCCAGCAAACCGGCAAAAATAATTTAAGTCGTTGTACGATATATCCGAATCGATGACGTTCGATTCACCTTCGCTGCGGCGCAGCAACGCCCAACTCCCCCGACGGGGAAAAAGAAGAAGCAAAGAGCCTGAAGACAAAGAGCAAATGATATAGGATTTTTATACATGGCCGCGACGCCGACCGCGCGTAGACGAAAGAAGAAGATGGCCGGGCCCAAACTTCCGATCGACCTGACGCATATGCCTGCGGGTCCGATGCTGCGCGGGGTGCGGCGGTTGCGCATCGACCTGCATTCGGTCGCCTGGACCGGCGCGATCATGGCAATGACGGCGATCTTCGCGTTCATCGTCCGGCCAGCGCGCGGCGAGGCTTCGGGCGCGCTGGTCTTCGTGCTCGGCATCACGCTCGCGGGTGCAACGATGGGCCTGGGCGCGGCCATCCTCGCGGCGATGGTGAGTTTCCTCCTCTACAATTTCTATTTCGCCGAACCGGTACTGACCTTCCGCTTCGATACGTTCGACGACTTGGCCCCCCTGATCATTTTCAACCTGTCCGCGGTGATCTCGGGCGTGCTGGCGGGCCGCGTCCGCGACGAAGCGGCGGCGGCGGCGGCGGCGAACAGCTCGCTCACCGCCCTGCTCCAGATCAGCCGCTCGCTCCAGTCCGCGGTCCGCTTCGAGGATATCGAGGCGGCTTTGGGCGGCTCCTCTGCCGAGACGGCGGGCGTGCGGCTGCTGCCGGCGGAACCGCCTTTGCCCCCGGCCGATGCCGACGCCGCCCGTGTGAGCAGCGTCGCGCTGATCGGGCGCAGCTTCGGACCGGATATCTACCGGCTGGAATGCGGCGCGCATGCGATCGAGCTGACGGTGGCCCAGGGCCAGAATAGCGCGACCACCGAAGGGACGCTGGGCTCGGCGCTCGCCAATCTGGTTGCTCTGGCGATGGAGCGCGCGGCGCTGTCCGAGAAGATCGCCGAAACCGAGGCCTCGGTCCGCACCGAAAGCCTGAAGACGATCCTGCTGTCGTCGGTCAGCCATGATTTCCGCACCCCGCTGGCGACGATCAGCGCGTCCGCTTCCAGCCTGATCGATTATGCCGACCGGCTCGACCGCGGCACGGCCGACGGGATGCTGCGCTCGATCGTCGAGGAAAGCGAAAGACTCAACCGATTCACCGCGAATCTGCTGCAGATGAGCAAGCTGGAGGCGGGCCAACCTCTGTCCTCGGCGCAGATATTGTCGGTGTCGGATATGCTCAGCGCGGTCGTGCGGAGGATCCGGCCGCGCGCCGCCAATCGCACGATCGAACGGCACGAAACCGAGGATTGCTTCGTGCTCGCCGACGCCAGCCTGTTCGAGCTGGCCTTGCTCAACGTGCTGGAAAATGCGGTTCTCTACAGCCCCGACGGCAGCCGCATCGCGATCCTGCTGGCCAAGGAAGGAAATGAAAGCGTGATCGAGATCGCCGACGAAGGGCGCGGCATTCCCAAAAGCGAGCTGGAGCGCGTCTTCGACCGCTTCCACCGTGTCGATTCCACCGAACAGATGCCGCGCGGCAGCGGGCTCGGCCTCGCCATCGCCAAGGGCTTCGTCCAGGCCTTCGGCGGCACGATCGAGGCGATGGTGCCGGGTATCGGAAGCAAGGGCACGCGCATCCGCATCCGGCTGCCGCTTGCGGAACAAGGGGGCATGGCCTGATGGCACACATCCTGCTGGTCGACGACGAAGCCGCGCTCACCGGCGTGCTGCGGCCGGTACTGACCGCCGCCGGGCATGACGTCACCACCGCCGCCTCGGGGGCGGAGGCGGTGCGCCAGGCCGATCTGCTCCAGCCCGACGTCGTGCTGCTCGACCTTGGCCTGCCCGACCAGGACGGCAAGGCGGTGATCCATACGCTGCGGATCAAGCATGATATGCCGATCATCGTCATTTCCGCGCGTCATCAGGAAGGCGAAAAGATCGCCGCGCTCGACGAGGGCGCGGACGATTATGTCGACAAGCCGTTCGAGATCGGCGAGCTGATGGCACGCATCCGCGTGGTGCTGCGCCGCAAGCCGGGGGCAGAGGCCGCGACGCGCTACAGATCGGGCCCGCTGTCGATCGATTTCGAGATGCGCCAGGTCATGCTGGGCGGCGACCAGCTCAAATTGTCGCCCAAGGAATATGATCTTTTGCTCGCGCTGGCCCGCAATGCCGGACGCGTGGTGACGCACAAGCGCCTGCTCGCCGCCGGATGGGGCAATGACAGCGCCGATACGCAATATCTGCGCGTCTATATGGGTCTGCTGCGCCAGAAGATCGAAGAGGATCCGAGCGACCCTCGATTGCTCCTGACCGAGCCCGGCGTCGGCTACCGGATCGCGCCGTCGGAGGCATGATTTGCAGCGCGAAGCGCTTTTCTCGCCCTGCGGGGCCTATCGCTATCGGCTAAGCCGCGACTGGAACGGCACCGGTACAAGGCTCGCGGTGGTGATGCTGAATCCGTCGACTGCGGACGCGGCGCGCGATGATCCTACCATCCGCCGCTGCATCGCTTTTGCCGTGCGCGAAGGGCATGGCGGTGTCGAGATACTGAATCTGTTCGCCTTTAGCGCGACCGAGCCCGCCCTGCTCAAGAGCGCGGCCGATCCGGTCGGCCCCGACAATGATCGCCATCTGGAGGCATTGTTCGCGCGGCATCCCCGCATACTTGCCGCCTGGGGCGCGCACGGCGATTTCGGCGGGCGGGCGGAAGCCGTGCTGCAGATGGCGGAACGCCGCGGCGTGAGCCTTACCTGTCTTGGTTATACTGCCGCCGGCCATCCTCGCCACCCGCTTTACGTCCGGGCCGACAGCGTATTTCTGCCCTTCGTCGGACGGGCGAATTTATAGAATTTTTATGCATGGTGCCGAGGCGCCGACTGCCATAGCTGGAAGGCCGGTAAAGCCCGGTCGCACTCTCTCCTCTCGCGACATCAAGCACGGGTCTTTGCCATGCGGCGGCGGGCCGAGCAGGTACGAAGCCCGCCGCCGCCCC
>Ga0157369_10009082_pt1 | contig 11379 bp, 11 predicted proteins | sample C25metaG_FD_113461 | JGI IMG/M metagenome (GOLD analysis project Ga0157369, IMG submission 113461) | Corn rhizosphere microbial communities from Kellogg Biological Station, Michigan, USA - C2-5 metaG | ecosystem: Host-associated > Plants > Roots > Rhizosphere > Soil | place: USA: Michigan... | reverse complement strand
GCCGTCCAGACGCTCCAGCTCACCACCGGCATCGGCCTTCACCCGCATCTCGAGGACGCGCTCGCCGAGCTCGCCGCCGCGGGCCTGGTCGGGCCCGAGATCGACCCGGCGCTTCGGCTCCTCACCCGCATGCTGGTCATGTTCCGGCTCGTCTCGCCGAGCGCCGACGCTCCGCCCGAGGCGACCCGCCCCCTCGTCGCGCAGGCATGCGGCCTTCCCGACTGGAACGCGCTGCTTGCGGCGCAGGAGGAGGCGCGGCAGAGGATCGCCGCATTATGGGCGCGCGTCGCGGCCGAGGCAGGAGGCTCCTAAGATGGTGAACGAAGGCGATCCGGTTCCCGACGTGAAGCTGGAGGGCGCGGACGGCAAGGCGGTCAGCCCAGCCGATTTCGCAGGCCAGAAGCTCGTCCTCTATTTCTACCCCAAGGACGACACGTCCGGCTGCACGGCCGAGGCGCAGGCGTTCAGCGCGCTCGCCGCCGAGTTCCAGAATGCCGGCACCTGGCTGCTCGGCGTCTCGAAGGACAGCCCGAAGAGCCACGCCAAGTTCACCGCCAAATACGACCTCAAGGTCCCGCTCGCTTCCGACACCGACGGCTCGGTCTGCGAGGCGTTCGGCACCTGGATCGAAAAGTCGATGTACGGCCGCAAGTACATGGGCATCGACCGCGCCACCTTCCTCGTCGACCGCGACGGCGTGGTGAAGCGGGTGTGGCGCAAGGTGAAGGTCACGGGTCACGCCGAGGAAGTCCTGGAGGCGGCGCGCGCGCTGCCCTGATATCCTGCGGCTATGCCGAAGCCACTAGAGCTCCTTGACGAAGCGGTAGGAGGTCCGGCGGTAGCCGCGGCTTTTGTAGAATTCGTGGGCGCCGCCGAGCTCGATGTTGCTCGTCACCTCGACGAGCGCGCAGCCGGCGTCGCGAAGTCGCGCCTCGGCGGCGTCGACTAGCGCGCTCCCAACACCCCTCCCGCGCGCCTTCTTCGTCACCACGAGCATGGTCACGCGCCCGACGGCGGTCGGCCGGTGCAGCACCGGTGTCGCGTGCCAGGTGAGGCAGCCAATCGGCCCGTCCTCGTCGGCGACGAGCGGCGGCTCGCCGGCCTTGCGAAGCGCCGCGAGGCGGGTGCGGATCGCCTTCGCGTCGGTGGGGAAGCCGAGCTCGCCGAGCAGGCCCGCGAGCGCGTCGCCGTCGCGCGGGGCCGCCTCGCGGATCCTGAGCACCGGCTTGGGCGGAGGCGGCGGGGCCGGCGGCGGAGGTGGCGGAGGCGCGGCGCGCGCCGGGTGCGGGCGGGCGCGGGGCGGCTCCGGCCGCCGCGCCTTGCGCTGCGGCGGCAGGGGCGGCGCCTCGGGGGCGACGGCGAGCGAACTCTTCCAGTCGGAGATCGCGCCCTTCCTCAGGTACGCTTCGATCTCGCCGGCGGTGGCGGTGAGGCCGTCGGGGCCGAAGCCCATCACCTCCTTGTCCGTCGCGGCGTCCTTGAGGCCGTAGCGGCCATAGTCGCCGACGCCGGGCGTGCGGCGGCGCGACTTCACCAACTTGCAGCCGCGATGCTCCGCCATCTCGCGGAGCATCGCGTCGGTGTCCTTGTCAGCCAAGGCGGAGCCGGCGCCGGATCAGGCGCCCTTCTTGCCGCCCGACTTGCGGTCGGCAAGCGCGCCCTTGACCAGCGGAATGGCCGCGGCCGCGAGAGCCCCCGCGGCGACGGCCGCGCCGGCGACGATCGCGCCCCTGGGCGCGCCGCGCACCTTGTCGAGCACCGCCGAAAGGCCGGAGCCGCCCGCCTCGTTCTCTTCCGGCTCGGCCTTGGCGTGGGGCATGGCGGAATTGGGGATGTGCGACATGTTTATCTCCGAAAATAGGCGTGAAACCTGCCCCCCGCAAACGAGACGGCGCCGCGCCGGGTTCCTGCGCATGCCCCCGCGATTCTCTAAATGCTTGTTCCGGCTGCGAAAAATCTGGAACACAGCCTTTGGACCGTGGTTCTTTGATCCATGTTACGCGACACGAATGCGGCTGTCCTCATCGTCGAGGACGAGCCTTTCATCCGCATGGCGGCGGCGGACATCGTCTCCGACATCGGCATCACGCCCTTCGAGGCGTCCGATGCGGGCGAGGCGCTCGCCCTGCTCGGCGACCATCCCGAGATCCGGCTGATCTTCACCGACGTCAACATGCCGGGCATGGACGGCGTCGCGCTGGCGCGCCGCGCCCGCGAGATCCGGCCCGACGTCTCGGTGATCGTCACCTCCGGGCGGCGCGCCATCCCGCTCGACCAGCTGCCCGAGGACGGCACCTTCCTCCCCAAGCCCTACGGCTCCGAGCAGCTGACGAACGCGGTGGAATCGACGCTCCACCGGCGGCCCCGGCGCTAGTCGGCGATGACCGGCGGGCCGCCGCCCTGGCGCTTGGCGGGGCGAAGCAGCCAGACGAGCGGCATCGAGGCGAGGCAGACCCACATCATCAGCCGGAAGTCGTCGAGATAGGCGATCATCAGCGCCTGGCGGTTGATCTCGGCGTTCAGCATCGCCATCGCCGCGTCGCCCATCCCGCCGGCCTGTCCGACCACCGCGGGCGAGGCGATCGGCAGCTTCGCCTCGGTGACGTGCTGGGCGAGATCCGCATGGCTCACCTGCACATTGTATCCGAGCAGGAAGGTGACGACGGAGATGCCGACCGAGCCGCCGATGTTGCGGGCGAGGTTGAGGAGCGAAGCGCCCGTGGTCCGGTAGCTGGCGGGAAGCGAGGCGAAGGCGAGCGCCTGCAGGGGCACGAAGATGAAGCCGAGCCCGAGCCCCTGGACGATGCCGCTGACGACGATCGGCCGCGACCCCATTACCAGGGTGAAGCCCGACATCTGGTAGAGCGACAAAGCGAGGAAGCCGATGCCGGAGAAGATGAGGAGCCGCGCGTCGACCTTCCCGGTCAGCCGACCGGCGAGCATCATCGACACCAGGGTGCCGATGCCGCGCGGCGCGGTGAGGAAGCCCGAATCGAGCACCGAATAGCCGTAGAGCTGCTGGAGCAGCGGCGGCAGCAGGGCGAGGCCGGCGAGGAGCAGCACGCCCGTCACCACCATGAACAGCAGCGAGAAGCCGAAATTGCGGTCGGCGAACATGCGCGGGTCGAACAGCGGGTTCCGCCCCGTCGCGAGGTGGACGACGAACATCCAGGCGCCCGCCGCGGCCAGACCCGCCTCGATCCGTATCTCCCAGCTGTCGAACCAGTCGAGCTGCCCGCCCCGGTCGAGCATCACCTGAAGGGCGCCGAGGGCGACTGCGAGGAGGGCGAAGCCGAACAGGTCGAACTGCCGCTTCCTGACCTCGGCCGACGGCATGTAGCGAAGCAGGAGGAGCGTGCAGACGACTCCGACCGGAAGGTTGACCAGGAACACCCACCGCCAGCTGTAATTCTCGGTGAGCCAGCCGCCGAGCACGGGGCCGAGGATCGGCCCGATCATCACCCCCATGCCGAACATGGCCATCGCCCGGGCGTGCTTGTTCGGCGGATTGATATCGAACAGCACCGCCTGCGCGATCGGCACGAGGAAGGCGCCGGAGACACCCTGCAGCGCCCGGAAGGCAACCATTTCGGGGAGGTTCTGGGCCATCGCGCACATCACGGAGGCCGCGGTGAAAGCGACGACCGACCAGATGAACAGCCGCCGCCTCCCGACCCGGTCGGCGAGCCAGCCGGTGATCGGGATCGCGATCGCCGAGGCGACGATGTAGCTGGTCAGCACCCAGTTGATCGTCTCCTGGGTCGCCGACATCGACGCGCGCATGTGCGGCAGCGCAACGTTGGCGATGGTCGTGTCGAGCACCTGCAGAAGCACCGCCATCATGATGGCGACGGTGAGGACGACGTGCTCGATCCCGTCGAGCTTCAGCGTCGGGACGTGCGCGGGCTGGGCGGCGGCGCTCGCCATCGGCTCAGCGCCCGGCGGTCCGCTGCGGCGGCGCGGCCGGGCCGGCGGGGGCGCCCTGCGGCTGCTCCTTGGTGTCGACCGTCACGTCCGCAGAGAGGCCCGCGAGGAGCGGCCGGGCCGGCTTGCAGTCGAAGGCGATCCGAACCGGGACGCGCTGGGTCACCTTGACCCAATTGCCGTTGGCGTTCTGCGCCGGGAGCACCGAGAATTCGGAGCCGGTGCCGCGGCCGATCGAGGCGACGTGGCCGCACAGCTTGCCCGCATAGGCGTCGACCTTGATCTCCGCCGGCTGGCCGGGCGCCATGTTCCTGAGGTCGGTCTCCTTGTAGTTCGCCTCGACCCAGGCGTCGCCGCCGCGGACGATCGTCACCATCGACAGGCCCTGGACGGCCATGTTGCCGAGCTGGAGCCGCTCGGTCTGGCTAACATAGCCGTCCACCGGCGCGCGCACCTCCGTGCGCTTGAGGTCGAGCAGCGCCTTGTCGCGCGCAGCGATCGCCGCCTGGACCGCCGGCTGGTTCTCGGTCGGTCCCTTGCTCAGTTGGGCGGCGTTCACCTGCGCGGTGTTGCGGGCGTCGGCGAGGCGCGCCTTTGCCTCCTGCACGCCGTGAAGCGCCTGGTCGTAGAGCACGCGGGTGGTGAAGCCCCGCTTCAGCAGCGCCGCGTAGCGCTCGAAATTGCGCTGGGCGATGACGAGATTGTCCTGCGCTCCCTGGATGTCGGCGGAGCCGCCCGCGACCTGCGCCTGCAGCTTGCCGACGGAGACGCGTGCCGCCGCGATCTGCGCCTCGGCCTGCTCGAGCGCGATTCGGAAGGGGGCGGGATCGATGCGGAAGAGGAGATCGCCGGCCTTGACGCGCTGGTTCTCCTTCACCGCCACCTCGACGATCCGGCCCGTCACTTCCGCGGAGACGGCGACCTTGTCCTGCTGGACGTACGCGTTGTCGGTCGAGACGTAGCGGCCGGAGGTCAGGTAGAAATAGGCGATGGTCGCCGCGATCAGCAGCGGCACCGAGAGGAGCAGGATGAGCCGCCCGCGCTTCTTCTTCGCCGGCGCCTCGACGATCGTCGTCGTCTCCTCGATCGGCCGGTGATCCGCGGCCTTGATTGCGGTTTCCTTGTTCATGCTCTGCGTTTCCCGTTTGCGCCGGCGGCGACGTTCGCCCGCACCCGCGCGAGGACGTCCCTGACGGCCGCCTGCTCGGCATCGCCGATGCCTTCGAGCGCGTCGGCGAGAAAGGCGTCGGCAAGCGCGCGCAACCGCTCGACCAGCGGCCGCGCCGCCGGCGTCAGGTGGAGCCGCCACGCCCGGCGGTCCTTGTCGTCGGACCGCCGCTCCACGAGCCCCGCCTCCTCGAGCCGGTCCACCATCCGGCACAGGGTGATCGGCTCGATGTCGAGCGCGTCGGCGAGATCGACCTGGCGAATGCCGTCCTGGCGCGACAGCCGCGCGAGCGCCCGCCACTGGGCGCGCGTGACGCCCAGCGCCGAGGCGCGGCGATCGAACGCCCGCCGCAGCGCCTGTGCCGTCTCGGCGACGTCGAAGGCGAAATTGCTGTCCATCAGCAGCAGCTCACATAATAAGCTTGCTTATCATCATCAAGGCTCATGCCGGGCGGAGAAACCCGCGCCGCGAGGAACGTTCCCGACGTTCCGGGACCGTAGCGGCTTGACTCGCCGGGGCGGCGGGCGTTCACTCTCCCCGCTGCCCGCCCGGCCGCTTGGGGGATCTTGCCGGGCCAGCCTGTCGCTTCCCCTTGTCGCCAGGAGGGAGGATGCCGATGAAAAATCGTGTCGCCGCTTTGCTGCTGTCGGTCTTTGCCGCCGGCCCGGCCTTTGCCGCCAGTCCGTTCGACGGGACCTGGAAGGCCGACCTTTCGACGCTCCAGATGCCGCAGAAGCCGGACGTCTTCTCCGTCCGCAACGGCGTCTATACGTGCGAATCCTGCGTGCCGCGGGTCGAGGTGCCCGCCGACATGGCGAGCCATCCGGTGACCGGCCATCCTTATTATGATCGCATCGCCGTCCGCGTCGTCGACGACCGCACGATCCGCATCGCCCAGCGCCTGAAGGGGAAGCTGATGTTCGTCGGCGAGCAGCGGGTCTCGCCCGACGGCAAGACCTTGACCTTCGCCTTCCGCGACATGGGGAGCCCGAGCGGCAAGGTGGTGACCGGCCGCGGAGTCGAGCAGCGGGTCGGGCCGGCGCCGGCGGGTGCTCATGCCGCCTCCGGCTCATGGAAGCCCGAGCGGGTCCAGGACGTCAGCGAGGCGGGCCTCACCGTCAGCTTCCGAATGGCCGGCGACACGCTTCACATGCAGGCGCCGACCGGCGAAAACTACGACGCGCGGATCGGCGGGCCGCCGGTCCCGATCCAGGGCGACCCCGCCCGCACGATGGCGGCGGTGACCCGCCTGTCGGCGAACAGCCTGCAGGAGACGGACACGCGCGACGGCAAGGTCGTCAACGTCCTGACGATGACGGCGGAGCCGGGCGGCCGAGTCCTGGACTTTCGCTGGGAGGACCGCGTCCACGGCACGGTCCAGAGCTACAAGGCGCGCAAGCAATAGGTTCCAGAAAGAGGGGAGTGAGTGACATGAACGGGATGAGGATTGCGATGCTTCTCGCCGCGGCCGCGGGGGCCGCTTCGCTGGCCGGCTGCAGCCAGCAGGCCGCCAAGGCCGATCCGGCGCAGAAGGCCGCGGTGGCCGATCAGATCCGCGCGCTCGAAGCGGGCTGGAACAAGGATTATGCGAACCGCGACCTCAACCGCGCGGTCGGTCACTATTCCGGCGACGGCGCGCTGATGCCCGCGGGCATGGACCGGCTGGACGGACCGAAAGCGATCCGCGCCGGCCTCGAGCCCCTGGTCAAGGACCCCAATTTCCAGATCAGCTTCCGCGCCGACCGGGTCGAGGTCGCAGGCTCGGGCGACCTCGCCTACACGCGCGGCAGCTACCGGATGACGATGACCGACCCGAAGACCAAGCAGCCCCGCGTCGAGACCGGCAATTACATCACCACCTACAAGAAGCAGGCCGACGGCAGCTGGAAGGCGGTCGACGACATGTCCACCCCCGGCGCACCGCCGGCGCCGGCGGCGACTCCCGGCGCCTGAGGAGCATCGGGCCGCGGGAGCGGCACCGCGTAGGTTTGGATCCGGCGCCGTCTCCGGCAGCGGGGCGGAGGCGGCCGCTCTCGCCCTCCTGCCGTGCCGGGTGCGCCGCGGCCGTCTTCAGCCGTCTCGACAAGGCAGCCGCCTTTTCCTAGAGTCGAGGGCGGCGAGCGGGTGTAGCTCAATGGTAGAGCAGAAGCTTCCCAAGCTTACGACGAGGGTTCGATTCCCTTCACCCGCTCCACTTTTCCCGGATGATCGAGGCTCAGGCGGCGGACGCGGCCGTTCGGGTGCGCACCGGCGCCGCTCCGAACGCGCGGCGGTGGGCGTGGCTGAAGCTGCTGCCGCCGGCGAAGCCGAACGAGTCGGCGGCCCCCTGGCAGTCGAGCACTCCCGATTCGACCGCGCGCCTGGCCAGGCGGAGCCGAAGCCGCCGGTGGTAGACCGACGGGGTTTCGCCGAAGCCGTCCTGGAAGCGCCGGAGGAGCTGGAAGGGCGACATGCCTGCGACCTCCGCAAGCTCCGCCAGCGGCACGGCGCGGTCGGTCACGTCGTGCAGGAAGGCGCGGGCGACGTTGAGCTTGCGGTACGCGTCGAAGCGGCTCCGCGGGCGCGCCATGCCGAGCCCGTCGAGCTGGGCGGCGACCTCGGCGAGAAGCGGCTCCAGCTCAGCGATCGTGCCGGCCAGCACGCGCGCGGCGATCCCGCGCCGGTCGGCGGCCGGGCTCGCCATCGCGGCGGCATGGCTGTCGAGGAGCCGCCCGAGGGCCGAGCAGGCGGTCGGAAGGATGACGGGGAGCTCCGGCGCCGCCGCGATCGCCGGAATGAACAGGCAGAAGCCGTGCGTGCGGCCCCCGCCCTTGCGGATCTCACCGCTTCCCGAGGTTTCCGGCGGGACGCAGAGGAACTGGCCGGGCGACACCTTGTAGGTGCGGCCCGCGAACGAATGGAAGACCGGCGCGCCGGCGGCGACATGCTTGATCGTCAGGCCGCCGAGCGCGGCGCTGGGCGCTTCGCCATGGTCGAGGCTCGACCAGACCACCGCCGGCCGGTCGAAGCCGATGGTGCTGCCCGACGGCATCAGCGGCCCTTGCCGTTCGTGGTAGAACTCGCCCATGGGCGCAGGCTTAGACCGGCGTCGACCGGCCCGGCCGCGGCTCTCGACCGACGCGCACATTCTCTCGACGAACGGCCTAGGGCTGGAGCGGAGGCATGGTTTCGGAGCCGAGGCAGGCCGCGTCGAGCGCCCGCGGCTCGGTGCCCGAGAGGAACGCCTTCATGATCCGGCCGGTGCAGCCGGGCAGAGGCGGAAGGTGCGAGGCGCCGACGGCGACGAGGTGGCGGCTGTTGGGCAGCGTGCGCGCGATTTCCTCGCCCCAGCGCGGCCCCGCGACCGGGTCCATGTTGCCGGAGAGGATGAGCACGGGCTTGTCGCTGCGGACCGGGGCGGGATAGTCGGCCGGCATGGCGCTTTTCGGCCAGAGGCCGCAGGCGCGGATCTCGTTGCGCAGCGCACCCTCGCCCATGAAGGTGCCGGCCGTCGCGGCGGCGATCCGGCCGGCTTCGATGCGCCGCACGTCCTCGTCGCAGATCACCGACCAGCGCATGCCCCAGGCGACCTCGTCGGTGGTGCCGAGCAGCGCCGGCGCTGCGGCCTGGACGATCGGCGAGAAATCGCCGGCCGCGGCTTTTTCCACCAGCGGCGGGACGTGGACGTAGAATTGCGGAATGTAGAGGAGGAAGAAGAGCACCGAGCCGAACCCTTCCCGATCGAGCTTGCCGTCGATCGCCCGGCCGGTCTTCGGATCGACGAGGTGGATCGACACCGGCCCCGCATCCAGCCGCGCGACGACGCGGCGGAGATCGGCGCGAAGGTCCGGGTGGCGGGCGGCGCAGTCGGGCTGGCGGGTGCAGGCCTCCGCGAGCGTGTCGAACGCGCCCTGCGAGTCCCGCGGAGTCCAGAAAGGCAGCAGCATGGACGCGGGCGCGGCGGCGCGGATCACCGTCCGGTCGACATGATCCGCGAACAGACGCAGGTAATCGAGCGCGACGCGGGTGCCGTAGGACATGCCGAACAGGTCGAGCTTCGGATAGCCGAGCCGCGCCCGCACCGCCTCCATGTCGAGAACCGCTTCACGCGTGCCGTAGCGGGCGAGATCGGCGCGCGTCTCGAGCGCGGCGCGGCACGCCTTCACCTCCTCGGGCGGCGTGCCGCCGAGCGGCCCCAGGGGGTTGGACTGCTCGCCCCGGGGGCAGTCCAGCCGGTTCGAGCCGCCGGTGCCGCGCTGGTCGATGAGGAGGATGTCGCGGTCGGCGCGGAAGTCGGCGAAGAGCTGCGCGATGCCCGCCGCCTGCTGGACCCCACCGATCCCGGGCCCGCCGGGAAGGACGACGATCGGCGCGCCGGCCGGCTGCTTCTCCGCCGGGATGACGGCGTAGCGGATCGAAAGCATGCGGCCGCCGGCGACCGACCGGTTCTCGGGAACCTCGACGCTCCCGCACCGGGTTCCCGCCGGGACCCCCGCAAGGCCGCAGGAGTCCGACACCCGAACCGGTGCAGGCGTCGCCGGCCCGCCCGCGTCGGCAGCAGCCTTGTCGAGGAGGGCGTCGAGCGCGGCGCGATCGTAGAAGCGCCCGGCGGCGATCACCGCGGCGAGGCGGCGAAGCGCCCCCAGATCCTTCAGCGGATCGGCCTCGAGCAGGATCAGGTCCGCGCGCGCCCCCGGCTCGATCGTCCCGAACTCCGCCTTCCAGCCGAGCGACGAGCCGCCGTTCGGAAGGCTGCGCAGGTAATCGCGCGGATTGACCGTCGCCGCCTTCAGCGCGGCGAGGGGCGGCAGGCCCGCGGCGCCGAGGGTGTCGACCTCGCGCAGCAGCCCGGGGCCCCAGAGGTGGAAGGCCTGGGCGGTGTCGGAGCCTGCCATCAGCGGCACCCCCGCTTCGTAATAGGCCCTCGCGAGGCGGCGGCGGACCGAGCGCAGGCGCTCGCCGTCCTCGGCGGTGAAGCCCGCCTCCGCCAGCTGTCCCCGCTGCTGCGACCAGGCGGCGAGGACCTGGGGCGGCACGAAGCGCATCTCCGGCCGCCGCGCCAGCACTTCCGTGGGCGTGGTGACGTCGGAAATCTGCTCGAAGAGCCCGAGCGTCGGCACCTGGTAGACCCTGGAGCCAGCGACCATCGCAGCGACCTCGCGGTAGCGCGCGTCCGGCATCGCCGCGACCTCCTGGAGGACCGGCGGCGGCGGGATCTGCCCGAACGACGCGCCGCGCTCGCTCTCGGGCAGCAGTGCCTGCACCGCGCCGTCGAGATGCTCCACCTCCTCGCGCGCCGCGAGGGCGCGCGGCAGCGTCACCTCGTTGGTTACGTGGCCCGCGACGGGGAGCCCCTGCCGCTTCGCCTCGTCCTGCACCGCCTCCCAGACGGCGAGGTCGGGCAGGTGGCGCGACTTGATGAGGTCGAACCCCGCGGCCTTGGCGCTCCGCACCGCCGCGCGGGCGGCGTCGGCGCTCGCAACGCTGTTGACGTTGAGCGCGGGCGAAGCGGCATAGATGCGCGGGCCGGGGATCGTGCCCCGCTCCACCGCGTCGCGGAGCGCGATGTGATTGGCGCCGCCTGCCATGCTGCGGACGGTCGTCACGCCATGCGCGAGCATCACCGCGAGCGCTCGCTGGGCCGCGTCGCCGGGCCGCCCCGGCTCGTTGGCGAGGTGGACGTGCATGTCGACGAGCCCCGGCATCAGGAATCGTCCGCGCCCGTCGATGCGGCGGTAGCCGGCGGGAACCCGCGTGGCGTCGCGCCGCCCGACCTTCACGATCCGGTCGCCCGCGACGAGGACCGTCTGGTCGGCGAGCGCGGCGGATCCCGTCATCGGCAGCACGGTCGCGCCGACGATCGCGACCCCCGCCGGCTCAGGCGCCGGTCCGCCCGCGCAGGGCTGGGCGAGAACGACGCAAAGCAATGTCGCAAGCAACTTCAGGCGCATCCGGAACCTCCCCCCGTTTCCGAAGAGGATAGACGGTCGCCGCGTCCGCGGGTTGACGAGACTTGCCAATTCGCCGCCCGCAGGGGCGGCGCGATCATGGTTAAAGCCGGTTAACCGTTCGCGCGCCCGAGTCCCGTTTCGGACCAGCCGAAACGGCCGTCTGGACGTATCTCCTACGCCGCCATAGCCCGCCTCCGCACCGGCACTGGGGCCGGCCGACGAGGTGTGCGATGACGAATGCGGCAGCGCTGCGCGAACGAGCCTTCGAGCTTCGCGAGCTGGCGCGCGAATATGCGCCGGAGGTCGGACGGCCGCTGGTCCTCAAGGCGGCCGCGCTCGACCGCCTCGCCGCGGATC
>Ga0157369_10009080_pt1 | contig 11380 bp, 5 predicted proteins | sample C25metaG_FD_113461 | JGI IMG/M metagenome (GOLD analysis project Ga0157369, IMG submission 113461) | Corn rhizosphere microbial communities from Kellogg Biological Station, Michigan, USA - C2-5 metaG | ecosystem: Host-associated > Plants > Roots > Rhizosphere > Soil | place: USA: Michigan... | reverse complement strand
GTCTTGGCCTCGATCTTCTGCGTGAGGCCGACCTGCTTCCAGAGCTTCTGGTAGAAGGTCTCGGACGCGGTGTAGAGCACGACGAGGACCGTGAACACGTCCTTGGCGCTGTCGAAGAGGCCGGTCGACAGTGCGACCGCGCCCGCGATGACGACGGATGCGACGATCCCGACGGCGGTGCGCTGCCACTTGGCGAGGCGCGGCTGCTGCAGGACGGCGACGATGAGCGGCGTGAGGAAGCCGGCCGCGGTGGCGACGAGGGCCGGGCTGGACCGGACGTACTCGATGAAGAGGGCTAGGGCGTGCATGGCTGCTCCGGTGTGCTGGTCTGGACTAGGCGAGCGGAGAGTGCCCTGCCGGCCCGGTTACGGTCGCGGGGTCAGACCTCAGTGCAGGTCGTCGCCTCGGGGCCGGTGACGGTGCACGAGTAGGTGCGGTCCTCGTCGAGCGGGCCGCGCGCCGGCGCGACGAACCGGAACGTGAAGGGGTAGGCGTCCTCCCCTGGCGCGCCGTCCTTGCCGTCCGCGCCGTCCTTGCCGGGCTCGCCAGCGGGACCGCGCGGCCCAGGCACTGTGGAGTCCGCGCCGGGCGCGCCGTTGGAACCGGGCGCGCCGTCAGTGCCGGACGGGCCGGGGATCGTCGAGTCCGCGCCGGGCGCGCCGGGCGCGCCGGGTCCACCGTCCGCGCCGGGGTCACCCGGATCGCCCTTCTCCCCTGGCGCGCCGTCCGCGCCGTCACGCCCGTCCCTGCCGGGCGCGCCGTCGACACCATCGCGTCCCGGGCGGCCCTGCGCGCCGTCCTGGCCTGCCGACGGCGCGGGCGCGGCCTGAACCTCCTTGGCCGCGCCGCACGCGCCCTGAGCCTGCAGCGCGGCGCGCTCCGGCGCGTTCGGGTTCTTGCATGCAGCGATCACCTGAGCGGCGAGGTCCTTGGCGCGCTGCGACTCCGCGCCGGCGATCGACTGCTGCGTGCCCGCGTACTGGCCGAGGTAGTAGATCGACGGGACGGCGATCGCGAGGATGACGACGAGCAGCGCGAGCCACCTCTTCGTGTCGCGGTTGACGTCACGCTCGATGCTTCGGGTGCTGGTCATGGTCACTCTTCCTCTGCGTCCATGTCTGCTAGAGACGCTGGTGGTGTCGGCGGCGTGCCGCCGAGCCGCCGGATCATCCGGCGGCAGTCGAAGGCGTGCCCTTCGAGGTCCTCGAACTTGGACCGAAGGGCACGGAGTTCACGGGCGCGCTTACGGCCGTTGGTGGTGAGCCGGGCACCGAGGATGCTGACCGCACCGAGGATGCCCAAGATGAGGTTGCTGATCTGTGAAGGGTCCACACGGGTTACCTCGTCTCTCGGTCGGACCAGAAGAACGCCAGACCGAGGACTGCGGCAGCGAGCAGGATGATGGCCACGGGGCCGGTGAGCTGGACGCGCTGATCGAACGTCCACGCGATCGCGAAGTTGAGGACGCCCCACAGGGCGAGGATTCCGGCTGACGCCTGATGGGCCCACACGATGCCGGGCGGCCGGCGGCACACGACGAGCAGGACGACGAGGGCGGCGTGGGCGACGTTCCAGAGGGGCGAGTCGGCCATGGTGTGCATCTGCGTCCCGAGGCCGACCTGCTGGTAGACCGCGCGGTCGGACAGGTCGAGGACGAGCAGCGCGATGTGCGTCGCGACCGGCAGAACGACTGTCCAGGGCATCCACCGTTCGACTCTTGTGAGCCGAGCCTTGATGGTGCTTGGGCCGTCGGACATGGTCATCGGTCTCTCGTCGACGTCGGGGGACAGGTCGTGGGGTCGGACCCCCGGCGGGCCGAATATGCGCTGCCCTGCCGGGGGTCCTCCGCGAACCCCACCGCGAGATGCACTGTCACCGACGCGACTGGTTACTGTCGAGGGGTCAGTCGACGAGCCACGAGAAGGTGAAGAAGTAGTAGCCGCTGGACACTGTGTTCGGGCGCACGATGATGTCGCCGCCCGCCGAGATGAACGCGGTGGCCGACGCGGAGCCCTCTTGGGTTCCGCACGAGTTGACGAAGTTCTTGGGCGGCCACGCCCACGTCGGGAGGGTCGCCACGGTCTGCGACACGGTCCCCGCTCGGTTGCTGGGGTTGTACGGGGGGATGCCCATATTGCCGAAGCCTCCCCGGATATAGACAACGCCGTTCTTCCGCCGCACCTGACAGGTCTCGGTTGGGCTGATCCAGTCGTAGCCGGACTTCTTCGTCACGTTGACCCAGCCGGTGTCGTCGAGGTCCTTGAGGTTGCGGACCGCGACGCCCGTCGCGTCAGCCTTGATGAGCTGCGTCGCGTTGACCGTCCACGTCAGTTCGGTCTCCTTGACGACGAGGTTGCCGCCGTTGTCGGCGTCCGAGTTCCTCGCCGAGACGACGAGGTTGTTCGTGACGATGGTCGCGCCCCGGTCGAGCGGCGTCTGCACGTAGAGCGCAGCGTCGATGTTGTCGGGGTTCCGGTAGTTGGACACCCCGTCGGCGGCGAGGTCGAGGCTGACCTGCCTGCCGTTGTTGCTACCCGAGAAGAGGTTGATCCCGTTCACCGGCCCGGAGCTCAGACCGATCCGCTGCGTGAAGATGTTGAAGTACGGGCCGTCTTCGCCCTGCCCGATCTGCAGCTGGGTCGGGTCGTCAGTGCCGAAGTCGGGCCCGTCGATGATGATGCCGTCGCCGTATGCCGGGTTCGCACTGGCCCGCATCCGCGCCGGCGCGATCTCCGAGGGCTTGGCCGTGTAGAACTTCAGCTCGGACTCGTAGGCGTCGGTGCTCATCTCGACGCGAGGCTGCCCGTTGTCGGCGGTGCGGATCACCGCGCCGGTGATGACCTGGCCGTCGAGCGCGCCGACCTCGATCGCGTCGGCCTTCACGCTGTTGACGGCGAGGTGCTGCGCCTCGATGGAGCCGTCGACGATGAGCCGGCCGGACTGCTTGATCCGGGACCGCATCACGATCGACTGGGTCGCGCCGCGCTCGGTGCCGGTGGACTGGTTGAAGAAGATGCTCGAGACGTAGAGCTTCGTCGTCGTCGGCTTGGCGACCATGAGGCACACGTACTTCGTCCACACGGTCGGGACGACGCAGTTGTTCAGCGGCATCGTCGTCACATCGTTGAGGGCGAACGCCTCATCGGCCACCGGGTAGCAGTCGACGCCGAGGGCGCCGCTCTGGTCGCGGACCTCGATGGACATGCGGGAGTTGGGCTTGTTGGCCTTCACCCACATCTCGACGAGGTGCTGCGCGCCGGGCTCGACGTCCCACTCCATCCTCGTCGTCGCGAGAGTGGGCGCGCTGGGCGCGGACCGGAACGCGCCGGGGAACCCGGCAGGCTTGTCGACGGTGTCCCACGTCATCGACGACGTCGCGGGAATCCACCCGCCCTTGCCGCCGAACTCCCCCGCGCCGTTCGGGATGGTGTTCGTCATCCCGGCGATCGCGAGCTTCTCCACACCGATGGTGCGCGCCTTCAGCGAGATCGCGTCGACAGTGTCGGTCTCGAGCACGCCGCCGTTGATGGTGGTCTTGCCCGCGGCCGTCCAGTTGTTGACGCGCGTCTTGGTGGGCCCGTACTGGGTGTCGGCGTAGCCCTGGGCGGCCGACTGGGCGGCGCTGGCCTTCCCGGAGGCGTCGAGCGCGGCGGCCTGCTTCGCGGCCAGTTCGGCAGCGTCGGCCTTCGCCTTCGCGTCCGACGCGGCCGCGGTGATCGCTGCAGCCTGCGCGGCGTCGGCCTTGCTCTTCGCGTCGGCGGCAGCCGCCGTCTTGGCGGCACCCTCGGCAGCGTCGGCCTTCGCCTTCGCGTCGGCGGCCGCGGCGGTGAGGGCAGCGGCCTTCGCGGCGTCGGCTCTGGCCTGCGCGTCGGACGCGGCCGCCGTCGTGGCCGCCGTGATCGCCGCCGCCTTTGCGGCGTCGGCCTTGCTCTTCGCGTCGGCAGCCGCCGCCGTGATCGCTGCCGACTGGGCGGCATTCGCCTTCTCTGTCGCGTCCAGCGCGGCGGCCTGCTTCGCGGCCAGTTCAGCGGCGTCAGCCTTTGCCTTCGCGTCCGACGCGGCCGCGGTGATCGCGGCCGCCTGAGCCGCGTCGGCCTTGCTCTTCGCGTCCGCAGCGGCGGCCGTCTTGGCGGCACCCTCGGCGGCGTCAGCCTTGGCCTTCGCGTCGAGCGCGGCGGCCTGCTTCGCCGCCAGTTCGGCAGCGTCAGCCTTCGCCTTCGCGTCCGACGCGGCCGCGGTCGTCGCTGCCGCCTGAGCCGCATCCGCCTTGCTCTTCGCGTCAGCGGCAGCCGCCGTGATCGCTGCCGACTGAGCCGCGTTCGCCTTCGCCTGCGCCCCGGACGGCGTCTCCTTCCCGGCGAGCTCGTCGTCGAGGCCGTCGACCTGCCCTTGGCCGATGATGAGAGTGTCGACCTGAATCTCGTTGGCCGTCAGGCTCTTCGTCTTGACGTGCTTCGCCTCGACGGAGCCGTCGACGAGCAGCTGGCCAGCGTTCATCACGTAGGCGCGGACGTTGCGGACCCGGACCGTGCGACCGGAGGCGACGCTCCCCAGCCCGAGCAGGTAACTCACGCTCATCGGGTCAACTCCGGTCAGGTCCCCCTCGACCGCGAACTTCTGCGGGGTGGTGCCGATGATGGTCGGGCTTCCCTCGACAGGAGTGAGCGAGGCCGACCCCGACGTGCCGCCATACCACCACACCCGTGGCGCCAGAGTGTTCACGGCGTCGGCGTACGCCTCGAACGTCAACCGGACCCGGTCGCCCTCCGCGAACGGGAGCGGACCGACCTGATTGCGGAACATGAAGTAGGTGTTCGCGGTCGTGGTGTCGCGCGTCGACCAGCGCACCCCGTTGACGACCTCGACCTTGTGGGTCCAGCCCCCGTAGGCGACGATCCCCTCGGTGGTCTCGTTGACCTCGGCCATGTTGGAGGTGTCAGCGACGGTGAGCTGCCGCGCGCCGACGGAGCCGGCCGACAGCGCAGCCGTCTTGATCGAGTCGTTCTCGAGGACGCCACCGTTGATCGTGGTCTTGCCGGTGACCCTCCACCCGTTCGTGAGGGTGACGACACCGTCGGCGGTCGCCTGCGCTGCCGCTGCCTGCGTGAGCGCCGCCGCGGCCTCCGACACCGACACCCCGGCGATCGCGCAGATGTGGTTCTCGATGTCTGTGCCGGTCATGTAGTTGTGGAGCAGCGCGATCCTGATCTGCGCGGCACCGAACGGGAACGGCGACGACGCCGCCGTCGCCACGAGCGCGTTGCCGGTCTGCACGCCGCGCAGAGTGCCCTTGTAGTACGTCCACTCCGACGGCACCGAGAGGCCGAGTGCCCAGCTGTACGTGGAGGTGTCGCCGCCCTGGCCGATCGCGAGAGACACGCCCACGGGCCGAGCCGGACCGTTGTAGGGCTCGTTGAGGGTGACGGTGCCGTCCGCCGCGACCGCCGTGAAGTTCAAGGTCGTCGCGTTGTAGGTGGGCATGTAGTTTTCGCGCGTGTAGGTGAACGGCGCCCACTTGTGCCCGAAGGGGTCCACGTAGTCGTAGAAGTTGATGTACCGGTAGTAGTACGGCTCGTTCTTCGAGATGCACTCCTGCCAGCTCGCGATTCCGCCGGCGATCTTCATCGTGGTGTCGCCCGGGTTCAGCGGTGCCGCGAGGGTCGCCTCCGACGCAGCCCGGTACGAGTGGTGGACCCGCGCCATCTGGTTGCCGGCAGCGTCGTAGAACCACGCCCGGAGGTAGAACTTCGACGGGGCCGTCCCGAGGTTGCGGATCCACGCGCCGAGCTCGTACGTCTTGGCCGCGTTGACTGGGATGAGCTCGTCGAGCGCGTCGGTCTGGTTGACCCGCACGTTCGGCGCGACGAACGACTGCGCCACCCCCACGGGCGCGTCGGAGTTGAGCTCGAAGGCCGAGAAGTTGAGGTTCGTGCCGGTGGACGCGTTGCCGTTCGTGACGAGATCGGCGCCCCGCTGCGACAGGGCGGTAACCGTCGCAGCGTCGGCCGAGTTGAGCGCCTTGACTTCCTGCACGGTCGCGGCCCGGACAGCGGCCCGGTTGACGATGACGTCCTTCACGGTCATCGCGCCGAGAGCCGACGAGTAGTTCGCCATGAGGTAGAACTGCCAGCCGGTCTGCACGCCGCCTGCGACCTCGACGGGGCGACGGAGCACCTTCTGGATGCGGTACCACTTCCCCGGGACCGGGGCAGGAACCTCCTGATCGAAGCGCATGAAGGCGCGGTACTTCGAGCTGTCGAAGCCGGTGGTGATCCAGTCGAAGAGCACCCCCATGCCGGAGAAGCTCGGGCCCGAGTTCAGCATGACGTCGAACGTGAGCGTCACGTACTCCGTCCCGACGGGCAGGGCATCCAGGCCGTTGCCGGCCACCTGCGTCTGCAGGAGCCCGCGGAGCGTGGTCTTGTCGGTGCAGTTGAAGCGCGCGGCATACGGCGCAGTCCTGGCGAGGGCGCTCTCACGGGTCGGGCCGGTCGAGTAGTTCGTCCACCCCGAGGGCGCCTTGGCGGGGTCAGCCCACGCGGCGAATGACGGGTTGGAGTTGGTCGCGTCGACCCCGTCCGAGGCCGTCAGCGCGGTGTCGAGGGACGTCTGCAGGCCCGCGGTCGCACCGATTTCGAGCGTGCCTGCCCTGATCCGCTGGCCGCTCATCTGACCGAAAACGATGGTGTCGGCGTCGAGCTCGGTCAGCACTGCGCCCGTGTAGACCTTCGTCGTCCACACCGCGCCCGGCATCGTGAACGTCCACTCGCCGAGTAGCCGGCCGCCGTTGCCGAGGGTGTCGTACTTGCGCCACATGTCGCCCGCGACGTAATCCGTGCCGGACGGGTCGAGCGTCGACATGTAGACCTGATTGATGCCGTTGGCGGCCGTGGCCACGATGGTGTCGGCGTACGTCTTGGAGCGGTCCTCGGCGGCACCGATCGCGGTGTCGAGGTCGGAGACGGCAGAGTCGAGCGCCTCCTGCGTGGCCGCGGCGTCGGCGACGGCCTTCGCGTCAGCGGCAGCCTGCGCCGCCGTGCCGGCGTCCGTGATCGCCTGGTCGATCTGGTCGATGACGTCCGCCGCGATGTCGGTCTTGGCCGTCGGCTCGGTCGCGATGGACGCATACGGGCCGGGGTCGGAGCGGTTGCCCGCAATGTCGATCGCGACCCACCGGTAGTGCCACAGCTCGCCGTAGGGCTGCCCGGTGATGAGGATGGACTCGTCCTTGTCGCCGATGCGGCCCGCTACCTCGACCGGGGCGGGGAACGTCGTCACCTTCGACCGCTGCAGCTCGACGGCGAGGAAGTCCTCCGGCATGGGCCCGTCCGTGGCGCTCTTCCCCAGCCACTTGGCCGTGACCACACCGAGCTTCGTCGACAGGCCCGGCGCGCCCGGCGCGGGCGGCTTCTGCGTGTCGTTCGGCAGCGTCAGGACAGCCGACTCCTTCCACGCCGACCGGTTGCCCGTCAGGTCAAAGGAGTTCACCCGCGCCTGGAACGTGTCACCGGGCCGGAGGTCCGGGTATTCGTCCTGCAGGTCCTTCTGCGCTTTCGCGCCGCCCCACGCGCCACCGTTGTGCCGCACCGACACCTCGTGGCCGGCGAGGTCGTCGAGCGGCCCACCGTCACCGTCGAGCGCGACCGCGGGCCACGACACCGTCGCCGTGCACCGGTAGACCGGCCGCTCCTGATCGGTGTAGAGCGCGACCTCTGCGTCGACCGACACACTGGAAGGCGCGGCAGGCGCGATCCGGTCCGGGGCGGGCGCGGTCGGCACGGGGGGCTTCGTCGTCGTCGACCCGCCCGTGATCGCAGCGACCTTCCGGCCGAGAAGGATCGGACCCTTCACGAACAGGTCGTTGACCTCGATCGTGCACGTCGGCGCCGCGTCCCGGTTACCCCACTGCCACGTCATCGACCGGACGACGAGCGACTGCAGCTCGGTGTCGGACTTGCGGTAGCGGTCGAAGTAGATGCGGTCGCCGACGGAGAAGTCGACGCCCGGGCGCGGCCAGTTCGCCTCCTCGCCGGGTGGCGCGTCGAGGATCATGTCGAGGGAGAAACCCTCGCGCTGCTGCTGGTTCTTGTTGAGCTCGCGCTGCGCCATGCTCGTCAGCGAGGTGCGGTTCGTCATGCGCCCGTCGGCGGCGAAACCCTCGCGGCGGCCGAACCGGGCCAGTGTCGTCGCGTTCGCGACCTGCACGGCGGCCTTCTTCTCGGCGTCACCGGCGCCGAGAATGTGCGAGTAGATGCCCCGCCTGGACCGCTTGCGCGGGGACCGCTTCACGTTGCGGCCGCCGTTGAGGATGATCTGCTTCTGCCCGAAGTAGGTATCAGGCACGAAGAGCCGGAGGGTGCGCCCGTCCATGCGGGCGTCGACCCACCCGTCCTGCACCATGTCCGAGAGGACCTGCATGTAGTTGGTGCCGATGGGGTAGCTGATGTCGTAGACCTTCGGCCACGCCCGGCCGGCCGAGTCGGTGGCGGTCACGAAGTCCGTGACGAGCTCGGGGAAGCACCCGCGGGCCTTGGCCTCGTTGATGAGCAGCAACATGATGTGGCCGGGGCTCTTGTCCGCAAAGACCTTCTGGTCCTTGAGGCCGTAGAGGTTCGTCGCGGCAGCGTTGTGCCCGGGCGGGTAGACGACGGCCTGCTCGAGCACGCCCATGTAGGGGCGGGCGGCGACGGTGAGTGTCTGCTGGTCCTTCACGGTGACGGACGGGTCGTCCTCGTCGTCCTCGAGCATGAAGTACGTCGTCTGAGTCGTGACCTCTTCGACGGTGCCGATGATGAGCTCGTCGCGGTCGAGCAGCGAGGCGTTCAGACCGGAGCGCAGGTACTCAAAGGTGAGCGACCCGCCTCCGTCGTCGGACACCTGATACTGCAGGTTGGAGAAGTGCGGGAGCAGCCCGAGAGCCGCACCCGTCTTGTCGTACGCGCGAAGAAGAATGCCCATGGTGGGCCGGAGCGTCGCCCCCGGGCGGGGTTACTGTCGCCCGCTCGTCAGCACAGGAACGCGGCGCGCCCGTCGACCTGCAGCTTGGTGAGCGCTCCCCCGCCGGTGCCCTCCAACTTCACGGCCGGGACGCCGCCTGGGCGGGGCGGCGCGACCGTCATGAGCCGGTCCCCGGTGGGGAAGAGCAGCCCGAGGTTCGGAGCGAACCCGACGCCGGTCACCGACCAGTCGTTCGCGCGGATCACGAGCTGGTTGCCACTCGTGACCGTGCCCTTGTACATGAAGGTGTCACCGGTGCCGCCACTGGTCGCGTCCGAGAGCTTCGGGTTCGTGATCGGGCCGGTGATCGTGTACATGAGCATCTGCATCGGCGCGGTGGCGATCTTGTGCTCCGGCATCGACAGCGTCTTGGGCAGCGTCGCCCCGGCCGGCGTGACGGCCATGAACGAGTCGTAGGACAGCCACACCCCGGACGGCACGTTGAAGGTGAGCGACGCCCGGTAGCCGAGCTGCCCGATGTGGTTCGGCTTGATCCCGCCGACGAGCTCGGCGTCGCAGAAGATGACCGTGCCGTCGGCCATGGTGCGCTGCACCCGGATCAGCGCCCACGGGCGCGCCACGGCGCGCACGAGGTCCCGGTAGCGCGCCTGCGCGTCGGAGACGCTGGACCCGCCGAGCCACAGCCCCACCTCGAACCGGCCCGCGCCGATCCGCTTCGGCCGCCACACCTCCGCGCCGCGCCCACCGATCTGGTGGTTGTCGCCGAGGAAGCCCGACACCTCGTCCATGCCGTCGCGGACTTCCCAGTCGCGCACGCCCTGGCCGATCGTGAGCTCCCACCCGTCGAACGTGATCCGTTCCCTGGCCATCAGGCGTCCTCTCCGAACAGGCCCCACTCACCGACGGAGCGGAGCGCGTCGGCCGCGCTCCTGCCCGCCGGCTCGGGTGCCGGGTTGTTGATCTGGAACGCGCCCTCGGCGAACGTGATCTGCGGCGCGGCGCGCTGCATGAGCGGCGCGCCACCCGCGCCGGGCGCGCCAGCGGGAAGAAGCGCGCCCGCGCCGGGCGCGGCATTGCGCGCCAGACCGGCGGCCACCGGAGTGAGCGCCATACCGAACCGGCGCGCCACCTCGTCCAGAATCTTCATGGAGCGCGGACGGTTCTGCGCGCCCATCGGGATGAACGCCTCACCGCCCGTGCCCTTCTCGGCCCAGTTGACGAGGTTCGCGCCGTCGCGGGCGATCATCGCGTCCCGGGGAAGCTTGCCGGTGGCGTAGGAGTTGAGGCCGCGGATGCCGCCCTCGAAGAACTCTTGGATGCCACCGTGGCGCCACCCGAACGCCGCGCCGATCGTGAACACCTTGCTGGTCAGCCCGGCGAGGGACTGCTTGATCCCGGCGATGACACCGGACGCGAGGTTGTGCACGCCGACGGTCGTCCACTTCGACGACGGCAGCCCGTTGATTTCCCCGTGGAGCGTGTCGACCTTCGTCGCGGTGAGCCCGAGCTTGTCGGCGAGGGTGCGCGCCGCGGACTCGCTGTAGCCCATCCGGCGCGCGTTCTCGATGAACGAGGAGCGCGCCGCGTCCATCTTGGCCTTGACGCCGCCGACGGCTGCGCCCTGCTTCAGATCGGCCTCGGCGGTCCTGACGGCCGCTGTCGCGAGGTTGTCCAGGCGGTCGTTGTAGCGTCGGCCGGCCTCTGTCGCGTTGGTGACCGAGCCGGTGCTGTCCTTGATGACCTTGTCGCCCTTCTGGATCGCCGTCGCGAGGGAAGCCTTGGCCTCCTCGTAGCGGCGGTCCGCCTCACGGGCCGAGAGGGTGACGCCGGTGATCCGCTCGAGCGCGTCGGCGAGGGACTCCGTCGGGAAGAGCGCGCCGGTGATCTGGCTGGCCACCCCGGCGATGCCCTCACCGAGCGACCCGGATGAGTCCTTGAGGCCGTCCTGCGCGCCACGGAGGTTGTCGGCGGCCACGCGGGCACCGTCGAGGTCGCGGCCCTGGGAGGCGTAGGTGTTGCCGAGCGCCTCGATGCGGGCGATCTCGTCGGGGTTCCACGTCCCGGCCTTCGCGCTGGACTGCCACGCCTCGAACTTCGACTTGAAGGTGTCGATCGCCGGGCCGCCCTGCTCGTAGGCCCGGATGAAGTCGTCCATGCCGACGCCGGCGGCCTGCAGGCTGTCCTCAAGGTCAGCCCAGTCCTTCGGGTCGAACTGCTCCTGCAGGTTCTTGATGATCGTGGTGCGGGTGTTGTCGGTGAACGCGCCCGTCTGCTCGTCGAGGGTGGCCGAGAGTTCCTTGGCGGCGTTCTTCGCGTTCTCCTGCGCCTGCCAGAAGGCGCCGACGGCGGTGGCGGCCGCGGTGAGCGCGATGCCCCACGGGCCACCGAGGAGACCGATGAGGCCCTTCGCCGCGCCGAACGC
>Ga0157369_10009078_pt1 | contig 11382 bp, 10 predicted proteins | sample C25metaG_FD_113461 | JGI IMG/M metagenome (GOLD analysis project Ga0157369, IMG submission 113461) | Corn rhizosphere microbial communities from Kellogg Biological Station, Michigan, USA - C2-5 metaG | ecosystem: Host-associated > Plants > Roots > Rhizosphere > Soil | place: USA: Michigan... | reverse complement strand
CATCGCCGACCTCGTGTCGGGAATCTATTTCCGGCCCCAAGGGCGTCACAAGCACATCATCGTCGGCTCGGTGCTGCCGCAGGACGAGGAGGAGGCGATCGACAAGCCCGACGAACTCGACCGTACGGCTGACCGGATGTTCGTGACCTCGAAGCTCCATGCGCTTCAACATCGCATTCCGGCACTGTCGGAGTTGAAAGGCGTGTGCGGCTACAGCGGCCTCTACACGATGAACATTGCTGACGTTCACCCGGTGGTCGGCGCCACCCCGCTTGCGGGATTCTATGTCGCCAATGGCTGCAGCGGTCATGGCTTCAAGCTCGCACCCGCGATCGGCTCGCTCCTCGCGCAGGCGATCACGCGCCAGAGGCTGTCCGACGACAGCGAAGTCGATCCGGCGTTTCTCGCTTTCGGCCGAGCCCCAATTGCCCTCGACCAGCACGGCGTGCTCGCCTGAATCGAACGCGCCATCAGAACAAACCGCTGTCCTACAGGGCCTCGTTTGTGATCCAACCTGCTCGATGAAACAGCCGATTCCCCGCGAAACCGACAAAGCCGACACACCACCCTCCACCCTCGCGCACGCGCGCGCGTTGAGGTCACAACTTTGGCAACTTTCGCACCGCCCTGCGCCTTCGCGCAGCGGTGAATCGCCGCTAGAGCCGCGCGAATGATCGACTTCGCTTCGCTCCTCGTTCCCGATCGCGGCCAGAAGGCGCGGCCGATCCACCTCGTCGACAAGCAGGGCTTCCCCGCCTGGCTCAAGAAAAGGCCCGCCGAAGACCGCGCCCTGATCGAGGCGCAGCGCTTCGACGGCAAGACGGCGGGCAGGTTCGTGATCCTGCCGCGCGGCGGCGACTTCGAGGTCGTGGCGGCGGTCAGGAAGGTCGGCGAGCTTTCGCCCTGGTGCCTCGCGGCGCTTGCCGAGAAGCTGCCCGAGGGCACCTACAAGCTCGACCACGGCTGTGCGGGAGCGGCGGCGCTCGGCTGGCTGCTCGCCCAGCACCGGTTCGACGCCTACCGCTCGAAGAAGGACGAGCCCGAGCGCGTGCCGCGGGTGCTCGTCACCGCCGAGCCGGCGCGGATCGACGAAACGGTGCGGCTAGCGCATGCGACCGCGCTGGTCCGCGACCTTGTCAACACGCCCGCGGCGGACATGGGACCGGCCGAGCTCGAGCATGCCGCCGCCGAGCTCGCCAAGCGCTCCGGCGCGCACCTCAAGGTCACCACCGGCGCCGAGCTCACCGAAGGCTATCCGCTGATCGCCGCGGTCGGCGCAGCTGCCACCCCCGACCGCGCGCCGCGCCTGATCGAGCTCGAATGGGGCAAGGGCAGCGATCCTCGCATCGCCATCGTCGGCAAGGGCGTTTGCTTCGACAGCGGCGGGCTCGATCTCAAGAACGCCTCGGGCATGCGGATCATGAAGAAGGACATGGGCGGCGCGGCTCATGCGCTCGCGCTCGCCCAGCTGGTGACAGAGAACCGCCTCCCCGTCCGGCTGCACCTGCTCATCCCCGCGGTCGAGAATGCGGTGTCCGGCGCGGCCTTTCGACCCGGCGATATCGTCAAGTCTCGCAAGGGCCTGTTCGTCGAGGTCGACAACACCGACGCCGAAGGCCGCCTGATCCTCGCTGACGCCCTCGCCAGGGCCGCGGAGGCCGACCCGGAGCTGATCCTCGATTTCGCGACCCTGACCGGGGCGGCGCGCGTGGCGCTAGGGCCGGACCTTCCCGCGACCTTCGTCAATCGCGACGATCTCGCGGCGCAGCTGCTCGATGCGGGACGCACCGTCGAGGACCCGCTGTGGCGGATGCCGCTGTGGGATCCCTATGACGAGAATCTCAAGAGCGACGTCGCCGACCTCTCCAATATGGCGAATAATCCGATGGCGGGCGCGATCTATGCGGCTTTGTTCCTCAGGCGCTTCGTTCCGGACGAAATCGCCTGGGCTCACCTCGACACATGGGCGTGGCGCGATGCCGCCAAACCTGGTCGCCCGAAGGGCGGCGAGGCGCTCGGGCTGCGCGCGGTTTTCGCGGCGCTCCAGGCCCGTTACTTACAGAGCTGAACGTATCGTGGGCGAAAATTCCCGCCTTTTCGGGCAATTGCACTGCAACATTTCGCGCCCTTACCGGTTTATCTTGCTGCTACACGGCACGATTACGGAAGGTGGCGGAAATGGGCGAAGTTTCGCTTACCGGATGGATGAAGGCGCTTATCGCCTATGTCCGCTCGGGCGAACCCGACCTCACCAATCGGCAGATGGCACTGTTGATGTTGGTCTATTTAACCCCGGGGCCCCACACGGTCCGAGGGCTTGCGCGGGTGCTCGGGGTTTCGAAACCCGTCGTCACTCGCGCCTTGAACACGCTCGGCGCGCTCGGCTATCTGCGCCGCGAGAGGGACCAGGACGACCGGCGCAACGTGTTCGTCGTCCGCACCAGCAGCGGGGCAGAATTTCTTGAAGGGTTCAAACGCAACCTCCGCGAGGGCAGCGACGGCTCCGCCGCGCACCGGCCGATCATCGGCCAGGCCCCCGCATACGCCCACCAGCGCTGAGGAATTCGCGCTTAGCGGCCCGTCCGAGCTCCCGGACCCGCGCTTCAACGCCTATCGCAAGGACCTCGCCGACGTCGCGCTCGCCGGGCGGGTGATCACATCCCACTACGCTGAGCCGGCCGAGCGACGGCTGAGCGCCCCGGCGACGCTCCGCAGCCGGCCGTCGGCGGACGCCGAAGCGGTGCAGCAGCTCGGGGCGGGCGATTCATTCCTGATGCTCGACGACAGCCTCGGCTGGGCCTGGGGTTATGCCGGCGAGGAACGCCGCGTCGGCTATGTGCCGAGCGACGAGCTCGCTCCTCCTCAGTGAAGAACGGCGGTCTGGAGCCAGACCAAAGTATAGAGGCTGCTGGCGGCAAGGAAGACGAACAGGGCGATCAAGGCCCAGTCGCGCGCGGGCCACTTCGGCCTCCGCGCCGGGAACAGGAGCCAGGCGGAAAGCGCAGTCAGGATCAGCGTGCCGATCGCGTCGGCGCGCATGAAGCTGACGATGGTTGTGCGGACATGTTCGGTGCCTTTCGCGACGACGTCGCCGTGCGGGCTCATCATCAGGCCGATGCCCCAGGTCATCACTGCGGCGACGAGCAGCAGCGTGCCGAGGAAGATCCGGCCGCGCGCGATCCCGCGGTTCCTCACATCTGGCCTCGCTGGCGGCGGAGGGCGAACCATTTGGCGACATTGGCGTTCTGCTCGGCCAAAGTCTCCGCGAAGACATGCCCGCCCGTCCCGTCCGCGACGAAGTAGAGCGCCTTGGTCTGCGCCGGATGGAGCACCGCTTCGATGCTCGCTTTGCCCGGATTGGCGATCGGCCCGGGCGGCAGGCCCGGGTTTCTGTAGGTGTTGTACGGATTATCGGCCTCGAGCTCGGATTTGAGGATCCGGCGGCCGAGCGGCTTTCCCTTGGTCACGGCATAGATAACGGTCGGGTCGGCATCGAGCTTCATACCGATCCTCAATCGGTTGCAATAAACCCCCGCAATCATCGGCCGCTCGGCCGGTTTCGCGGTTTCCTTCTCGACGATCGAGGCAAGGGTGACCGCGTCTTGCGGCGTCTGCACCGGGCAGTCCTGGCTGCGCTTGGGCCAGAGCTGGGCAATCGCCTTGCTCATCGCCTGCTGCATGCGCTTGACCAGCGCCGAGCGCGCATCGCCGCGCTGGAAGCTGTAGCTGTCGGGAAGCACCGAACCTTCGGCGATGCTCGGAGTCGCCCCCGTCAGGTACGGGCTCGCCGTGAGCTTCTCCTCCACCGTGATCGACGGCATGCCCTCGGTCACCGTGATCAACCGAAGTAGCGGCTTGCCGTGCTGCAGCAGGTCGAGGATCGACGCGCCGCCCATGCCCTTCGGGATCTCGAACTCGCCCGCCTGGATCGGGTCGCTCGAGCCGAACAACCGGGCCATCACATAATAGGTCCGCGCAGTGCCTGGAATCGCGCCCTCTTTAGCAAGTTGGCGAGAGACGGCGCCGAGCGTCGTTCCTTCCTTGACGATGATGTCGTGCGGTCCCGGCTTGGGCCCCGGCGCCCACCACAGGAAATAGATGACCGCCAGCGCGGCAAGGACCAGCCCAACCGCAGCGGTCAGGAATGGCCGCCTCACACGGCCTTCATGATCAGGCTGGCGTTGGTCCCGCCGAAGCCGAAGCTGTTGTTCAGCACCGCGCGGACCGGACGCTGCTTCGCCTTGTGCGGCACGAGGTCGACGCCCTCACAACTCTCCTCGGGATCGTCGAGGTTGAGCGTCGGCGGAACGATTTGGTCGCGCATGGCAAGGATGCAGAAGATGCTTTCGACCGCTCCCGCGCCGCCGAGCAAATGACCGATCGCCGACTTGGTCGAGCTCATCGACACGTTGGCGATGGCATTGCCGAACAGGCGGCGGACGGCGCCGAGCTCGAGCTCGTCACCGAGCGGCGTCGATGTGCCGTGGGCGTTGATATAGTCGATGTCCGAAGGCGACAGGCCGGACTTCTTCAACGCCATCTCCATCGCGCGGAAGCCGCCGGACCCTTGCGGGTGCGGCGCGGTCACGTGGTAGGCGTCGCCCGAGAGCCCGTAACCGACCACTTCGGCGTAGATTTTGGCGCCGCGGCGCTTGGCATGCTCATACTCTTCGAGCACGACCACGCCCGAGCCCTCGCCCATCACGAAGCCGTCGCGACCCTTGTCATAGGGCCGGCTCGCCTTCTCGGGCTGATCATTGAAGTTGGTGCTGAGCGCCCGCGCCTGGGCGAATCCGGCGATGCCGATCGGGCAGATGGTCGCCTCCGAGCCGCCCGCGAGCATGATGTCGGCGTCGTCGTCGCGGATCATCCGCGCCGCGTCACCGATCGAGTGAGCGCCGGTCGAGCAGGCGGTGACGACGGCGTGGTTCGGCCCCAGCAGGCCATATTTGATCGAGACCTGCCCGGAGATGAGGTTGATGAGCCGGCCGTGCACGAAGTGGGGACTGACCCGGCCGGGTCCCTTCTCATGGAGCACGAGGCTCTCGCTTTCGATGCCGGGGAGCCCGCCGATTCCCGATCCGATCGAAACGCCGGCGCGAAGCCGCGTCGCCTCGTCCATGTCGGTCAGCCCCGCATCCTCGACCGCCTGGCCTGCGGCGTCGATGCCGTAGACGATGAACGGATCGACCTGCCGCTGGGTCTTGAACTCGACCCTTTTGTTCGGGTCGAAGCCATATTCATGGTCCGCCGGCTTCACCTCGCAGGCAATGCGGCATTTCTGGTCGCTCGCATCGAAATGAGTGATCGGCCCTGCGCCGCTCTTCGAGGCGAGGATGTTCTTCCAGCTGGTCTCGACGTCGCCGCCAAGCGGCGTCACCAGACCCAGACCTGTCACGACGACACGGCGCATCAGCTAAACTCCAGTCGTTTTCACCAAAACAAACGGCCTCCCGCTTTTGTTCGGGAAGCCGTTCGTGCCGCCTTTCGTGGCGCAACTCAGCGGCAGGATTGGTGCCCCGATCAGCCCTTGTTCTGATCGATATAATCGATCGCGTCATGGACGGTGGTGATCTTCTCCGCGGCATCGTCGGGGATCTCGACCCCGAACTCCTCCTCGAACGCCATCACCAGCTCGACGATGTCGAGGCTGTCGGCGCCGAGATCGTCGATGAAGCTCGCGTCCTCGGTCACCTTGTCAGGCTCGACGCCGAGATGTTCGACGACGATCTTTTTCACCCGATCGGCAGTCTCGCTCATGGAAAGCTTCCTCCGTTTTGCTTTTGCCGCAGCCCTAGCGATGCGCTGTTAACGCCGCAAGTGGCGCGGCGAGCCATGCGCCGCTACGCCTTGGGCATGGAATCTCGAGCGCTGACGCCGGGCGAGATCGCGCTCTGCCGCTCCGTTTTCGGGGATGCGATCGATTATGCGAAGGTTCGGCTGATCAAGGGCAAATGGTGGCCGTTTCAACCGAAAAATGCCGCGATGGCGCCCAATGGAAGCATCTATTTCCACCCCGCGGCCGGCGGATGGTCCGAAGATTTCGCGCGCGAGCCTTTGTTGCGCCAGGGTTTCTTCATTCACGAGATGACCCATGTGTGGCAGGCTCAGAAGGGCGGCCGCCTCTATCTCCCGCTCATGCGCCACCCCTTCTGCCGCTATTCCTACGCGATCAGGCGAGGCAAGGCCTTCAGAAGCTATGGCATTGAACAACAAGCGGAAATTGTCCGCCACCGGTTCCTTGCGGATCGTGGCATGGTTCTTCCGGCAACTCCTCCCGCAACGCTCCTCCCCTTCGCCCGATAACCTCCGTCAACCGTAGCAAGTCTGCAACAGCTGCTGCCCTAAAGAGACGAACCCGCCGCCGGGCTCTTCCTGTCCTGCTGCTGTTTCGGGCATAATGTCGCCAACGCAACACTGACCATCGGGGGAAGTCACATGCGGCTCAACGCAGCCTTGCTCATCGGAACATCGATCATCGCAGTCGCCACTCCGGCTGCGGCGGCTCAGACGCAGCAGGAGACGACGGCGCAGGCGGTCAATCCGCCGGCAACCGCATCGGCCGCCGCTCCGCAGTCCACCGAGGGCGAGATCGTCGTCACGGCGACCAAGCGCGCTTCGACCGTGCAGGACGTCCCGTTCTCCGTGAACGCCCAGACCTCCGAGGATATCAAGCGCGCGAACGCGCAGACGCTGGAAGACATCAGCCGCAACGTCGCCGACCTCACCGTCCAGAACCTCGGCCCCGGTCAAAGCCAGGTGTCGATCCGCGGCGTTTCGGCCGGCCAGATCGTCCGCGACCAGCCCGGAGTTAAGGAGCAGGTCGGCATCTACCTCGACGAAAGTCCCGTCTCGCTCTCGCTGTTCACGCCCGACTTCGACCTGTTCGACCTCAACCGCGTGGAGACGCTCCGCGGCCCTCAGGGAACCCTATTCGGCGCGGGATCGGTTGGCGGCACGATCCGCTACATCACCAATCAGCCGAAGCTCGACACCAGCGAGGGTGAAGTCGAGGGCGGGCTCAACGACTTCTCCGGCGGCGGCATCGGTTATGCGTTGAAGGGCGCGGTCAATGTTCCGCTGGGACCGACCGCAGCTGTCCGCGTCGTCGGCTATGGTGAGCATTTCGGCGGCTTCGTGGATTCCGTCGGGCCCTACCACAAGAAGAACGTCAACGACGGCCACCGCGTGGGCACGCGCATCTCGCTTCTGTTCCAGCCGACGCCGGAGCTGAAGATCACGCCGCGCGTCGTCTACCAGGATTCAAAGGCGAACGGGTTCAACCGTGAGGAAGAGTACAACCTCTACGACAATCAGTTCACCAGCGGAGCGGCTGGGACAGACCTCGGAGAGCGCAAGCAATATCTGAAGTTCCCCGAGGAGTTTCGCGACAAGACTCTGCTTGGCGACGTCGTCGCCAGCTACGACTTCGGCGGTGCCGAGCTGACGTCCGTCAGTTCCTATCTTCACCGCAACATCCTCGTCAGCCGCGACGCATCCGCGCTGACGGGATCGGTCTACGTTTCGTCATTCGCCCCCGCGGCGCCGGCGGCAGCCCAAGGAGCGACGCTCAACTCGAACCTTCGCGACACCACGCACCTCAAGCAGTTCACCCAGGAAGTTCGGCTGTCGTCGACCGGCGTCGGGCCCTTCCAGTGGGTGTTCGGCGGTTTCTACAGCCACGCCAACCGCAAATATTCGCAGCGGCTGCCCACCCCCGGCGCCGACGTCTACAGCCAGCTTTTCCTGGATGTGGTCGCACCGGGCGTGCCCATTTCGGCACTGCAGAACGGCTTCCCCGCGGACAGCCCGTACAATGCCGACCTGCCCTATGTGGACACGCAGAAGGCGCTGTTCGGAGAGGCCAGCTACAAGTTTAGCCAGTTCAAGCTGACGGGCGGCGGTCGCTGGTACGACTTCCATGAGCGCCGGGATTTCGTCTCGGGCGGCATCTTCTCCAACGACGACACGCGGATCGGCGACAAGACCAAGTCGCACGGCTTCAGCCCGCGGGGCATCATCAGCTGGGAGCCGAATCACAATCTCAGCGTCAATCTGCAGGCGGCGAAGGGCTTCCGTCTGGGCGGCGTCAACGACCCGCTCAACATCCCGCTGTGCACCGCCAGCGACGCGGCGATCTTCGGCAATCACCCCAACTACGGGGATGAGACGCTGTGGAACTACGAAGCCGGCGTGAAATATTCGAAGCACGGCGTCACCTTCAACGCGGCCGCTTTCTACAACGACATCAAGAACCTGCAGGTAACGGCGGATGCCGGCAGCTGCTCGTCGCGCGTCGTGTTCAACGTCCCGAAAGCGCACAGCCAGGGCGTGGAAGCGGAGCTCAACCTGCATCCGGTGGTCGGCCTCGACCTGTCGTTCGCGGGAAGCCTTCTCAATTCGAAGTTCGACAGCAGCGTCACGACGCTTGCCGGGGACATCATCGCGGGCATCCGCAAGGGCAATCGCTTGCCGACAGTGCCCAAATACCAGTTCGCGGCGACGGCCAATTACACAGCGCGGTTCAACGCGGACTCCGACTGGTACGTCAACGGCAGCGTCCAGCGCGTCGGCAGCCGGTTCACCCAGCCGGGCGACCAGGAGCCGGGCGCCGGAACGTTCAACTTCATCTATTTCGACCCAGCAACCGGCGCATACGGGACAAGCACGCAGAACTTCGGTTCACTCCGGCTTCCGGCCTACACGCTGGTCAATGCTTCGGTCGGCCTGAGGTGGCTGAGCGGGCTCGAGCTGGTGGCGTACGTGAAGAACATCTTCGACGTGGATGCCAAGCTTTCGCTCGATCGTGAGCGCGGCGGCCGCGCGCGCCTTGGCTACAATATCGGGCAGCCGCGGCAGTTCGGGCTGACGGTCCGCAAGAGCTTCGGTGGTCCGGTGGCACCGCCGCCACCGATCGTCGCAGCTCCGCCGCCGCCGCCGGTCGAGGCTGCGCCTCCTCCTCCGCCTCCGCCGCCGCCACCACCTCCGCCCCCGCCCGCTCCGACCGAGCGCGGCGAGCGCGGCTGACCGGCAAAGCATGGGTCCTGAAGTTACGCGCCGCTCGCTCCTCATCGGAGCGGGCGGCGCAGCCGTTTCCCCCACCGTCGCCAGGACCTACAAGCGCGGCTCGAAAGATCATGTCGCGGTCATCGGTGCGGGAGTGTTCGGTTCATGGACCGCGCACCACCTGCAGCAGCAAGGCCACCGGGTCACGCTGGTCGATGCATGGGGACCGGCGAACAGCCGCGCTTCATCGGGCGGCGAATCCCGCCTGACCCGCGCGGCCTACGGCAAGGACGCGATCTACACCAGGATGGCGATGGATTCGCTGCCCCAATGGAAGGCACTGAGCACGGTTTCCGGCCTTCCGGTCTTCATTCCCTGCGGCATCCTCTTCTTCTTCCCGACCGAGGAGCCGTACGTCCGCGACAGTATTGCCGCCCACAAGCGTTTCGGGCTCCCGACCGACGTGCTCGGCCAGGCGGAGATGGCCCGGCGCTTCCCGATGATCGACTTCAGCGGGATCAGTGTCGGGCTGCATGAGCCCGGGTTCGGCGCGCTCATGGCACGGCGGTCCGTACTCACGCTCGTTGATCGATTCGCGCGCGACGGCGGCACCTACATGAAGGGATCGGCGCTGCCGCCGAGTGCTGGGGGCGATCGCCTCGACGAAGTTCGCTTGTCGTCCGGCGAGACGATTAAGGCCGACCGCTTCGTGTTCGCGCTTGGGCCGTGGCTGCCGAAGCTGTTTCCGGAGGTCATCGGACCAAAGATCCTTCCGACCCGGCAGGAAGTATTCTTCTTCGCTCCTCCCGCCGGCGACCGTCGTTTTTCCCCCGCGGCGATGCCGGGATGGGCCGATTTCAATGGCGGCGACATCTTCTACGGCTTTCCCGACCTCGAGAGTCGCGGCGTCAAGTTCGCCCACGACGCCCACGGAATTCCGGTCGATCCCGACACGCAGGACCGGCGGCCGACGGAGGCCGCGCTTGCCGAGATCGTCGCCTATCGCGACCGTCGCTTCCCGCTGCTCAGGGGCGCGCCGCTGACGGAGGCGCGCGTCTGCCAATATGAGAACAGCTCGAACGGCGACTTTCTGATCGACATGCACCCGCGCTTGCGCAACGTGCTCCTCCTCGGCGGAGGATCGGGGCACGGTTTCAAGCATGGACCGGAGGTCGGCCGCTATGCTGCGGGGCGGCTATTGGGCTCGGTGGCGCCGGAGCCGAGGTTCAGCCTGGCGACGAAGGCGGAGACCCACCACCGCGAGGTACACTGATCAATCGGGCTTCTTCGCCACCGCGACCAATGCGGGCCGCAGCAGCCGGTCCTTCATCGTGTAGCCGGGCTGCATCTCTTCGACGATCGTTCCCGGCTCGGCATCCTCGGTCGGGATTTCGAGCATCGCCTGATGACGGTGCGGATCGAGCGGCTCGCCGATCGAGTTCACGCGGCTGATGCCCTGGCGGGCAAAGACCGCTTCCAGCTCGCGCGAGGTCGCTTCGATGCCAGCGAGGAACTGGCTCGCGGTCTTGTCGGCTCTCAGGTCGTCGCCGACCGCGGCAAGGGCGCGGTCGAGATGGTCCTTGATCGCCAGCATGTCGCGCGCGAATCCGGCCGCGGCATAGCTCGTCGCCTGCTGAAGCTCCTGCTCCAGCCTCCGGCGCACGTTCTGCGTCTCGGCGGCCGCATAAAGCGCCTTGGAATTGGCGTCTTCGAGCTGCTTCTCGAGCTCGGCAACGCGATCGTGCTCCGCCACTTCAGGCGCCTCGTCCGCCGTCTCCTTGCGAAGCTCCTCGGCCTCGTCGTGCAGCTGCTCTTCGTCCTTCGTCGTCTCGGTCATGCCATCAGTCTCGTGAGTGCTTTCGCTGTGAAATCCACCATGGGTACCACGCGCGCATAGTTCAACCGCGTCGGGCCAATCACGCCGACAACGCCGACGACCTCGCCCTGGCTCCCGCGATAGGGCGCGGCGATGACCGACGAGCCGGAAAGCGCGAACATGCGGTTTTCAGAACCGATGAAGATTCGGCAACCCGGTCCGTCGCGAGCACCCTCAAGGACGCGGGCAATCTCCTGCGCTTCCTCGAGTTCATCGAGCAGCTTGCGGACGCGCTCGAGGTCCTCGGCGGCGGTCGCGTCGAGCAAATTGGCCTGGCCGCGCACGATCAGCACCGGCCGGCGAACGTGGTCCTGACTCCAGGCGGCAAGGCCCGACGCGACCAGCTCGGCCGCGGCGGCGTCGACCAGCTCCTTGCGCTCTCGCACCTCGGCGCGAAGCCGGGCTTCCGCGTCGGCCAGCGTGAGGCCTGTGAGGCGGGCATTGATGAAATTGCTGACCTCGGTCAGGCCATGCGCGCTGGCGCCGTCGAGCGAAACGAT
>Ga0157369_10009076_pt1 | contig 11383 bp, 11 predicted proteins | sample C25metaG_FD_113461 | JGI IMG/M metagenome (GOLD analysis project Ga0157369, IMG submission 113461) | Corn rhizosphere microbial communities from Kellogg Biological Station, Michigan, USA - C2-5 metaG | ecosystem: Host-associated > Plants > Roots > Rhizosphere > Soil | place: USA: Michigan... | reverse complement strand
GGCTGCAAGCGCCTGCGCCGCCTCCTTCAGCTCCGCGAGACGCTCCGGCACGCCGGCCGTCGTTCCCAGATCGAGCACGAGCTCGCGGCCGGCCGAGCGCAGCGTCTCGTACACGCTCGTCAGCATCCGCCGCAAACCCGCGGCCCCGTAGGTCGCAAGCAGCTGGAGCCGCTGCTCGTCGCGCCCAGCGCAGAACGCCGCAAGCGCGCGCTCGAACGCCTCGCCGCGCAGCACGGCCGCCTGCTCCTCCTCGAGCTCGCGGAAGCGCGGGTCGATCCCGACGGCAAACGGATGCGCGCGCAGCAACCGTGCGCAGAAGCCGTGGATCGTCGAGATCCACGCGCCGTCGAGGCTGCGCGCGAGATCGGCACGGCCGCGTTCGTGGAGCGCCGCGCGGATGCGCGAGCGAAGCTCGCCCGCCGCCTTGCGCGTATACGTGATGACGAGCATCGACTCGACGTCGATGCCTTCGTCGCACACGGCGTGCACGAAGCGCTCGACGAGCACCGTCGTCTTGCCGGTCCCGGCGCCGGCCGAGACGAAGACTTCGCCACGCGCCTCGATCGCCGCCTGCTGCTGCGGGTTGGTCACGCTCTCTCCACTGAGGCCCCCGACGCACCGCGGTCGAGCCGCGATGCGTCGCAAGGGGGAACCTCTCGGTTCCCCCGAGTCCCCCTCCCCGGTGTCGCGGTCGCGAGCAAGCTCACGCCCGCTCCACCCGGCAGACGGGCCACACGTCACACCACGTCGGGCACGTGCCGCCCTTCGGGTCGTGACGCACGTCGCCGGCGCGAATGCGCTGCGCGTAGTCGTGGGCGCGCTCGCGCGCGGTGTCGACGACCCGCCAGAACTCGTCGTCGGCGAGAAAGTCGTTGCGCTGGAAACCGGGTAGGTCCTCCGTCGCGACGGCGTTCAGCAGCCCACGCGCGTAACGCGCGCCGCCGAGCGCGCGGTATACGCCGCCGAGCGGCTCGATCCCTACGAGATCGCGCAGCACGAGCATGTACAGCGGGATCTGAAGCCGCAGCTCCTCTTCGATCTGCTTCGCCGAGTGCGCGGTCTTCCCCGACTTGTAGTCCTGCACGATCCCGCGTGCGCTGTACGGGTCGACGTCGATGCGGTCGATCTTGCCGCTCAGGAAGAGGCCGTCGCCGAGCTCGAGCCCGCGCTGCAACTCGGGCGCGGAGCGCTCGGAGCCGAACGCCACTTCGAAGCGGCGAGGCAAGAGACCGAGCGGCGATGCGGACTCGTCGCGCACGAACGCTTCGAGGTCACGCCACAGCGTCTCCTCCAACTCCGCCGCCTCCAGCTCGGTCAGCTCGAGCCGCACTCCCCCACGCAGCGCATCGTCGAGACATGTCCGCAGGAAGCCGAGCGCGCGCTCGACGTTCTGTTCGTCGACGCGGTCGGAGCCGAGCTCCTTCGGGAGTCCGGAGTAGAAGCGATAGAGCGCCTGGTGGGCGACGGACCCACGCAACATCGGGTCGACGACGGCGTCGATCGTCTTCGGCGAGACGATGCGCTCGATCAGCCACGCCGACGAGCAGTCGGCAAAACGCTCGAGCTCGGTCGCGGCAAACGTCGTCCGCCCGCCGAACCACTCCCGCACGACCGGGTTGGTGAGCCGCGTGTGGCGCGAGAACGCGCCGAGTGCGCGATCGAGCCGCCGGCGCCAGTCGTTTGCATCGGCAAGCGCACGGGCGGCGTCCTTCTCCGCCGAGCCGAGCTGCGCGAGCGCGCGCAAACGCTCGCGCTCGGTCGGTGCCGCATCGAGCGGCCACGTCAGCGCAGAGAGCGGGCGCAGCGTCGTCGCGCGCTGCACGTCGTCGGCATCGAAGACGGCCTGCACCTCGTGCCAGAACGGGCTCGCCTCGACCGGGCCGCCGTCGTCCGTCGCTGCCTGGCGTACGAGATACAGCCGCTTCGTCGCGCGCGTGCAAGCGGTGTAGAAGAGATACCGGTCGCGGCTCACGTCGTCCGGTTTCTCGAGACGTCCGCCCAAACTGCTTCTCAAGTCATCCGCGAGGAACGGCGACACGCGTGCTCTGCGCGGCAGCGCGCCTTCTTCCAGGCCGACGAGAAACACATACGTGAATCGTCGTGAGCGGGCGCGCGGCAGGTCGAGTACGGCAACACGCCCCGCCTCGCCGTCCGAGCCGAGGCGCACTTCGGCGCGCTCCAGTGCGGAGAGCACATCCGCAGCTTCGATCTCCTGGTCGAGCGACGCGAGCTCGTCGAGCACGCGCAGCGCTGCTTCGTAGCTGCGCAGATCGAGTCGTGACGTCTCGCCGGCCGGCGGCGCTTCGGTGCCGTACGCGGCACGCACCATCGACCGAAGCAGCGAGCGCGCAGCGTCGAGCGGCGACGCGGCCGAACGCAGTTCTCCGAGTACGGGAATAGGAGCTTCGCGTAGCTTCTCGGCCTCCTCCTCGACGCGCGACGACGTATGGATCGCGCGCCCGCGCAGGCGTCCCTCGACAAAGTCCACCGCCGACCGGCCGAGCCCCGAGTACGGCGAGCGCAGGAACGAGAACAGCTCGCGCCGGCCGCCGTCGAGCCAGACGTAGCGCAGCACCTGCAACGCCGCGTGGCCCACCGGCGTCGAACCGAACCGCGCGCGCCCTTCGAACGCAAACGGAACACCGAGCTGACCGAGCACCGTTTCGAGCGGCGCGCGCCAACGGTCGACGGACGCGCACACCACTGCGATCTCGGAGGCGTCGACGCCCGAGCGCAACAGCGCGAGCAGCTCGTCGGCGACGAGCTCGAGCGTGCCGCGCGTGCCTGCACCTTCGAAGAAGCGCACGGCGCCTTCGAGCGGTGTCGGCGCCGGCGGTGCTTCGCGGAAGAGAGCACGCTCGAGATGCGCGAGCGCGGGCGCCTGGTACTCGCTCGACCGCGCCGGAAGCTCCTCGACGCGCCCGTCCGCGAGCCGCGCAAGATCCTCGGCCGTGCGCTGCAACGACGCAAACGCGATCCGCCCAGGCTCGTACAAGAGCGACACGTGGACGTCGGCGCGCCCGGCGAGCGCTTCGAGCAGCGACCACTGCGCGCCGGTGAGGTCTTCGAAGCCGTAGGCGAAGACCGGGCTGCCGTCCCACGCGTCGAGCTCGGAGGCGAGCCGCTCGGCTGCGCGACGGTTGAGGCGGTCGCGGTCCCACAGCCCGAGCCGGTCGAGCTCGTCGCGATACGCGGCGTAAAGCGCCGCGAGATCGCCGGCGAGATCGCGTGGGTCGAGCATCCCCGACTCGAGCTCGCCGACCGCCTGTAAGAGCGCGTCGGAGAAACCGCCGGTACGCGCTGACGCCGAGAGGCCGTTGAGCGGCACGGCCGCAACCGCGCGGCGGACGACCAGCGCGCGCTGGGCGTCGGTGGCGACCTGCCGGCTTTCTGCGTCAGCCCGCACGATCCGCGCGAACAGATCGTCGAACGTCCCAATCGAGCCGCCGAGCAGGCAGCCGCAGCGGTCGAGCAGGTCGCGCTTCACCCGGTCGACGTCCGACCCGTGCGGCACGATCAGGGTCGGGTCGTCGTCAAGGCGCGCCAGATAGCGCTCGAGCAGGAGCGCGACTTTGCCCGCGTTGGCGGGACCCGCGACGAGCGAGAGGCTCAACCTTCCGATCGTAGACTCGGGATCGGCTGGTTCGGACCTGCGCGGCGCCGTCGAAACGCCGCAGTTTCCGGAGTTACTCCGCCGTCTTCGGCCGCCGGCCGCGACGGGCGGCTGCGCGGCCGGGCAGATTGCCGGCGCAGTTCTCGCAGAGGTCGGCGACCTTCGACCCGCGCCGTGCATCGCCGTACGTGATGCGCATCGTCGCGCCCTTGGCCTCTTCGACCTCGGTACCGCAGTTGTCACACACCAAAATCGTCTTGCGAGCCACGCCGCCTCCCTTTATTGGTCGAGTAAATCCTAGAGGGAAATCCGCGGCTAATCTTCGCCGCAGATGGATCTGCGCGCAATTGTGGTGCTGGAGGGCGACGAAACCGGCCAGGAGCTGCTGGAAGAGTCGCTGCGCGTGCTCGATCGGGATGTGATCAGCGTGCCGCTCGAGCTGGTGCGATTCGACTTGTCGCTCGAGAACCGGCGCACGACCGGCAACGATGTCGTCCACGAGGCGGCGGCGGCGATCCGCGAATACGGGCTCGGCCTGAAGGCCGCGACGGTCACACCCGAAACGCGCGGCGACGTCGGCTCGCCGAACCGAATTCTGCGCGAGGAGATCGGCGGCAAGGTCATCGTGCGCACCGGGCGGCGCATTCCCGGCGTGATCCCCTTCGGCGGCGTGCATGCGCCGATCTCGGTCGTGCGCATGGCGGTCGGCGACGCGTACGGCGCGAAGGAGTGGCGCGAAGGCTCGGGCGTCGACGAGGTCGCGTTTCGCACGGAGCGCATCGAGCGTTCGGTGTGCCGCGCCGTCGCCGAGTTCTCGTTCCGGCTCGCGGAGCGCACGGGCGCGAAGGTCTTCGGCGGACCGAAGTACACGGTGTCACCGACGTACGAAGGGATGCTGAAGGAGGAGATGGACGCGGCGGCGGAGCGGCATGCCGACGTCGCGTACGAGCCGCAGCTGATCGACGCGACGTTCGCACTGCTGATCGCTTCGACCGGTGATCCGCTCGTGATCCCGGCGCTGAACCGCGACGGAGACATCCTCTCCGACCTCGTGCTGCCGCTGTTCGGCTCGATCGCCGGCTCGGAGTCGATGCTCGTCGCGTTCGAAGACGACGACTTCGCGCCGAGCGCGCTGATGGCGGAGGCGGCGCACGGCACCGCGCCGTCGCTCTACGGCAAGAACGTCGCGAACCCGCTGGCGATGATCCTCGCGGCCGCCGCGCTGCTCGCGCAGACGGACGACGACCAGGGCCGCGCGGCCGGGCGCGCGATTCGCGAGGCGGCGCTGGAGGCGATTGCGCAGGGAGTGAAGACGTCAGACCTCGGCGGCTCCGCTACGACGAGCGAGTTCACCGACGAGGTCATCGCGCGCACACGCACGAAGCTCGACGTCTGGGCGACGCTCTAGCCGCCCACGATTCGCTTGCCGACGACGCGCATCGCAACCGCGCCGAGGATCACGACGCCGATGATCGCGACGACGGCGTAGAGCCCGTAGGTTTGGATCGCGTCGGCGACCGGCTTGCCCGCGTAATACGCAACGAGCCCGGTCGCAGCCGCCCACGCGATGCCTCCCGCAGCGTTCCAGAGCAGGAAGCGCCACCACGGGTACCGACTGACGCCGGCAAGCCACGCGGCGGTGACGCGCAGAATCGCGAGGAAGCGGCCGATGAAGAGCGTCTTGCCGCCGTGCTTCTCGAAGAACCGCTCCGCGGGTGGAAGTACGCGGTCGGCGTGCCGCTTGACGAGGCTCCACCGTTCGAGCAGGCGCCGTCCTCCCTCCCGCCCGATCCAGTAGCCGATGTTGTCGCCGACGATCGCGCCGGCTGCCGCGACGACGATCACCCACTCGATCTTGTAGTGATCCTGCCCCGGTGACGCGAGGAACGCGGCGGTGATCAGCGCCGTCTCGCCCGGGATCGGAACGCCGGCCGATTCGATTGCAACCGCCAGGAAGAGCAGCGTCAAGCCGTGCTGGATCAGCAAGTGAGTCACGGCGCCAGTCTCGCATGCGATAGGTTCGCGCCCGGAATGCGGCTCGGGGTCCCCAAGGAACGTGCGAGCGGCGAGCACCGCGTCGCGCTCGTGCCCGAATCGATCAGCCGCTTGCCCGACGGCGTCGAGGTCGTCGTGGAAGCGGGCGCCGGAGACGCCAGCTACTTCCCCGACGCGGCCTATACAGACGCGGGCGCGAGCATCGGCGACGCGTGGCAGGCAGATGTCGTCGCGAAGGTGCAAGCGCCGACGGCAGACGAAGCCGCACGTCTGCACGACGGACAGGCGCTGATCGCGTTCCTTCAGCCGCTCACCGACACCGAGGGAGTCGCGCGACTGCGCGCAGCAGGTGTCGACGGATTCGCGCTCGAGTCGATTCCGCGCATCACGCGCGCGCAACCGATGGACGCGCTGTCCTCGCAGGCGACGGTCGGCGGCTACAAGGCGGCGCTGATCGCAGCGGATCGCCTGCCGCGCTTTCTGCCGATGCTGATGACGGCGGCCGGGACCGTCCCGCCCGCGAAGATTCTCGTGCTCGGCGCCGGCGTCGCCGGCTTGCAGGCGATCGCGACTGCGCGCCGGCTCGGCGGAGTCGTCTCCGCTTTCGACGTCCGTCCCGCAGTGAAAGAACAGGTCGAGTCGCTCGGCGCCACGTTCCTCGACCTCGGCGTGCAGGGCGAGGAGACGGAAGGCGGCTACGCGCGCGAGCTGACACCCGAGCAGCAGGCCGAACAGCAGGCGGCGCTTCAGGAGCGCATCCCGCAGTTCGACGCCGTGATCACGACCGCCGCGATCCCGGGACGCCCTGCACCGAAGCTGATCTCCGCTGGAGCTGTGCACGGCATGCGTCCCGGCTCCGTGATCGTCGACCTTGCCGCGGAGACCGGCGGCAACTGCGAGCTGACCAAACCGGGCGAAGAGATCGTGGTCGACGACGTGACGATCGTCGGCACCACGAATCTTCCGTCGGCGATGCCGGCGCACGCGAGCCAGCTGCTGTCGCGCAACATCGTCTCGCTGCTCGGGTTGCTCGTGAAGGACGGCGCGCTTGCGCTCGACTGGGACGACGAGATCGTCGCCGGGTCATGCGTGACGCGAAAGGAGAGCGCGTGAGCCATAACGCCCTGCTCGTCTTCGAGGTGACGATCCTCGTGCTCGCGATCTTCCTCGGCTTCGAGGTGATCTCGAAGGTGCCGACGCTGCTGCACACGCCGCTGATGTCGGGCACGAACGCGATTCACGGCATCGTCATCGTCGGCTCGATGATCGTGCTGGCACAGCCGCACAAGAGCGCGTTCATGTGGATCATCGGCATCGCAGCCGTCATCCTCGGCTCGGCGAACGTCGTCGGCGGCTTCGTCGTCACCGACCGCATGCTCGAGATGTTCAAGAAGCGCGAGCCGCCGAAGAAGGACGACGCGTGAGCACCGATCTCACTCGTCTTCTCTACCTGATCACGATCGTCACGTTCATCCTCGCGTTGCGCTTCCTCTCGAACCCGGCGCACGCGCGCCGCGGCAACCAGCTCGGCGCCGCGGGGATGCTGCTCGCGATCGTCGTGACCTGGATCAAGGTCGGCGGCACGAGCTGGTGGGCGATCGCGCTCGGCATGGTGGTCGGCGGCGGCTTCGGCGCCGTCGGCGCGCGCAAGGTGAAGATGACTGCGATGCCGCAGATGGTGGCGCTGTTCAACGGCGTCGGCGGCGGCGCGGCCTCTCTCATTGCCTTGGCCGAGGTGCATCGCATCCTCCCGGAGCCCGGCAAGCCGACGGTCGACATCTCGCTGGCCATCGTCCTGTCCGGGCTGATCGGCGCGATCTCGTTCTCCGGCTCGCTGATCGCATTCGCCAAGCTGCAGGAGCTGATCGGCGGGCGCCCGATCACGTACACCGGGCAGAAGCTCGTCAACGCCGCGCTCTTTCTTTCCGTCGCAGGGCTCGGGCTCGCACTCGTCGCCGGCGTTCAGGACGAGTGGCTGCTCTGGGGGCTGACGGCGGGTGCGCTCGTCTTCGGTGTCCTGTTCGTGCTGCCGATCGGCGGGGCGGACATGCCGGTGGTGATCTCGCTGCTCAACGCGTTCACCGGCCTCGCCGTCGCGGCGGGCGGCTTCGAGCTGCAGAACAACGTCTTGATCGTCGCGGGCATGCTCGTCGGCGCGTCGGGCACCTTGCTGACGCTGATGATGGCGCGGGCGATGAACCGCTCGATCGCGAACGTGCTCTTCGGCGCGTTCGGGCAGATCCAGGCAGGCGTGAGCGGCGGCGGCAGCATGGACGGGACGGTCCGCCCCACGACCGCCGACGACGTCGCCGTGATGCTCGCGTACGCGCAGAAAGTCGTCGTCGTGCCCGGCTACGGCATGGCGGTCGCACAGGCGCAGCACGACGTGCGCGCGCTCGCCGACCTGCTCGAGTCGCGCGGCGTCGAGGTGACGTATGCGATCCATCCGGTCGCCGGTCGCATGCCCGGTCACATGAACGTGCTGCTTGCGGAGGCCAACGTTCCGTACCCGGCGTTGAAGGAAATGGACGAGGCGAATGCGGAGTTCGGGCGCACCGACGTGTCGCTGGTGATCGGCGCGAACGACGTCGTCAATCCCGACGCCCGCAACAACGCGGGCAGTCCGATCTACGGCATGCCGATTCTCAACGTCGATCAGTCGAAGGCGGTCGTGGTGTTGAAGCGCTCGATGAACCCCGGGTTTGCCGGCATCGACAATCCGCTCTTCGTCGAGCCGAACACGATGATGCTGTTCGGCGACGCGAAGGAATCGGTCGCGAAGCTCACCGCGGCCGTCAAAGCGGTGTGACGAGCGCGCTCGTCTTCACGAGCCGCGACGTCGAGGCGGCCGTCTCACCTCAGCGCGCGGTTGATGCGGTGCGTGATGCGTTCGTCGCACACGCGCGCGGCGAGTGGACGATGCCGCCGAAGGTGTACGTCACGAACTATCCAGCGGGCGACTTCCGCGCGATGCCGGCGCTCGGAGGCGGGCATGCGATCCTCAAGTGGGTCACCTCCTTCCCGGGCAACCCGGCACGAGGCCTGCCGACGGTGACGGGACTCGTGCTCGTGTCGGATGCGCAGACTGGGCAGCTCCGCGCGGTGCTCGATGCGGCGACAGTCACTGCGTTGCGCACCGGCGCTGCGGCCGTGCTTGCGGCGGAGACGCTGGGGCGAAGCGACGCGAAGACGGCGGCCGTGATCGGCGCCGGTGTGAACGGACAGGCTGCGGCGCGCACGTTCATCGCGCTCGGCCGCGACGTTATGCTGTTCGACGTCGATCCCGAGCGTGCAGCGCGTGTCGCGAAGGAGCTCGGCGCCTCCGTGGCATCGCGCGAGGAAGCGCTCGCCGCCGACCTGGTCGTGACGGTGACACCGGGCCATGAGGTCGTGCTCACGGAAGGAACGCTGCAGCCGGGACAGCACGTGTCGCTGATGGGAGCCGACGGCCCGGGCAAGGCTGAGGCCGACGACGCCGAGCTGCTCCGCGCACGGCTCTTTTGCGACGACTGGGAGCAGGCATCGCACGGCGGCGAGCTCGCTCATGTCGCGATCTCCGCCGGTGACGTGACGGCGCTCGGCGACGTCCTCGCCGGTACCGCAGACGGCCGTCGCAGCAACGGCGAGATCACGATGTTCGACTCGACCGGCCTCGCGATTCAAGACTTGGCGATTGCGCTCGCTGCATTGGAGCAAGCTGACCACCTCGACTTGCAGCACCTAACCCTCTAAATCTGGCCGTCAGTCGGCGAGCGCCACCGACTCCTCGGCGACCGCAGGGTTACGGTCGAACCGCGCCTCTCCGCGCTCAGACCACAACGCGTAGCCAAGCCAAGCTAGAGCCGAGCCCATCGGGATCGCGGTCTTAGGCTGAGACGCGTTCGGCAGCAACGCGGCAACCGGAGCCAGCAGTGTCGAGAGTGCAAGCAGCGCTCCAGCCCCGCGCGGCAGGATCCCGGCGCGGAATGTGGCGATGCCGAACAGCAGGCCGCCAAAGATGTAGACAGGAGCCGTCAGCGTCCAGAGTGTCGGAAGGGCACCGATGTCGAACTTGCCGGCGGGGCTGTTGAACATTCCCATCCAGGACTGCACAAACCCGGGCGCTGCGGTCGCGATGTGCGGCAGGACGAATGCTTCAACGAAGCTGAAGCCCATGATCACCACGAACCAGACGCTGAGCAGGATGTATCCGATCAGCCCGAGCCAACTGGTCTTCACTGCCTGCCTGGCATAGACGCCGGCGATCCCGATCAACCCGAAGAAGGACATGGCGCAGGCGACGACGTGGACGATCTGCCACCGCGTCGTGGTCACCGATGACGCCACGTTGGCTGGATGGAAGATCCCAACGAACACGTAGCAAAGCCCGCCCACAACCGCCGGCACCCCGGCCCAACGAATGAGGGTGGAAGGCGTGATTCTCGCCTCGCTCCCGTCATGTGTGATCGGTTCGTTCGCCATATTCATCCACGCTCCAGGTGTTTGCAGTTAGCTTCGGACCACGACGTGTTCCGACTGACGACGAGCTGATAGAGGCGCGAGATCGCCCGGGGCTAGGTCGTGCTCGCCGAAAGGATCGGGGCGTCGCGCCTGAAGCCCCAGACGGTGCAGTAGACACCGAGGAAAAGTTCCCACGCGGCTTCCGGGATGGTCATAACTGCTTGCAGCGAGTGCAGACCGCTGCTCGGATGGTTGCCGCCGAACAGAATGATCGTTCCGGAGATGATGATCAGCGGTCCGCCGATCAGGCCGAGCCACGCCATTCTTCGAGGCACAAGTCCGGTGCGGTACATGAGGTAACCGAGAATCAGTCCGTTCCCCCAGCCGACGACCCAGCCCGGGCCGAGGAGAAACGTCCAGTCTTTGATCGCCGCGAGCGTGTACGCGATCGTTCCTTCGGATGCGCCCGCGACCTGGTTCCGCAGTGTGACGATCCCGACGACGGAGACGATCCCGACGAGGATGAACGTGGATTCGATTATTCGCGCGGCCACATAGCCGAGCGCGAGTTCTTCACTTTTGCGTCTGAGAATCGGGAAGATCACGACCGCTGTGCCGATGTTGGCGATGATCAGCAGCAGTTCCAGCAACACGCCGAGGAGAACCTGCTTGTCGTGTCCGGCACCCGCGATGTAGCCCACGGGATGGTCGAGCACTGGGCGGTACAGCAGCGCCGCCGGGATCGAGGTGACGAACGTGGCGAGATAGAGCACGCCAAAGACGCGCGCCCGTTCCTGATCGAGAGACACCGCAAACCCCTCTTCTCCCGGCGACGACTACGCGGCCTGCCCGCGCCGGCGCGACGGCGTAACTTTCACGCTAGGTGTTTCCGACCCAACTTACTAGGGCCAAACGACTCATCGTCTTCAGCGCTGTAGATGCCCGCGGCGCACCGCGCCTGCTGGCAACAGACCTGTAAGAGCTTTGCAACGATCCGGCGCGTTTCCGACGGGACCGTTTACAGGGTCGGCATCATGGGTCGCAATGAACCTGCTGCTCCTGTTCCTCGTGTCGCCCTGGCTCGCGTTCGCGCTTGTGCTCGCCCGCGTGGGCGGTCGCGCGGTGCTCGGCACCGCCGACGGCTCGGCGATCCCGCCGCAGTCCTTCGGTCTGCGCTCGTTCCAGACGCGCTAGCGCGCCGGGTCGAACAACGCCAATTCTTGCGGCCGCTCGCCGAGGACTCCGCGCGCAACGAGATCGCCGCACGCGAAGCCGAGCGCGTTGCCGTGCCCTGAGTAGCCGCCTGCGACCCAAACGTTCTCGCGGCCAGGCGCC
>Ga0157369_10009074_pt1 | contig 11384 bp, 8 predicted proteins | sample C25metaG_FD_113461 | JGI IMG/M metagenome (GOLD analysis project Ga0157369, IMG submission 113461) | Corn rhizosphere microbial communities from Kellogg Biological Station, Michigan, USA - C2-5 metaG | ecosystem: Host-associated > Plants > Roots > Rhizosphere > Soil | place: USA: Michigan... | reverse complement strand
GCGAAGACCGAAAAGCCGCCGGTCGTCGCCGCCGTGCAACCTTCGGCCCCCGCCTCGTCCGGTTCGTCCCAGGGCGCTGCGGGCGATGCCGATGCCAAGGCTCAGGTCGCCTCGGCCGTCGAGGGCTGGGCCAAGGCGTGGAGCAACAAGGACGTGAAGGGCTACCTCGCCTACTACGCGCCCGACTTCGAGGTGCCGAAGGGCGAGAACCGCGCGGGCTGGGAGAAGCAGCGCACCGAGCGCATCTCGCGCCCCAAGTCCATCTCGGTGGATGCGAGGATCCTGCATGAATCGGTGAGCGGCAACGAGGCCACCGTGACCATCCGGCAGTCGTATCGCTCGGATACACTCAAGAGCAACACCACGAAGACGCTCAAGCTCGTGAAGCACGGCGATCGCTGGCAGATCAAGCAGGAGCGGGCCGGCGGGTGAGGCAACGCTCCCGCCTCCGCCAAGGGCTGCGCACGGCGCAGGCGGCGGCGCTCGCCCTCGTCGCGTTCGCGGCCACCGCCGTCGCCGACGGTGGCCTGCCGCACGTGGCGCGCATCGCGTATCCGAACGACATCGAGGGCTCGCTCGTGCAGGCGATCGTGAGCCTGCGCGAAACCGGCCTGCAGCACGCGCTCGACGAGATCGACAACGTCGTCGCGCGCAAGCCCAACTTCCGCCTGGCTTACCTCGTCCAGGGCGACATGCTGATGGCGCGCGCCGGGCACCCCGTCGCGTTCGCCTCCAACGCGGCGACCGCCGCGACCGTGGCACCGCTGCAGGACGAGGCGCGCGTGCGCCTCAAGCGTTACCTGGACGCGCCGCCCGTCGACTACCTGCCGGCGCCGCTGCTCAAGCTCGCGCGCGACCAGTCCCACGTGCTGCTGGTGGACACGTCGCGCTCGCGCCTCTTCGTCTACGCGAACGACCTGGGACGCCCGCGCTACGTGACCGACTTCTACGTGAGCCTCGGCAAGGAAGGCGTCGAGAAGGCGCGCGAGGGCGACGGCAAGACGCCCATCGGCGTGTACACGGTGATCGGCACGAAGGACAAGCTTCCCGACTTCTACGGCGTCGGCGCCTATCCGCTCAGCTACCCGAACGACTGGGACCGCCTGCACGGGCGCAGCGGCCACGGCATCTGGCTGCACGGGACGCCCTCGAACACGTATAGCCGCGCGCCGTGGGCGACCGACGGCTGCATCGTCCTCACCAACGAGGATTTCGCGAAGCTCGGCAAGTACGTCGACGTGACGCGCACGCCGGTCGTGATCGGCGAAAAGGTGCGGTGGCTCGACGCGCAGAAGTGGGAGGCCGAGCGCGCCTCGTTCCAGTCCGCCCTCGAGAGCTGGCGCAGCGACTGGGAGAGCCGCGACGTCGAGCGCTACCTCTCGCACTACTCCGACCAGTTCCGCTCCGAGCGCCTCGACGCGCCGGCCTGGAAGGCGCGCAAGCGCAAGGTCGACTCGAACAAGACGTGGATCAAGGTGAAGCTCGATGACGTCTCGTTCTACGAGTATCCGGGCTCGCCCGGCACGATGATGGTCACCTTCTCGCAGGACTACCGCTCCAACAACCTCTCGCGGCGCGTGACCAAGCGCCAGTTCTGGGTTCGCGAGGGGCACACCTGGAGAATCGTGCACGAATCCGTGCTCTCGTAGTCCGCGTTGCACCCTTTCCGTTTCTTTTCCCCCGGGAACAACTCCATGCTCCGTCGCCTGACTCCGCTCGCCGCCGCGCTCTGCGCCGTGGCCCTCGCCGCCTCCGCCGCCGACAAGCCCGCCGGCAAGGCCTCGAAGCCGGCACCCGCCGCCGATTGCGCGCAGGTGAAGCTCACCACATCGATGGGCGACATCACGCTCGCGCTCGACAAGGCCAAGGCGCCGGTCACCGTCGACAACTTCGTGGGCTACGTGAAGAGCGGCCAGTACGACGGCACCATCTTCCACCGCGTGATCGACGGCTTCATGATCCAGGGCGGCGGCTTCACGAAGGACATGCAGCAGAAGGCGACCAAGGCGCCCATCCCGCTGGAGTCGAAGAACGGCCTGCATAACGGCATCTACACGGTCGCCATGGCGCGCACCCAGGACCCGAACTCGGCCACCGCGCAATTCTTCATCAACGTCGCGGACAACGCGCGGCTCGATTACTCGATGCTCGGCGCGAGCGAGAATCCCGGCTACGCCGTCTTCGGCAAGGTCGTCTCGGGCCAGGACGTCGTCGACAAGATCAGGAAGGTGCCCACGGGCAACTCCGGCATGTTCCAGAACGTGCCGACGCAGCCCGTCGTGATCGAGAAGGCGCAGTGCGTGCCGGAGTCGAAGAAGTAGCCTCGCGCGCTGCCTACGCCGCGGGCTCGAGGGTCGCGAGCAGCTCCTGGAGCGCCACGAGGTCCGCGGGCTTCACGAGGTGATGGTCGAAGCCCGCCGCCCGTGCGCGCCGGCGATCGTCTTCCTGTCCCCAGCCCGTGATCGCGACGAGCATCGGGCGCCGATCGGGATAGCGTGCGCGCAGCTGGCGCGCGACCTCGTAGCCGTCCATGCCCGGCATGCCGATGTCGAGCAGGACGGCATCGGCGCGAAAGCCATCGAAGGCTGCAAGGGCCTCCGGCCCGTTCGCGGCGAGCCGCGTCTCGACGCCCAGGTGCTCGAGCACCATCGACAGCGTCTCGGCCGCGTCGCGGTTGTCGTCGACCACGAGCACGCGGCGTGAAGGAAGCGCCGGGGCCTGCGCGGCGCGCCCGCCCTGCGCGCTTTCATCGGCCTCCCCCGGCGCGAGCGGCAGCGTGAGCGTGAAGGTGCTGCCGCGCCCGCGACCCTCGCTCGCCGCCTGGAGGCGGCCGCCGTGCATCTCGGCGAGCCGCCGCGCGAGCGCGAGCCCGATGCCGAGGCCGCCCTTGTCGCCGCGGTGCGCCCACTCGCCGCGATTGAACATCTCGAAGAGCCCCGATAACGCCTCCGGCGAGATGCCGTTGCCGTTGTCGATCACCTGCACCCGCACGTCGCCCCCCTCGCGCCGCACCTCGACGCGGATGCGCCCGCCGGGATCGGTGTACTTGGCCGCGTTGTTGAGGAGGTTCGCGAGGATCTGCGACACGCGCACCGGGTCGCCATCGACCCAGATCGGCTGCGTCGGCAGGTCGAGGACCACCTCGTGGCGCGCCGCGGTGAGCAGCGGCTGCGCCGTGTCGACCGCGTGGCGCACGATCACCGAGAGCTCGACGCGCTCGCGCCTGAGCTCGAAGGTGCCGCGGCTGATGCGCGAGATCTCGAGCAGGTCGTCCACCAGGCGCACGAGGTGGCTCACCTGGCGGTCCATCACGTCGAGCACCGGGGCCTGGCGCTGCGGATCGGCCGCGCCGATGCGCAGCAGCTGCAGGGCGTTGCGCAGCGGGGCGAGCGGGTTGCGCAGCTCGTGCGAGAGCGTGGCGATGAACTCGTCCTTGCGGCGGTCCGATTCCTTGAGCCCGCCCGCGAGGCTCTCGACCTCCTTGCGCGCGCGCACCTGGTCGGTCACGTCGACCGCGATCACGATGACCCCCTGCGCGGTGCCCGTCGACCCGCGCAGCGGCGCGTAGATGAACGTGCAGAAGATGTCCTCGGTGCGCCCGTGGCGCGTCACGCGCACCGGCGTCTCCCGCCCGATGTGCGGCTCGCCGCTGCGCATGACCTCCCGCAACAAATCGTCGAAGCCCTGGCCGCGCAGCTCCGGCACCGCCTCGAGCAGCGGCCTGCCCGCGAGCTGGCGGCCGCCCACGAGCTCGCTGTAGGCAGGATTGGCCATCTCGAAGACGAGGTCCGGGCCCACGATGACGCCGGTCGCGATCGGCGTCTGCGCGAAAAGGCGCACGAGGCCCGTGCGTTCCGCCTCGATCATCTTCTGCAGCTTGCCGAGCTCGACGCGGGCGCTCACGCGCGCGATCAGCTCGCCCCCGCTGAAGGGCTTGTAGAGGTAATCGTCGACGCCGACGTCGAAGCCCTCGATGCGCGCCTCGTCGCCGGCTCGGGCCGAGAGCAGGATCACGGGTGTCGCGCGCAGCTTGGGATCGGCGCGCAGGATGCGCACGAGCTCGAGGCCGTCGATGCGCGGCATCATGACGTCGGAGAGCACGAGCGCGGGCGGCTCGCGGCGGATGGCGGCGAGCGCCGCCTCGCCGTCGGCCACGGCCTCCACGTCGAAGCGCGTGGCGAGGAGCCGCCGCACGTACTCGCGCATGTCGGGGTTGTCGTCCGCCCACACGATGCGCGCGCGCTCTCCCGCGGGCACCACGTGCGATGCGGGCGCGTCCTGCGCGCCGTCGGCCGCGGCATCGCCGTCGGGCAGCCAGCGCAACGCTTCCGTCACGTAGTTCTCGACCGCGGAGCCCGCGGAGCCGCGGCGCTCCGCCTGCCATGCGGCCGGCAGGTGCGCCTTGCCGCGCGGGATGGAGACCGTGAAGACGCTTCCCTGCCCCTCGACGCTTTCCACGCCGACCGTGCCGCCGTGCAGCTTCGCGAGCTCCTGCACGAGCGCGAGGCCTATCCCCGTGCCCTCGTGCGTGCGGCTGCGCGCGCCGTCGATGCGGCGGAAGCGCTCGAAGATCTGCCCGAGGCCCGAGGCGGGGATGCCGGTGCCGGTGTCGCTCACCGAGAGCACGAACGCCTGCTCGGTGCGCCGCACGCGCACCGTGATGCCGCCCTCGAAGGTGAACTTGAATGCGTTCGAGAGCAGGTTGAGGACGATCTTCTCCCACATGTCCGGGTCGACGTACGCCGGCTCGCCGAGCGGCGGGCAGTCCACGCCCAGCACGAGGCCGGCCTTCTCCATCGCCGAGCGGAAGCTGCTCGCCAGGTCCGCGGTGAGCGCCGCGAGGTCGGTCGCGCAGTAGCGCGCCTGCGCGCGCCCGGCCTCGATCCTGGAGAAGTCGAGCAGGCCGTTCACCAGCTTCTGCATGCGCAGCCCGTTGCGCCGCACGAGCTCGAGGCGCTCGCGCTGGCCGGGCTGCGTGCCGGGGTCGTTCAGCAGGTCGTCGACCGGCGCCAGCATGAGCGTCAACGGCGTGCGGAACTCGTGGCTCACGTTGCTGAAGAACGCGGTCTTGGCACGGTCGAGCTCGGCGAGCGCCTCGGCGCGCTTGCGCTCCTCCTCGTACGCCTGCGCGTTCGCGATCGCCGCGTCCACTTGCCCCGCCACGAGGTCGATGAAGCCGCGGCAGGCCTCGTCGACCTGGCGGAAGGGATTGAGCCCCATCACGAGCGCGAATTCGCGCCCGGCCTTGCCGGAGGCATCGATCGGCATCACGGCGACGTGGGTCGGCGGGCGCGACCATTCGCCGCAGGGAAGGCCGCGGATCTCCCCGGCGGAATGGATCGTGGCGGGCGAAGCGCGCAACCACGCGTCGAGCGGCAGCCGCGCGAGCGCCGCCTCGTCGATGCCGGCGGTGGCCGCCAGCGTGATCTCGCGCGTGACCGGGTCGATCGCATGGAGCGAAGCGAAGGGGACGTCGCGCCGTCCCGCCGCGAAGGCCTCCATGGCGAACACACACGCCTCGACCCAGCTGCGCGCGCTCGCCGTGCGCGAGGCGAGCTCGCGCAGGAGCGCCAGCTCGCGCTCGCCGATGACGCGCCGCGTGTCGTCGGTGTTGTAGCAGATGATGCCGCCCGGCTTGCCGTCGTCGTCGGGGATGGGGCTATAGGAGAACGTGTAGTACGTCTCTTCCTGGTAGCCGTGCCGCTCCATCATGAGGAGCTGCTCCTCGACGTACGTGCCCTCGTTCGCGGTCATGACGTGTGCCGCCATCGGGCCCACGACGTCGTAGATCTCGCGCCACACCTGCTCGAACGGCTGCCCGAGCGCGTGCGGATGCTTGCCGCCGATGATCGCCTTGTACGGATCGTTGTAGAGGTAGGTGAGCTGCGCGCCCCAGCCGATCCAGATCGCCTGGCGCGAGGTGAGCATGATGCGCACCGCGGTCTTCAGGCTCTGCGGCCACTCCGACGGCGCGCCGAGCGGCGTGCGCGTCCAGTCGAAAGCGCGAATGCGCTCGCCCATCTCGCCGCCGCCCTGCAGCCAGCCCGCGGTGACCTCCGTGTCCACAGCCGTGATCTCGATCGTCGACATGACCCTCGATGATCCCGTAGCAGACTCCCGAATGCTGTAGGAACCGTCCGACGCCTGGCCTTCAGGGACGCCCCGGAAAAACGGGCGCGCGCGAAATATCGGACAATGGAAGGCAGTCCAACGCCACAAGGGTTTCCGCGCACATGAAGGTCAAGCTCACCACGTCCATGGGTCCCATCACGCTCGAGCTGGACGAAGCCAAGGCGCCGCAGACCGTCGCCAACTTCCTCAAGTACGTCGACGCCGGCCACTACGACGGAACGATTTTCCACCGCGTGATCGACGGCTTCATGATCCAGGGCGGCGGCTTCACGAAGGACATGCGCCAGAAGCCCACCAACGCGCCCGTCAAGAACGAGAGCGCCAACGGGCTCAAGAACGCGAACTACACCGTGGCCATGGCGCGCACCGGCGTGCGCGACTCGGCCACCTCGCAGTTCTTCATCAACGTGAAGGACAACGGGTTCCTCGACTACTCCGGCGAGAGCCCGCAGGGCTGGGGCTACGCGGTGTTCGGGCGGGTGGTCGAGGGCCAGGACGTCGTCGACAAGATCCGCAAGGTGCCCACGGCCACCGCGGGCGGCCACCAGGACGTGCCGCGCGAGGCAGTCGTGATCGAGAAGGCCGAGCGCGTCTGAGCCGCACCCTCTTCATCTCCGACCTCCACCTCGACGAGTCGCGCCCGCAGGCGACCGAGCGCTTCGAGCGCTTCCTCCGCGACGAAGTGCCCGGCGCCGATGCGCTCTACATCCTCGGCGACCTGTTCGAATCGTGGGTGGGCGACGACGGCCTCGAGCTGCCATTCAATGCGCGCATCGCGGGCGACCTCGCGCGCGCGGCCGGCGCGACGCCGGTTTACTTCATGCACGGCAATCGCGACTTCCTGGTCGCGCGCCGGTTCGCGGAGGAGACGGGGGTCGAGCTGCTCGAGGACCCGGCGCTCGTCGACCTCTATGGGACGCGCACGCTGCTCATGCACGGCGACACGCTCTGCACGGCGGACACGCAGTACCAGGCGTTCCGGGCGCAGGTGCGCAATCCCGCCTGGCAGCAGGCGGTGCTCGCGCGGCCGCTCGAGCAGCGCATCGCGATGGCGCAAGGGCTGCGCGGCCAGAGCGAGGGCGCGAAGCAGGACAAGAGCATGGAGATCATGGACGTCACGGTGGACGCGGTGCTCGACGCATACCGCAAGCACGAGGCTCCCCTCATGATCCACGGCCACACGCACCGCCCCATGCGCCACGTGCACGACGTGGGTGGACGGCAATGCGTGCGCTGGGTGCTGCCCGACTGGTACGGCGCGGGCGGCTACCTCGAGGTATCGGCTTCCGGCGTCCGCGCACTCAGCGCCTGAGCGCCGCCGGCGTCCGCCCGGGCGATCGCCGCCTTCACCTTCGGCATCTCCTCGCGCGCGAATCGCTCGGCGATGCCGATCACGCGGCGCCGGTACTCCTCGTCGTGGCCGGCGTAGTAGCCGATGTCGGGATGGATCATCACGTCCGCCTCGGGCGCCTCGGCGCGCACCTGGCGTGCGCGGCGCGCATCCTTGTCGATCCATTCCTGCGGCACGTTGGGCGGCGTGTCCCCGGCGAACGCGGAGACGTCCACGGCGATCACGACGCGCGCGCCGAGCATGCGCGCGACGTGGATCGGCACGGGGCTCGCCTCGTCGCCGTCGATGTACTGCTGGCCGCCGAACTTCACCACCTGGAATTCGCCGGGGCTGGCGCCCGACGCGCGCACGGCGAGGCCGATGTCGCCGCGATTGAAGATCACGAGCTTGCGATCGGGCAGGCGCGTGGCGACCGCCGCGAAGCGCGTCTTCAGCTGCTCGATCGTGCGGCCGCCCACGGCCTTGTTCACGTAAGCCTGCACCGCGCGCCCCGACGCGGGGCCGCCCCAGATCATGCTCACCTCGAGGAAGTCGAAGAGGTTGATGTCGTAGGCCATCCGCTCGAGGGAGCGCGCGTCGTAGCCCGCGGCATAGAGGGCGCCCACCATCGCACCCACGCTCGAGCCCACGATGAGGTCGGGGTGGATGCCCTCGTCCTCGAGCGCCTTGAGCACGCCGATGTGGGCGAAGCCGCGCGGGCCGCCGGAGCCGAGCACGAGCGCCACGCGGGGATGGACCTTGTCCGGCTCGTAGCGCGGCAGGCGATCGGGCGGCACGTTGGGCTCGATGAGGTTGCACGCGCTCGTGATGAGCGCCGTGCCGAGCAATGCGGCCACGCGCCGCTTGCGGCGGCGCTCGCCCCGGCCGTCTCCCAGCAGGAATTCGCTCATGGCTCGTCCAGGCGCAGGGTGAGGCATTTCGCCGAGCCGCCCGCCTTCATGAACTCGGTGAGGGGCGTCTGCAGCACGCGAAAGCCGCGCGCGGCGAGCGTTTCCACGAAGCCGTCGGTCGCGCGGTTCACGATCACGATGTCGTCGATGTTGACCGCGTTGCACGCGAACGCGAGCGCATCCTCCTCGCCGATCGCGATGCGCCGCTCGGCCGCCACGCGCCGCTCGATCATCTCGCGCGAGCGCTCGTCGAATGCCGCAGGGTAGTACATCACGTAGCCGCCTTCGAGCGGACAGAAGCAGGTATCGAGGTGATAGAAGCGGTCGTCGACCAGCTTGAGCGTCACGACGTCGGCGCCGAGCCTCTGGTCGATGACCTCGCGCGCCGCCGAGATCGAGCGGTGGCCGTGCGCCATCCAGAGCGTCCCGTCGCCGCGATGGAAGAGCGCATCTCCCGCGCCCTCGAACGGCACGTCGCGCGGCATGAGCGAGACCTCGAAGCCGCGGTCCATGAACCAGTCGGCGAAGTAAGGCTCCTCGTACTGCCGCTCGGGATAGCGGAAGCGCGAGACGATGAACTTGTTGCCCTTCACGAGGCCCGCGTTGGCGGTGAAGACCATGTCGGGCGAGCCCGGCTGCGCCATCACGAGGCGCACCACCGCGTGGTCCGTGATCACGTCGTAGAGCGCGCGCCACTGCTGCTTCGCCACGACGTTGTCGATGCGCCGGAGGTTCCCGTGCATCCAGGGATTGATGATGTACGCGACGGTGAAGTACTCGGGCGGGCACATGAGGAACACGTGCCGCGGGCTGTCGCCCCGGCCCCGGGTTACCGATTCCCGGGGTGAACTCCGGCGCGGGTCCGATTTCGACTGCGCCCCGGCCTGCACCGGGGTGACAGCCGTCATTCCCCCAGCCCGCGCGCGAGATCCGCGCGGATGTCGTCCGGATGCTCGAGCCCCACCGCGAGCCGCACGAGACCTTCCACGATGCCCGCGGCCTCGCGCTCCTTGGGCGGAATACGACCATGGGTCGTCGTCGCCGGGTGGCAGATCGTGCTCTTCACGTCGCCGAAGTTCGCGGTGATGGAGACGATCTCCACGCCGTCGATCAGGCGCCACGCGCCCTCGCGCCCGCCTTTCACGACGAATGAAATAACGGCGCCCCCGCCGCTTTGCTGCCTCATCGCGAGAGCATGCTGCGGGTGCGATTCGAGCCCCGGGTAGAGCACGCGCTCGACGCGCGGATGGGACTCGAGCCAGCGAGCGAGGACGAGCGCATTCTCGGCCTGCTGCTTCATGCGCACGCCGAGCGTCTCCATGCCCTTCAGCACGATCCACGCGTTGAAGGGCGAGATCGAGCAGCCGGTGGTGCGCACGAAGTTGTAGAGCGGGCCGGTCACGAGGTCCGCGCGGCCGGCGATCGCGCCGGCGAGCACGCGTCCCTGCCCTTCCAGGTACTTGGTGGCCGAGTGCACGACGAGATCCGCGCCCAGCCTGATCGGCTGCTGCAGCGCGGGCGAGCACATGGCGTTGTCGATGGCGAGCACGGCTCCCGCCTTCTTCGCGATGGCGGCGAGGGCCGCGATGTCGGCGATCTCGGTGGCGGGATTCGACGGCGTCTCGGCGAAGAGGAGCTTCGTGTTCGGGCGCACCGCGGCGCGCCACTGGTCGAGGTCCTGCAGGTCGACCCACGTCGTCGCGATGCCGAGCTTCGCCAGGATCTGGTCGAAGAGCGGGACCACCGTGCCGAACACGCCGCGCGGCGCGATCAGGTGGTCGCCCGACTTGAGCAGGCCCAGTGTGGTGGTCGTAACCGCCGCCATGCCGGTCGCCATCGCCACGCACGCCTCCGCGCCCTCGAGCGCGGCGAGCCGCCCCTGCATCATCGAGACCGTGGGATTGGTGAAGCGCGAGTAGATGAATCCCGGCTCCTCGTTCGCGAAGCGGCGCGCGGCCTCGGCGGCGCTCTTGTACGTGAAGCTCGTGGTGAGCGCGAGGAGCTCGGAGTGCTCCTGGAACTCGCTGCGAAGGATGCCCCCGCGGACGCCCAGCGTCTCGGGCTTGTACTCGGCCATGGTCAATCGATGACGCGCTGCAGGCCGAGGTCGAGCTGGTAGCTCGAGAGCCGGGAGGCCTCTGGCTGCTCGCGATCGTGGCGGTTGGCCGCGAGCTTGTCGAGGTATTCCTGCGACACGTCGCCGGTGACGTACACGCCGTCGAAGCACGAGCAGTCGAACTTCCTGATGGCGGGATTGAGCTTCCTCACGTCCTCGATCAGGTCGGCCAGGTCCTGGTAGATCACGGCATCCGCGCCGATGGCTTCCGCGATCTGCGCGCCGGTGCGGCCCGTGGCGATGAGCTCGTCGGGCGTCGGCATGTCGATGCCGTACACGTTCGGGTAGCGCACGGGAGGCGCCGCGGAGGCGAAGAACACCTTCTTCGCGCCGCTCTCGCGCGCCATCTGCACGATCTCGCGGCTCGTCGTGCCGCGCACGATCGAGTCGTCCACCAGCAGCACGTTCTTGCCCGCGAACTCGATGGGCATGGCGTTCAGCTTCTGGCGCACGCTCTTCTTGCGCTGCTCCTGGCCCGGCATGATGAAGGTCCGCCCGATGTAGCGGTTCTTGATGAAGCCCTCGCGATAGGGCTTCGCGAGCTTGGTCGCGACCTCGAGCGCCGCGGGACGGCTCGAATCGGGGATCGGCATCACGACGTCGATGTCGCCGGTGATGCCGGCCTGCACGATCTTGTCGGCGAGGCTCTTGCCCATGTTGCGGCGGCTCTCGTAGACCGAGATCCCGTCGATCACGGAGTCGGGCCGCGCGAGGTACACGAACTCGAAGATGCACGGATTGAGCTCGGGATGCTCGGCGCACTGACGGCTGTGGAAGTTGCCGCTCTCGTCGACGAGGATCGCCTCACCGGGCGTCACGTCGCGCATCACCTTGAAGTTGAGCGCGTCGAGCGTCACGCTCTCGGAGGCGACGAGGAATTCCACGCCCTTCGCCG
>Ga0157369_10009073_pt1 | contig 11385 bp, 18 predicted proteins | sample C25metaG_FD_113461 | JGI IMG/M metagenome (GOLD analysis project Ga0157369, IMG submission 113461) | Corn rhizosphere microbial communities from Kellogg Biological Station, Michigan, USA - C2-5 metaG | ecosystem: Host-associated > Plants > Roots > Rhizosphere > Soil | place: USA: Michigan... | reverse complement strand
GGCTTCCGTACGCCGGCGAGTTCCAGGGGCGGCAGATGCAGTCTCGCCACTCGGCCGTCGTCCTCGCACGTAATCGCCCACCCCGGCCGAGCAGCATGCGGCCATGATCGTCGTCGCTCATTGGCTACCGCTTCCTCCGCCGCCCCTCACTCACTGCGCGAGGCAGCAGGCTTATCATGCTCCAAGGCGTCTGCCTCTGCCTCAAGGCTGGCGGCTTCCGCCTCGAGCTCCTGCGCCTGCTGAAGCAGCATCACCCGGTTGGCGGCCAATGACAGGCTGGCACTCGCGCGTCGGGCCAGTTCAACCATCCGTCGCTTATTGGCTGCGGTCGCTCGCAGTTCTGCAGCGCATTTCATCTTCAATGAATTACCAAACCTTCGATTGGCTGCAAGCGACGTTCGATTGTGTACCGGTCCTATACTTCGCTTGGTCCTAGCGATAGCCTCGCCTGCCTAGGGGGGTGAGGGGTGCGCTGCTACTTTATCCGCAATAAGTGGATTGAGGCCGTCTACATGCTGAAACCCGGGCCTGACGGGACTTAGTACGTCAAGCCAAAGAGCTATTCGAAGAGAACGCCGGCCCGAACATGCCCTGGAGGTGTGGTCTGGCCGCCGTTCTATCGGTGGCCCCCAGGCCTTGAGACAAACGCGCGATAGCTTCCGGACAACCTTGGCGCGCCGCGATGGCCGGTAGGGCTCTCTGCTAGCGCTTGGGAAGGCAGGCGCTGGCCGATGCTCATGATCTCGGCAGGGGTGCGGGCGACGGGCACGGCTGGAACCCCAACTTTGCCACGGAACAGGCCGGTACGTCCACGGTTTCACTACAAGCCCGTTCGGACCGTGGAGAGCGCCATGTTGTCGGCATCAGAGTGCTTCCACCACGCGGCTCGCTGCGAGGAACAGGCGGAGGATACCGGCGACCTCGCTCTGCTGGAGATGGCGGCCAAGTGGCGCAAACTGGGGAGTCACGAGAAGGGGCGGAACGAAACCGGCAGGACCTTCCCGGGGACGATCGACGGTGAAGGCGCCCTTACTCCTTCACCCGCAGCCGGACGAAGCGTTCGATAGCTTGCCAATTGGCGAGCGGGACTTGCGCCGGATTCAGCAGCACATGTGGCGCGGCTCATTTGGAGAGGATGTCGCGTGGCATTGGGTGCCGGCTTCGAGGCCGACACCATCGACGTTAAAGTGCAAGCAGCTGTTCGACGGAGGCACTATGGGAGATGTGATTAAGTTGCCGGTCGACGCCCGGGGCTGTGAAGATGCACTCAGAGCCACGCTGGGGCCGGAATATCCTCCTGAAGTGCAAGACCGCTTCATCGCTGCAATGCGAGCTCCCGCTGTAGCCATGAGCTTTCACCGCGGCCACCGCATCGTCGCCGTACAGCTCGGCAATGCATGGGTCGGCACCGTGTACGCTCCGGGCAGCGACGCTAGCGTCAGCAGTTCGGAAGGCGCGTCGGCGCAGGAGGTCATGGTCCGCGGCACGGAGGCGGTGAATACTTTGCTGGCCGCGAGCGCCGGTTGAAGGGACGGGGCATGTCGTCAATCGGCCGGCCCCGCGAGGAATCAAGTCGCCAGCGCGTGGGTGCCGCTGTCCGTCAACCAGATGCAGCAGGTCCGGTGCCTCCTTCAACGTCATGGGGCCGTGCACGCTGCAAGCCGCCGGGGTCGCGCAAGCCTGTCTTCAGGCGGTGCCGGTTATGACCGACCGTTGACCAAGCGCACTTCCTGAATGTCGTTGCTCGCTCGCCCGTCATTTGGTTCGCCCGGAAAGTAGGCGTTCCTGAGAGCCCAGATCGCAGCCTGGGTTCGGTTCGAAACGCGAATCTTCCGCAAGATAGCCTTCATGTGGACCTTCACAGTGGATTCGGTGACCGAATGTATCCGGGCAATCATCTTGTTCGAATAGCCACCTACAAGCGCCTTCAAGATCTGCTCCTCACGCTCGGAAAGAGCGTATAGCCGGTAATCCGAATGAGCACCGTCAACAGCAGCCTCCGCCGAGCCGACGGCGCAGGGCATGGCAATGGAAGGCGGGGCTTGAAGGGATGATACAACCTCTGCCGCCAATGCTTCCCCGTTCTTCAGCGTTTGCGTGCTGAGCCCGTGGGTTATTTCCGCGCCGCCCACCACGAAAACGCGGAGGGGTTCGCAGACGATCAGCTGCAGAGCGTTGATCAGGGCACGAGGCGATGCATCCATCGAGATGCACAAATCGACCTCTGACGCTATCAGTTGTTGCAAATCTTCGGAGGAAGTATTGTCGAAAAGCACGATGATCTTCGCGGCGTGCCAGCATCTGCGGATCCTGCTCGTAGTGTCCACTAGACTGCTGCCTGGCAGCGCCCCGAGCATGACCAGTTTCGGCTGCTCTTTCGTGAGAGGGTTACAGGCGATGTCAGCCGGAGAGCCGATGCTGCCAATGACCTTGTAGGAATGGCTCTCCATCAACGACACCAGGGCCTCGCGTATGAGAGAGCGCGCCTCAATGACGACGGTCGCAGTGAAATCCCCCATCTTGACTCCCTTTGAACTGGACCGATGCGTATCGGCCGCGGCTCTCGGTAAAATTAACGCCCGATAGGGCGCTAAGCGGACCCCTGCTGGAGGAACTCTTAGGGAGTAGGCTTCTATCCGCATCACCTTGCGGGGTGCGACGAAGCCGACCCGCAAAACACATCGGGCGAACCGATCGATGACGTTGGCCGATTGGTCGCGGCATCGAGGCCATTGGCGAGCAGGCGAGCCCGCCTGAGCGTGGCCGCTAAGAGCGATCGAGCTGATGGCGGCTTTCGTGCGCCCGCCATCGATGTTCGCCCGTGGCCCGCTGTCGTGCAATGTGTCGCGAACTTTCTCGTCGTGCGGGTTTCTCCGCGTCGGGTTCTTGGCCTCAACGATCAGAGCGTGCGTCTATTGCTGCCTTACCTCGCGCGTTCGTACCCCAACGGGGACGACTCCCGGGTCATGAACTAGCAGCGCTCCGCCGCCGACTAAAGCCTCGACCGGCTGCTCGGCAGCAGACGGTCGGGCAGAGTGCGGACGACCCGCCTGTCACATCAAAATCACTCGAAAGGGGGCGGTGGCGCGAGCATTGACTCCACAATGAGCGTCCAGCTTTCGCGGCGCGACGCAATAGAGGACGGCGCGTTGATGCGCTTCATCCACAAGTTGCCCGCCATGCGCGCTCGCTCGTTTGACCATAGGAGCCCTGTTGATGGACGAGCGCTTTGAATGTTTCGGCGTCCGCCCCAAGGCACTGGTCTTCCGCTTCTACAGCGACGGCAGCTAAGAGGAGTTCTGGGAGCTGGCGAGCGGCGCGTTGCGCATGGACAGATACTTGGCGCATCCTCAATCCGACAGCCTGCCCCGCATAATCGTCAACATCATCAGATTGCCGCCGGGGTCCATCCCGCCATTGCCAGAGCCTTGGACATGACGTCCACAAGGGCTTCATGCAGGGTTCCGGTTCCGATGATTCTCGCAGTTGTCGAGCCATCGCGAATTCCTGCGCTTTTCCACCCCGATGTGCTGCTTCCCGCACGCGCGCGAGGCGTTCTGCCTCATGCATGAATGCACTGCCGAGGCTGAAGCCAGTCATGGTCCGGTGCGATGGGTCAGGACCACTGAGTTTTAGACAGACATCTAAACTCGCGGAAAAGCGTGGAACTGCTGGAGCACTAAGCCCGTGAAGGGCTCGCGGCCCTGATCCATAGGTCCTATTGGGTTGTTGGCCCGGAGCATGGGAGTACCTCGGCGTACCGGTTGCTTTGAGGTCCGGGGGCCCAGCAATGTGACGCTCTACAGCGCGTTGGATGGCACTGTCTCATGTGGGACGAAGGGAGATCATCAGGCGCGATCGAGAAGTGTGCAGGGGGCGCCAAATAGTATTGCGCGTAGCGGCATCCGGCATCTCCGCGGTTTGGAGTGTGGGCATCATGCAGCGCTTGACCGCAAGAATCGCGAAACAGTTAGCCGAGTTCCGAAACAACAACACTGAACCGGACTACGAGGAGCAGGCGCGCATCATCTTGCTAATCGTGAACGAAGAGCGGCAGGCCGAAATGCGCGAATGGCGTGCGAAGCAGAATGAGCAAGGTTGGGGTGATTCCAGGTAAAAACCGCCAGGGGCGTCGCAATGCTCTAACTTGGCAGCGCGCGCCATAGCACACGGTTGCCGTTGTCGAGGTCGTCACGGGCACGGCCTGCTGCTCGAGGGCTGCCAGGCCATCGACGATACGACGCCAAGGCTGCCGCTGCCGTACGAGGTAGGCCTTGGAAAAATCGACCGGCCAGGATGATTTGGCGCCCCAGGGCTGGGACAGGGTCGGCAGGGTGCTCTTAAGGCTTCTGAGGAATGCTCCCGGATGGGTGCGGTGAACCCGAGGCCGAGCGCCTCGGCCCGTGTCCGCACAATGTGCAGCTCCCCCCGTAATCCGCCAGGCTCGCTATACGGCGACAGCGGCGCAGGCTGCCGCCGGGCTGCAAACCAGGACCAGATCGCGGTACAGCCTGATGGTCTCCTCTCCGACAAGTAGTCGTCGATTGATTTCAGCGCGGCCAGCTCGCGGCGCTAGAGCGCGTTGGATACCTCCGTCCGGCGCTTGGTTCCGTACTGTCGTGCTGCGCTCAAGCTCGAGCAGCAACCAGTCCGACGCAGCCGGTTTGATCTCACAGAGGCGCGCAATCCCGACGCGTGATCGGCATCATGGTCGGCGTGATGATCCTGAACGCGGTCGTCCTGTTCGCCTTGGCGCGGCTGTTCGGGTTGGTTGGGGCGTCGGCGGTGGAGACGGCGCTGATGCTGGCAGGCAGCGGCGAATTCGCCTTCGTCATCATGCAGACGGCGCTACAGGACAATCTGCTGACACGCGAGATTCGCGACACCGCCCTCGTCGCCTCGACGCTTTCAATGTTCTCGATCCCCCTGCCGTCAGGCTTGACCGCCACTATCCGCCGGCGCGTCGTGGTTGCCACCTAGGGCATAGTCCGTCGTCTCTGCGTCAGGGATGGCGACGCCCGAATGTCCGGGAACGTCGGCGCCATCGAGACCATTGTCATGAAGAGGCGCCGGTGGGACGGCAATCCGGGCCGATGCCCGCGCCTCGAGGACAAGCGGCAACGCCCAGTCCCCGGGACGAGCGCTTCCGCGAGGACCCAACATGGACCACTCAGCGGAGGCTCGGCAAAAGCGTGAGCTGGCGGCGCGGCGCGCCGTTATGGCGCCGCCGTCACCCAGGACGTCGATCGGCAACGCCTCCTGAAATGGGCGGAAGAGCTTGAAAGAGAGGCCACGGGCCTCGAGGACAAGGACCGGGCCGATGCCGGCGGCAAGCGCCGGGCCAACCGGCAAAGCGGCATTAGTCCGCTGGCAAAATTGGGATTCGATGCGACAGCCACGCCTGTCGTCGCTTTCACAGGGCACACCTTGAACGGCGCGTAGACGCGGACCCCATGTGAACTACGCGAGAGCTTTCGACCATCCTGGATTGATGTTTCCCGCCGGTCAGAAGCGACCAATAGCATACGATCGCTCAGCCATCGCTCGGCGCAGAAAAAAAGGGCGTAGCATGCTGTCGTGATCCTCCCTGCGGGCCGAAGCGGCGCACCAATTCGATGACTGGCAACGGCTGAAATGACGGCACTGTCGCAGCACGTTTTCTTGTTTGAGGCTGTAACGACCTCAGGAGGGACAAACCAGAAGGGAGGACTATTGGCGCGATCGAAGCGCTTGTGCACTTTTCGCGTACTCACGGCCGAATACGGGACCTGCTCAGCTCGTTCGCATCATGCCTTCTCGGGCGCTTCACGCGGGACTTTGTTCGCGGGACGAAAGCCCTATTCGCAGCGAACTGTTCGATGTTGGAGCAGCATGGCCGCAGCTGGCGACCAGTCCGCCCGTTCACCGCAGCAACGCGGCCGGCGGAGTTCTCATCTCCCGCGTCCGCAACAATCAACGTGCGCTCCTGGATGCCGCGGCCTCCGTTGGAGGCCAAGATGTGGAGCACGCCGGGGAGTGGCTGCTCGACAATTGCGAAATTGTCGAGTAACTAGCCTTCGCTCTTATTGCACTCCAAGCTTCGCCATGTCGTCTGCGATGGTCGCCCTTATCGCCCTGGCGGCTGCGATGTCGGCGTCTCCACCTGACGAATCACCTTTCATGCGCTTAGCCATTCCCCGGCCAAACAGCGAATAGGGGTTGCCTGGGTTTGCCCGCAGTTCCGTATCGTAATCGGCGACCGCTGCTTGGTAACGCTTCATCTTGAAGTAGATAAAGCCGCGGGAAGCCAATGTATTGGAATCTCCCGGCCTGAGGCGAAGGGACTCATTGCAGTCCACCAAGGCCTGCTCGAGTTGGCCCATCAGCGCCTTCGCAAAACACCGATTGTTGAGCGCCATAGCGCTCTTGGGCGTGAGTATCACGGCCTGGTCGTAGTCCTGGATCGCCCGGCCGTATTGCCCCATGGCGCGGTGGGTGGTGCCCCGACTATTGAAAGCATCGGCATCCTTTGGGTTGATCGCGATCGCGTGATCGTAGTCCTCTATCGCGCGATCGTATTGACCCTTGTCGTCAAACGCGTTCCCTCGGTTCTTGAACGCCGTAGCCAGGTCCTTTCTGCCGACGTGTCCGCCGGCAATGACCGCTGAACAAGCCTCGATCATCCGGTCTGGACTGCTGTTCTCGAAACATCTTTTGCTAAGTTCTTCGTAACCTTGGGCAAGCGCCGATACCCCAATCGCAGCAAATAGCACCCCCGCCAAGATCGAGTGCGTCATGTAAGCCTCCGAGCTTCCTGCGCGATGGCGCGAGCCAGCCACTTACGAGATCTTGAAGCGCCCTCGCGTAAACCATGTTAGCGATCGGTGCATTTCCGCGCGCAGGAAATGTTAACATGCTCTTGGCTGCCCGCCCATGCACCAAAGCCCGGAAGGATTTCCCTGCCTTGGTCAGGCCAGTCGCCGTTCGCCAGCGTGCCCCCGCGTCGGACGCGATGTCGATGTCTGCCGAGCCGGCCGGCTGCCTCGGATCAATTGTCAGGGAGGTCCCTTCCTGGGATCACGCTGTCGGAATGTGAGCCGGGGGCGTCCGACCCCTCCGGCATCGGCGATGGTGTGCGTTGGCGACCACCCATGGGACATGGGACCGGCGCTGCGCTGGCCAGTCGGTCAGGCCTTCGAACCGCCTGAGACGCCAGCAGTTCGGCGCAGTCACGCGCGCCATCGATGTCGGTCCCCTGACCGTATGGGCGGTCATCGGCCGAAGAAGCTGGTCTGTGCTACCGGAGTGGCTGCTGCAGCGGTGCCAGGACAAGGCGTTCACCTCGCGCGGCCTAGTCGGCGAGCTGGCCGAGCGTGGCCTCAGCGTCGACTGTCGTGTGGTCTGGCAGTTCGTTCATGACGAGAACCTGAGTTACAAAAAAGGACATTCGTCGCCAGCGAGCGCGATCGCCCGGACGTAGCGCGGCGGTGCCAACGATGGACGACCTATCATGCTCGCATTGATCCGACCCGCCTGGTCTTCATCGACGAGACCTGGACCAAGACCAACATGGCTCCGCTGCGCGGCCGCTCGGTCAGCGCCTGCCGGTCAAGGTGCCGCATGGCCGATGGACGACCATGACCTTCCTCGCGCCCTGCGCCATGATCGGGTCGAGGTGCCATGGCTGCTCGAGGGACCGATCAACGGCGAGAGCTTCCGCCTCGACGTCGACCAGGTTCTCATCCCGACCTTGCAGCCTGGCAACATCGTCATCATGGACAATCTCGGCTCGCATCGCAGCAGCGCCGTCCGCCGGGCTCCGGGGCGGTCGGCACCAGCTCTTCTTCCTGCCCAAGTACTCGCCAGATCTGAACCCGATCGAGATGCTCTTCTCAAAGCTCAAACACGCCCTGCGCAAGGCGGCACGGCGCGCTCAAGACGCCAAATACCACGCTCTCCGTCTTCCTACTGCCTACGGTCCGGCCCAGCGAGTGTGCCAACTACTTCGCCAAAGCAGGATACGCTCGAACTTAGAGTCATCCCGCTCTGCGTGGTCCGATCCTCTGGCCAGCTGCGGCAAGCTCGAGCTCCGCAAGCGGCGGCCGCAAACGCTCGCCCAGGGGCTCCTCACCGGCTTGCTCAATTCAGAGAACAAGGCCGGGGGTCGACCGGTCGGCATCGCGGTCGACTCCAGAGGCGCCCTGCTGGCGGCCGACGATGTGGGCAGCGTCGTGTGGCGCCGTCGCCGCCCGCTCCAAGCCCCATCCCTGAGCGACTCAGGTTCCCAGCCGGGCACTATTCATCCGCAACGTGACGATCACACCCTCCGGGGGCCAGCAAAACTCGATGGTTCCGCCGAGATTCCTGGTGATGGTGTTTTTTACCAGAACGCTTCCGAAGCCACTCCGCTGACTCGGCGCGGAGACGCCTGGCCCCCCTCTTTCCGTCCATACGAGCACCGTCTCGCTATCCTCGGCGCTGCATGTGACATCGAGCGAGCCGGCTTCTGCCGAGAGCGCACCATACTTGATCGAGTTCGTGGCCAACTCGTGAACGATAAGCGCCATCGCCGTGGTCGCGCTTTCGCCGACCAGAATATCGGGTACGGAGACCTGAATGCGGCTGCCGATAACGCCTTTGTCGTCGTAGGCGGCGAGAAGGACAGCCAGCAGGTCGCCCAGAGGTGCGGCCCTTTTTTGCTGGCCTAGGACCGGCCGTACGAGCTCGTGGGCCTGGCCCAGGCGAACCAGCCGTTCGGTCAGGTCACGCGCCATTTCCTTCGGCGTGTCGGCCGAGCGTGAGGCAATCACCGTCAATGCAGCTGCGATGGCGAACAGATTCTTCACCCGGTGACTCATCTCCTGCGAGAGCATCTCACGGGCTTCCTCGGCCAGCTTCCGCTCCGTCACGTCGAGGAAGACACCGAACATGATCCGGCCAACGATGCCTTGATCCTCTCCCCGGCCGCGAGCCGATATCCAATGCACCTCGCCGCGATGCAGGATACGGAAGTCGATTTCGTAACCGCCGAACTTTTGACGGGTCGCGGCGAAAGCGGCTCGAACCCTGTCGAGGTCTTCGGGATGGATACGCGCGGACAAATCCTCGAACGTAACCTCCTCGGCGGCTGACACATCCCACAGGCCGTGTGCCCGTTCGTCCATGGCGATCTTGTTGGTATCGACATTCCACGACCAGAGCGCGACTCCGGCTGCATCCGTGGCAATCCGAAGGCGATTCGCATCCCACACCGGGGGCGTCCCGTCTTGCGATGACATCGCAGCACGTCCTTTGGTTGGCCGTGGCCTCTTGGCACGGTCTTTTAAACGGGCCCTACCGCCCTCTCGGCAGCCATCGGAAAGACGATGGTCGATTTCGTCCCCCGATCCGAGACGACGCGAACCGCTCCACCAATCTGTTCCATGAGACGCCGGACGAGGCCAAGCCCGTGGCGCTTGCTTGTGGGAGGCTCGACAAAGCCGACGCCGTCATCGCCGATCGTGAGAGCGGCGCCGGCAGCGCTTCGTGTCAGACCTACGCGAATCACACCAACGCGTCCCGGGAAGGCTTCGAGCAGATCGGCGATCATCAGCTCGTCTTCCGCGATGAGCACTTTGAGCATTGAAATACCCCTCTGGGGGCGGCCGGCCTCCGACCTGCTGATGTGCTTTCAGCAGGGCCGCGCTCATACACAGCCGCTTCGCCCCGTGGGCACGGATGATGCGCCCGAACGGGCCCAACCGCCATGGGTGGGGCGGTATCGCACGCAGAGGGTCCAAGCCGTTAGCATCGCGGACTCTTCAAGTAATTGGCGAAATTGACCGTTCGCCCTCGCAAGTACGCCAGTGGCTCACCACATGACAGGAGAGCCTTTTCGTCAGCCAGCCGGATCGAATCCGTAGGGCGACCGGCCGGAAATCTCGGCTTATCAGACAACTCAAACCCGGTCTTGGCACGACGCGGAAGCCGGCGCGCGTGGACATGGATCGACATGGAGAGATCACAATGAATGCCAAGGAACTGGCGGACAAGTTCAACGCGAAAACCAGCGCCGCGGTCGTCGAACGTGAGCGTCAGTCCGGCTTGGCCACTGAACACCTTCAGAAGCGCGGCGACGATATCGGGCACTGCAAGCGCGCCATGGAGAGCAACGTTCTGCCGTTCCTGGCGGAGCTGAAGCAGCAACTGGGCGACGGTCAGTTCACCTTCGCGCCGCAGATCGACTTGCAGGACCACAAGCCGGTCGGCGTCTCGTTCAAGATCGGCGATGGCGGAACGACGACCATATCGACGGCGCTCGGAAACGTCGTCGTGACCCGCGCTGGCGACGGCGGCACGAAAAGGGGCGTCGCGTATGTCTACCCGCCGGACGCGGAGCCCTACATCTCGAATTCGGGTGACCTCACGCGGGACAAGATCGCCAAATTGGTCGAGATGGTGATCGACAACACCTAGGCTTGCCCGGCGCTCATCCGTCTCGGCTTTAGCCTACGCCCTATTTCTCCCGGACCGCTGGACTATCTGGCCAGCGTCACCGACGGCGGCCAACATGCGCATCAGCAGGATGCGGGCGAGCGCCACGCCCATCTTCCAGCCGCCGGAGATAGGCGGACGTCGCCGTCGAACGGGGTGGTAAGCCGGACTCGTTCAGGCCGCCGGCGGCCCCTGGAAAGGAGACGCCGTCGGCACCGGATGCTAAGGAAGGTCTGACCAAGTCAGGCAATGACGTCGTCGCCCGGTCGTTGCCGCAGCCGGTTGATTTTCTGTCGGAAGCTGTCACGAATGGGCGCAGAAAGCCCCGGAGTGCGGTGAGGCGGCAGGATTGCCGCTGCCGCGCTGCTCTTCGGGCGCAGCTATCCTGTAGCGAGCAGCTGCCGGCGCACCATCCAGATATTGGCCAACGCAAACAGCGTGTGCAGTTGGGCCGTGTTCTTGGTCAGGCCACGGTAGCGAACCTTGAGGTAACCGAACTGGCGCTTGATCACCCGGAAGGCGTGCTCGCCACGGGCCCGGACATGCGCCTTGAGACGCTCGATACTGTCGCGCAGCCGACCCGCTGCCGTATCGCGCAGCGCCGCCGCTTGCCGGTCGCATCGCAATATACCATTCGACCCGCCGTTTGCTGCTCGGCCCGGCGCTCGACGCCGATGTAGCCGGCATCGCCGAACGCCACCGTCTCGTGGCCATGCAGCAGCTCATGCGCCTGCGTCACATCGGCGACGTTGGCCGCTGTGCCGATCACGCTGTGCACCAGGCTGCTCTCGGCATCGACCCCGAGATGGGCCTTCATGCCGAAGTACCACTGGTTTCCCTTCTTGGTCTGGTGCATCTCCGGATCGCGCTCGCCCGTGCTGTTCTTGGTCGAGCTCGGCGCCGCGATGATCGTCGCATCGACGATCGTGCCCT
>Ga0157369_10009072_pt1 | contig 11385 bp, 7 predicted proteins | sample C25metaG_FD_113461 | JGI IMG/M metagenome (GOLD analysis project Ga0157369, IMG submission 113461) | Corn rhizosphere microbial communities from Kellogg Biological Station, Michigan, USA - C2-5 metaG | ecosystem: Host-associated > Plants > Roots > Rhizosphere > Soil | place: USA: Michigan... | reverse complement strand
GGCGTGAGGTGATCGAACGGCGGCTCGCGGAGATGGTCGAAGACTACAGCGACCGGCTTCTTGCCGTGGACTTGGCGGTCGGAGAACAGTGGGCCATATTGGCCGAACGCTACAGGCGAAGCGGAATCACGGTGGGCCTGATCGATGAACTGATCGCCGCAACCGCGCTGGCCAATGATCTGACCCTGGTCACCCGCAACCTCCGCCACTTCGAACATTCGGGCTGCCGTCTGCTGTCGCCGTGGAGCGTGTGACGACCCTTCCCCCCCTATTCGCCGACTGGTTCGCGTCGCGCGGCTGGTCGCCCCGGCGGCATCAGCTGGAGATGGTCGCGGCGGGGGAAGCCGGCAGCCATGCCCTGCTGGTCGCGCCCACCGGCGGGGGCAAGACGCTGGCTGGGTTTCTGCCCAGCCTGATCGACCTGGCCGAACGGGGGCCGAAGCCGGCGACCGGACCGGGATCGGGGGTGCATACGCTTTATCTGTCGCCGCTGAAGGCCCTGACCACCGACGTCGAGCGCAATCTGATGACGCCGATCCGCGAGATCGGGCTGAACATCCACGTCGAGACGCGCACCGGCGACACCAAACAGTCCAAGCGCCAGCGACAGCGCGACTTTCCGCCCGACATCCTGCTGACCACGCCCGAGCAGTTGGCCCTGTTCTGCGCCTGGGAAGGCGCCCGGTCCTATTTCGCCGATCTGAAGTGCGTGGTGCTGGACGAGGTTCACGCCATCTGGAGCGGCAAGCGAGGCGACCTGCTGTCTCTGGGTCTCGGGCGGTTGCAGAGCTTCGCTCCGGACATGCGCCGAGTGGGGCTGAGCGCGACCATCGAGGATCCTGATCTGATCCGGGGGTGGTTGGCGCCACGCTTCAATCCTTCCCCACCGGGGGAGGGGGACCGCGAAGCGGTGGAGGGGGCCGATCTTGCCACCGTGTCCGAAGCAAGCCCCCCTCACCCGGCTTCGCCTGGTCCCCTCCCCCCGACGGGGGGAGATTTGGTTAGACTCGTCAAGGGCGACCCCGGCGCGCCGGCGGTCATCGACGTGCTGATCTCGGAGGGCAAGGTGCCTTGGGCGGGCCACACCGGCCAGCACGCCATCCCGGAGGTCTACGCCGCCATCCAGCGTTCGACCCTGGCGCTGATCTTCGTCAACACCCGCTGGCAGTCGGAGTTCGTGTTCCAGCAGCTGTGGGCCATCAACGACGAGAACCTGCCTATCGGCCTGCATCACGGCTCACTGGCGGCCGAGCAGCGGCGCAAGATCGAGGCGGCCATGGCGCGCGGCGATCTCAGGGCCGTGGTTTGCACCTCGACGCTGGACCTCGGCATCGACTGGGGCGATGTGGACCTGGTCATCCAGATGGCCGCGCCAAAAGGGTCCAGCCGTCTGGTCCAGCGGATCGGCCGCGCCAACCACCGGCTGGACGAGCCGTCGCGCGCGCTTCTGGTGCCCGCCAGCCGGTTCGAGATGCTGGAATGTCAGGCGGCCCGCGAGGCGGTGGCCGACAACGCCTTCGACTGGGAGCCTGTCCACATCGGCACGCTCGACACCCTGGCGCAGCACGTCATGGGCGTCGCCTGTTCCGAGCCGTTCGACATGCAGGTCCTGTATGACGAGATCACCGGCTGCGGCCCCTATCGCGCCCTGACGTGGGAGCAGTTCGAGGAGGTGGTCGATTTCGTCGCCACCGGCGGCTATGCGCTTCGCACCTACGACCGCTTCGCCCGCATCGTGCGCACGCCGGATGGCCGCTGGAAGGTCCGCAACCAGCATATCGCCCAGCGCCACCGCATGAACGTCGGCGCCATCGTCTCGGCCGGAACGCTGAATGTCCGCGTCGCCAGCCGTCGCGGCGGCGCCTCGCGCCAGCTGATCGGCGGCCGCAAGGTGGGCGAGGCCGAGGAGTGGTATTTCGAACAGCTGACGCCCGGCGACACCTTCCAGTTCGCCGGCCAGACCTGGGCGTTCCAGGGCATCACCGGCACCGACGCCCTGGTCACCCACGCCAATGACAGCGACCCTAAGATACCGTCGTGGGGCGGGTCGAAGTTCCCGCTGTCTACGTCGCTGGCCGACCGGGTGCGGACGATGATCCACGACCGCGACCACTGGCGCGTCCTGCCGCCCGATGTGCAGGAATGGCTGGAGTTGCAAGAGACCCGCTCGGTCATTCCCGATGCCGAATCCATGCTGGTCGAAACCTTTCCGCGCGGCAGCCGGCATTTCCTGGTCGCCTATCCGTTCGAGGGCAATCTGGCCCACACCACCCTGTGCATGCTGCTGACCCGGCGGCTGGACCGGATGGGCGTCGGGCCGCTGGGCTTTGTCGTGACCGACTATTCGCTGGCCATCTGGTCGATCAAGCCGATGGACGCGATTGATCTGGACGCCCTGTTCCAGCCGGACATGCTGGGCGACGATCTAGAAGCCTGGCTGGAGGAAAGCTTCATGATGAAGCGCTCCTTCCGCAATTGCGCCCTGATCTCGGGCTTGATCGAACGCCGCCAGCCCGGCGCCGAAAAGACCGGCCGGCAGGTGACCTTCTCCACCGACCTGATCTACGACGTGCTGCGCCGCCACCAACCCGACCATCTGCTGCTGAAGACCGCCCGCGCCGACGCCGCTTCGGGCCTGCTGGATGTGGCGCGCCTGGGCCAGATGCTGGCGCGCATCGAGGGGCGTATCCGCCACCAATCCCTGAGCCGCGCCTCGCCCTTCTGCGTGCCCGTGCTGGTCCAGATCGGACGCGAGCGGGTCAGCGGAGACGCCGCCGAAATGATTCTGGACGAAAGCGCCGACCTGCTGATCGCCGAAGTCATGGACGACGCCGAGCCGCCAAGCCAGTCGGGGGCCGCCGCATGAACGCCGCCCTACGTCAGACCTTGTCCCCGGCCCGCAAGGTCTGCGGTTCGCTGAGCGTGCGGATCGCGGGCGAGGCCTGTGTGCTGCGCTGTTCCGGAGCGATGTGGGTTCCGGCCCACCGCGCCCTGATCGTCGCGGACCTGCATCTGGAAAAGGGGTCAGCCTTCGCCGTGCGCGGCCAACTTCTGCCGCCCTATGACAGCCGCGCCACGCTGGACAGGCTGGAAGCCGAGATCGTCGAACTGAACCCGGCCATGGTCGTGCTGCTGGGCGACAGCTTCCACGATGCCAAGGCCATTCCCCGTATGGCGGCCGACGACCGGGCGCGTCTGGATCGGCTGGCGGCCGGGCGCGACTGGCTGTGGCTGGAAGGCAATCACGACCGCGAGGCCCTAAACCGCAGCATGGCGCGCGATGCGGAGGCGACCGCCCGCCTGCCCGGACGGATCGTCGGCGACATGATCCTCGGCTCGCTGCGTCTGACCCACGAACCGGAGGTGCTGACCGCCGACGACGACCGGCGTGGCGAGGTCGCGGGCCACCTTCACCCCGCCGCCAAGGTCGCCGCCTATGGGCGCGGCGTGCGCCGTCCTTGCTTCGTCACCGACGGATCGCGCATCGTCCTGCCGGCCTTCGGCGCCTTCACCGGCGGACTGAACGTGCTCGATCCCGCCATCGCCGACCTGTTCGCCGCCCCGCCGCTGGCCGCCGCTCTGGGACGAGACCGTGTCCACGCCCTGGATTGGGCGATCCTGCGATAGTCTGTTCGTAAAGCGTTCAGCACGTCGCTTCACCGCATCTTGGCGGACGGCGATGCAGGATGACGGCGGATCAAGGTCACGGACACCCGCCTCATGCTCACCCCCCGCCGCATCGTCACGGCCGCCCGCCTCGGCTTCACCCTGGCGGCCTTGGGCATGGCCGTCCTGATGCTGGGACCGTTCCAAGGATTGGAACAGGTCTTCGGCCTGAACGACAAGGCCGCCCACGTTATCGCCTTCTATGGCGTGGCCAGCGGTCTGTTCCTGATCGCGCCGAACCAGCGCCGCGACGACCTGGCGCTGTATGTCATAGCCGCCGCCTTCGGCGCCGAACTGCTTCAGGCCCTGACCGGCCGCAGCGTCTCCATCATCGATTTCCTGGCGGGCGCGGCCGGCGTCGCCGCCGCCTGGGCGCCCGGACGGATCGAACAGTTGCGCCAGGCCTTCCGCCGCCATCCCGACATGACCCTGGCCGAGATCGATCGCCTGGATCGCCGACTGCGCCGTCGCCGCGTCGAAACCAGTCGCCCGGGCGTCGCTCTCCTGCGCCCCTAGGGTTCCAGCTCGATGTCCCAATACAGGAAATTCGATCCCGCCAATTCTCGCCGTATCTTCCTGACAATGCTGACTTTTTCCGACCTTCGGAAAGCCTCAGCGGCGTTTGGTCACCACATGGTCACCAGAAGACGGGAAGGATCAGCAATCTGGATCAACCCCAACTTCACGAAATACGGTAGCATAAACCCGCAGGAAATCGCGATCTAACGCCTACCTCTCGCGTCACGAACGCAGCTGGGGCCTCAGCAATGCGCTCGCAGACTTGGATAGGTTCAAGGATGAGGGGGAGGACCTGCGTTCGGGCGTTGCCTGCTGATATCACCGGACCGCCGATACGCGGAGGTCTACTCCCACCCCCTACGCACAGCGATCGCGGCTGACCCTCCGCTCTGACACGCAGCGCTTGGCCGTCCTTCTCGAACCCCCAGGCATCGAGGCCTCCCGGAAACTCGTGACGCATCACCGGTCATTCTTGCGAGGCTTTGGCTCAAGCGCCTGGGCGCGTCGGACGTCTTCGGTCGTGAAGGGGCGGGAGAACGGCACGCCGACGACGTGGTGCGAAAGCTCCTCGGCGATTTCATTCGTTACAGCGGTCAGAAGAGCCTCGGTCCCGATCACATCTTCCTCGCCGAAAATCCCGTGGCGCGTCATCACCTTGCGGACAATGTGATCCACGAGCTGAAACGTCCCGCGCTCCTGCCAGACCGCGAGCGCACCCGCGACCCTCGTACGGGCCGCTTCGAGAACATCATCTCGCTGCGGCGTATCCAACCATCCAAACGGAACATCGAGTTCGTCCGCTAGGTCATCGGCCCATTCCTCAGGGCTCAGGGGGTTTGAGGCCAGCGCGATGTTGAGATTCACCGGGCCTCCAGCCTCCGCCAAGACGACCTGCCAGAGGGCGAGCCCGGCTCCGCTGAGCTTGAGGTCGAAAAGGCGACACCCCTCGGGCTGACGCAGGTAGTAGGTGCGCTTGGGCGTGGCCCAGGCGATCAGCTCCAGCTGGCGACGGTTCAGACCGAACATCCGGTAGAGGTCCGCCGAGGCCGGCTCGAGCGCGCGGGGGTTCGGCAGAAAGATCTGGATCGGGCAGCTTTCAATCAGGGCCGACGCGATCGACGAGCGCACAACGTCGTCGAGCGACTGGGTGGCGAAGACCACAGGCCCGATCCCACATTGCCTCCCTCGACCTGATGACCGGCGGTGGCGACGCCCCAAAGAATGGGCGTCTTGGCGGTCTCGTCCGCACGGCGTCGGGAGACGCCGTTCGGATGTGCGGTCGATGACGTCAGCGCCGTCAAGAGCGCCGCCGCTCCAAGCGCTTCACGGCCCGACAACCCCATCCCCGTCATCACGGTCTCCAGATTGTGCGGACCTGCTTGGCGATGTGGCAGGATTGGGCCGGTATCCACCGGGGAAGGGTTGAACGACATAGCTGTTGCCGAAGATGTTGGGCGCGAACGGATAGTCGGTGGAAACGATCTGGGCGCCGGAGGCCAGGGCAGCGTCGCGGCGGGCGACATCGTTCGTCCGCGCCTCGCCCGTATCGATGTCGGAGCGTGTCCGCACCAGATAACCTCGCGAGACCAGGTCGCGGATCTCATCGCCATGCGTCAGAACGTTGTCGATCATCACAAAGGCCGCATGGGCCATGCCGGGCCGCCCCTGGACGAAGGCCATGCGGCCTTCCAGGTTCGGACGTCCCTCCATATAGGGGGCGAAGGTCGCCAGGTTCAGGCCCGGCACGATCATCAGAAAGATGATCTTGCCGCGCGCCGCCTCCAGCGTCGGCCAACCGCCGGCCAGAGCGGCCGCCTCCAGCGTCGGATAGGCGCCGCGGACATCGTCGGGTGTGATCACCCGTTCGCGGCCGATGATCTCGGTGATCGAAGCGTCCATCTCCGCAAAGGCGCGAGCGTCGAACGGATCGAGCCTGGTCGCGCCGGGCGCAAAGGCGGCCAGGCTCTGGAACTTGGGCTCCAGCAGAATGAACAGGGGCGAGTGGCCCGGATTGGCGTCAGACCAGGCCCGCACCTGACGCAGGCATAGCCGAAAGGTCGGACAGTGGCTTCGGAAGTCCACGTCCACGGCGTGCATGACCTTCAGCCCCGGTTCGGCCAGGGCCTCGGCGTATAGAGGGGCCAGATCGCGCGCGCCCTGCGCCCGCAGCAGGCGATAAGGCAGAGGATCGCTGAACCGGCCGCCCTCATGATCGACGTTCAGATCGAACTCCAGGCTCCGTAGGCCAGCGCGCAGCTGGGCCTCGATCGACGGATGGATGTATTCCAGCCCCGACGCCAGATCCTCGAAGATCGGATTGGGATGTTCATCGCGCAGCACCGCCATGGCCTCTGACGGCAGGGTGGCGAACACCTGATTCAGCATCGGCTGCAGCCTGGGCTTCATCACCGCGAACACGCGCGGATCGGCGGGTTGGCTGTAGCTGTTATGGGTACCAATCACCTGAATTTGGTTCAAGCGCGGAGAGACTGGCGCTGAACCTTGGGACTGAGTGTTCGATTGAGCTTGGGCGGTCGCGGCCGTCAGGGCCGCAGCGATCGCCGCGGCCCAAATCAGAAATCTATTCATCGGTCCTACCCCTGAATGCGGAAGCGCAGGCCGAAGAAGCGCGGATTGGCGCGGATCGAGGTCGGCACCCCAAAGCTCTTGCCGCCGTTGCCGATGTCGCGGACCCAGTCCTGATCGAACAGATTTTCGCAGTACAGCTCGACGCGTAGGCCGTCGGCGCGTTCAACCCCCAGACGCAGGTCGGACAGGCCGAACGCCTTCTGCATCTCGGTCTCCAGGTTGTCGTTGTTCATGTAGAACTTCGACCGCCAAGCGTAGTTGGCGTTGACGAACGTCTCCCAGTTCTCCCCGATCGGACGGCGCCAGTCGGCGCTGATCGTGGCGGTGTGTTTGGGCGCCATACGGAACACATTGCCCGCCCGGTCGGTCAAGACCCCGCTGACGACCTCGTAGAACTCGTCATACTGGGTATGCAGATAGGCGTAGGCGCCCGACAGGGTCAGTTCTGGCGTCGCGCGCCAGCGGCCGTTCAACTCAAGACCGTAGGCCGAGGCCTTGCCGGCGTTGACCGTGCCGACCGTCAGGTCGATGGCCCTCGTCTGGAAGTCGTTGTAGTCATAGGTAAAGGCGGCGGCTTCGAAATAGACCTTGTCGGTCAGATTGCCCTTGGCCCCGATTTCATAGTTCACGATCTCCTCGGTCTTCAGTTCGCTGAAGACCGGCCTTGCCACGCCCGCGACCGGAGCGCTGAAGCCGACCTGAGGATAGCCGGAACGCAGGCCGCGCGAGGCGCCGGCATAGACGTTCACATCATCGGTAACGCGCCAGGTCACAGAGGCGCGCGGCTGAACCAGATCATAGTCGCCCGTGTTCGAGAATTCCTGCCCCAGGGAGTTGCTGAGGCCGTTGGGCATGGCGATCGGGGCGACGCCGTCGATGGTCGATACCTTGGACCAGTTGGAGACCGTCGCCTCGTCGTGGGTGTAGCGCAGGCCCAGGTCCAGGGTGAAACGCGGCGCGAAATCATAGCTGACGTTGCCGTAGACGGATGCGCTGCCGCGATTGTTGCGCGTCGAAATCTCGGTGACCACCCCCTTGGTAACCGGCAGCACAATGTTGGTTCCCGGCACGGGGAAAAGGGTCACCGGCGTCGTGCGCCGGGGGAAGCCGGCCAGCAGAAGCTGCTCGTTCAGGGTGAAGTCGAGCAGATTGCGGGTCTTATCCTTGTAATAGCTGGCGCCGAAGGCGGTGCGGAAACGGCCGCCGGCGTCATAGTTAAGGCGGACTTCCTGGCTGAGGATTTTCTGGTCGTCGGCCAGGTTCCGGCCGATGGCGAACTCATAGGCCGTGCCGTCCACGTCCCAGGATTCAGCGAACTTGACCTCGCGCCAGGCGCTGATGGAGCGCAGGGACCAGTTTTCACTGACGTCCCATTGACCGATCAGGGTCGCGCCGGTCTGACGGCGCCGCTGGGGAGGATCGTAATAGGTCTGGGCAGCGTCGGAGAACGGGCTCGTGTCCCCGCCCGGCGAGGCGATGTTGATCGCCTTGGTCATGGCCGCCTTGTCGTTGTCGGCTTGGTGGTCGACGATCAGATCGAACTTGAGCTTGGGCGAAGCCAGCCAGCGCAGCGAGCCGCGCGCCGCCCACAGGTCGTCGTCGTTCAGCATCCGGCCATCGACGATATTGCGAGCGTATCCGTCGCGCTCACGACGCCGCACCGCCAGACGCAGACCCAGCTGGTCCTGCACGATCGGCGCATTGACCACGCCGGTCACGCCGTAGAGATCGTAGTTTCCGGCCTGACCTTCCAGCGACCAGGACGCCTCGGACGGATCGGGCCTTTGGGTGTAGACTGCGATGGCGCCGGTCTGGGAGCCGCGACCATACAGCGCGCCCTGCGGACCCTTGGCGATCTCGACCCGCTCGATGTCGAACAGCTCCTTCAACGCCCCGCGCGATCGGCTGGTGTCGACATCGTTGAGGAAGAAGGAGATGCCGGGCTCAGAGGCGGCGCCGGAGCTGGCCGCCTCAACGCCGCGCATGACGAAGCTGGCCGAACTGTCGGTCTGCTGCTGGACGAAGAAGCCCGGGGTGCGCAGCGACAGACGCTCGAAATCCGTCAGGTTCTCACGATCCAGGGCCTGTGCGCCGAAGGCCACGATGGAGATTGGCACGTCCTTGAGGCGCTGCTCGCGCTTCTGGGCGGTCACGATCACCTCGTCCACCACGCTGGGGGCGTTCGAGGCGCCCTCTTGGGCGAACGCTTGTTCAGCCGCCAGCAGGCTGACGCCGCTCATGAGAATTAGGCGGAAAGCCGCCGAACGAAGTCGGAAAGACATGAATGAACCCCCTGATCGGTAACGATGCGGGAGGGGATATGGCGTTCATCAATGACGCCACGATAACAGTTGTGCGAATTCTACAGCCCGAAAATCACGACTCCCCCTCCCAGTAACGAACGATTGTTCAGTTTCTCAGAGACTGCAGAAGCCAAGCATTCAGGGCCTCGAAATCGATATCCTCGCCCAAACCGGCCAAGGCGGCCGCACCGATGGCCGCCAAGGCGCAGACCTGTCCGTCCAGATCGTCGATATGAATGCAGCCGGCGTCGCGAAGCGTATGCACATAGTTTTCGCCACGCAGGCGGCGGAGATCGAGGGCGTAAGGCACTAGGCTTGGATCTCTTGCAGCCGCCAAGGCGACGGCCAGGGTGCCGCACACCACGACGTCCCGGCGTCGTTCCGGGGAATCGGGCGCCGGCGCCAGCGCACGCGCCTGGGCCACCAGATAGACCATGGCCAGACCCGCGCGCACGAGGTCCGACGTGCCTCTGAAATGATAGGCGACCGTGGAAGGCGGACGCCCGACCCGCTCTCCGACGGCGCGGTGGGTGACGCCGTCGACGCCCTCGTCTAGCAGGACGCCGCAGGCCGACAGGGCGATGTCGTGGCGCCGCCCTGGCGTCAGCAGATCCGAATCCGCGTCCCGCCCCGGCAAGTCCAGCCTCGGGTCCAGTCGTGCGACCAGATCAGCGAAGGCGCCGATGACCGCGCCGCGTTGGGCGGGATCCAGTCTGCGCGACAGGCGATCGACCGCCATGCGCCGCAACAACCTGTAGTCCGGGTCGTCGCCGACGGCCAGGCTGTGCACGCCTTCGTCGGTCGTGAAGGCCCAGGCTGCCCGGCTCCACATGGACGCGTCTTCGACACGCCCCTCGAACAGGCGCCGCCAGAAGTCCCGCCGCTCCTGCCGCCAAGGCCGCATCAAGGCCTGGATGTCCTCATCCCGCGGCGCGCGCAGCATGAGGTCCGCCCAGATCAATTGCGTCAGTCGCGCCTCGTCGCGCGAGATCGCCTCGAGATAATGCTCCAGTAGGACGGCCAGGGCCTCGGCATCCAGACGCTTCAGGGGGGTCAGACGTTCGAGCCAGGCCGCGTGCCAGGTTCGGTCGCGCTCCCGCTCTCCTGCGACGACGTCCGCCAGAATCTGAAGCTTGGGGCCGAGATGATAGGTCAGGGCGCCGGAGGTCGTGCCCGCCGCCTCGCCCAACCGGCGATAGCTCATCGCGCGTAAACCCGCCGTCGCCAATTCGTGACGCGCCACCGCAATCAATCGTTCGGACGACGGAGGCGTTTTCGAAGAAGGCGAAGGTGAATCGAGCGTCATGACCCTGACCGAAGGCTGGTCCGCCTCATACTGGACCAAGGCGGTATCAGGCGGCGGCGCGCAGGGCGCAAGGCCTGCCCGCTTTCAGATCGGCTCACGGGTCCGCCAACACAGGGCGATCATGATGCAGACGAGGGCACCGACCACAGGAAACCCCGCCATCAACAGGATAAGGTCGTCGCCGTTCTCCACGCGATAGTCGAACCGCCCCAGCAAGACACCCAGACTGGCCCCACTAACGGCCGGCGCCGTCTTGGAAGCGGCGGTGAAGACGCCATAGATCAAGCCGACCTGACTGCGATCGCCCGCCGCCGCCTCGTCGGCCACGGTCGCCCAGATCAATATACTCAGTCCGCCACTGACCACGCCGATAAGGCCCGCCGTGAGGGTGGCCGCCCAAGGCGTTTGCGCGGTAAGGCCGAACACCAGGGCGCCGACGAGCAAACCCGCGCTCAAAACCGTGAGCGCCTCGCGGCGTCCAATTCCTTTCAGGACTCGCGCCCAGGCCAGTTGCGACAGCAGGACTCCCGACGCGCCGGCGGTCGCCAGGGCGCCCGCCCATGCCGGCGAGTTGACGACATAGGCGACATAATAGGGCTCCAGCTTGGCGAAGGCCGACATGGCGAAAGGAAAGGCGAAGGCCATTCCGTACAAGGGGGACAAGGCCGTGATCTGGGACCAAGCTCCCGGTCGCGCCGCCTGCGCCGACGACGGAGCGGCCATCGAACGCGGCGCGAACTCGACGGACGCGACCCCTCGTCCAAGCCATAGCGCCGTGACCAGCCCGATCGCCGCCATGCCCAGCCCGAGCGCCGCGAACAGGGCGATGCGCTGCGCCGATGATGAGAAGGCGTCGGACGCCAGAAAGGGCAGGATCACCGCCCCCAGAAAGAGCGCGGCCAAACCGCTAACCGCCACTCTCAGCGCAGCGACCCGGGATCTTGAGGGCGCATCTCGTGTGGCCAGGGTCATCAGGGCGTTCTGCGGGGTGTCATAGACGCC
>Ga0157369_10009071_pt1 | contig 11385 bp, 9 predicted proteins | sample C25metaG_FD_113461 | JGI IMG/M metagenome (GOLD analysis project Ga0157369, IMG submission 113461) | Corn rhizosphere microbial communities from Kellogg Biological Station, Michigan, USA - C2-5 metaG | ecosystem: Host-associated > Plants > Roots > Rhizosphere > Soil | place: USA: Michigan... | reverse complement strand
GAGTGGACAGGCACACCGTGCAGCTGCTCGCTTCGGCCTCGCCGCCGCGGCAGGCGAGCTGGCCACCGCGATGGGCATCACCGGCTGGCCGGACGGAACCGCCACTATCGCCGCTCGCGTTTGCTTGAACGCTTGGCTCAACGAGCGCGGCGGTGCCGGTAACTTCGAGGGTGATGCGATCTTGGCGCGCCTGCGCCAGGTAATCGAACGTTTCGGCGAAAGCCGCTTCACCCGCTGGGAATCGGCGGCGGCAAAGATCGACGAACACGGCCCGCGCACCATCGACCGCCTCGGCTTTCGCAAGACGCTGGAGCACGGAATGGGCGACACCATGCACACCACCAACACCTATTACGTGCTGCCCGAGGCGTGGCGATCCGAGATCTTCCGGGGCATGAACATCAACGCAGTGAACAAGGAACTGCTGCAGCGTGGCGTGCTGGAACCGGCTAGCGACGGAAAGGCATCGATTTTGGTCCGGTTGCCCGGTTTGGGGCCACAGCGCTGCTACATCGTGAAGACGATTCCGGGAACGGATGAGAGCGGGGCTCGGGCAGCCTGAAGACATCTTCGCAGATCGAGGTAGCGTCGGCTCATTCCCGGCCTCGCCAGCCGAATAAACCAAATCAAACTCTCAAGGACAACGCACATGAAAATTAATGAATTGAAACAGCAACTCGCCGCTTTGAATGCCGAGCAAGAAACCATTGAAAACAGCCTTCCCAAGCTGGAAGCCGAATGGCGCAATGCGCCTAGCAACTACAGTCCAATCGGCAACATGATCGGAAGCCCCGAATCACGTGAAGCTATGGAGCGTTTTTCCAGTGCCCAATCCCGACTCAGAGCAATTCCATCATCGATCAGCCGTATCGAAGAAAAGATCGCTTACCTGGAGCGCATTGAGCAAGTCGACCAAATAAAAGCAAAGTCCATCCAGGCCATGTCCCAAGCTGCCGCTGAAGTCGAAGCGTTGAAGCAGACGCAATCAAATCTGAGCCAACGCCTTCAGACCATTCAGTCGGATGCGCAGCAGTCGCTGGAGAAAGCACAGCAGGCAGAACGAGATGCTGCAAGCCTGTATGCACGGAGCCTTGCGAGTGGCGATAGCGACGGAGAGAAATCCGCTAATAGTGAAATGCAGAAGGCAGCCAAACAACTCGCAGCCACTGATGAGCAGGTCAGAAGACAGGAACTCATCATGGAAGCCTTACAAGTTGAACTCGACTCCCTTGATACACAAATCGCCAATGCACAGCAGCGCAAGGACGAAGCCCGACGTTCGGCCCTGAGCGCTGTAGAGCTAAAGCTAGAAGAGCAGTGGAATGCTGCTGCGGAACACTTAGTAGCTCTGGGCGCCCAAATACTTGCGGTGGACTACGCAAGGGGGAACTCTGGTTACGGTTTCTCTGACCTTGATGTACCTCGATTCGGTCCATTTCACTCGAATCTACGTCGTTCAGACCTAGCTACCGCAGCGGGCGCCGTCAGCGCAGAGGATCTGCTGGCAGCTTGACCCAAAACAGCCCGCCAGCGCGGGCTGTTTAGAATCGCATCAGGACAAAGATCATGATCACCCCAATACAGAGCAGTGCTAATTGGACCGATACCTTAAAGGCACGCAAAAACCACCTGACCGCGCTGATGAATACCATGGACATCAAAACCGGCAAGGTCTCGAATGTTCACACAATGACGGTCAATTTGATAAAGAAAGAGATGAGCTTGATCGAAGACCAGTTGAAGCGTCTAAAGTGAACTGAACTTGGTGCTGTAATACAGTTCAGCTAGCTATAGCTAAACAATAAACAAGGAATGCAAATGTCCAAACTTGCCGAATACCGTCAGCTTGAAAAACACCTCGCCGAACAGCTCCAAGCGTTGGAAGCATTGAAGAGTGACGGCGCGTTGAAGAAAGAAATCGAGTTCGAAACCAAGCTGCGCGAATTGCTGGATCAGTATGGCTTCAGCCTCAAGCACATCATCAACCTGCTGGACCCACAGAGCAGCACACGTCGCCAAGTTCCTGCACAAGCGACCGGCACTCGCAAACCTCGGGAGCTGAAGACTTACAGAAACCCGCACACCGGTGAGGTGATTGAAACCAAAGGCGGCAATCACAAGACGCTGAAAGAGTGGAAAACTAAGCACGGGGCCGATGACGTAGAAAGCTGGTTGGCCAAATAAGACCCGATACGAAAAGGCCTTTACCGAGGCCTTTTTTTTCAATCAACCATTTTACTGAAAAATTAAACGCCGTTTTGTCTTTTCAGTTTGGTATCCATCACAGGCCGATGCTTACATCATTCAATAATCCAAGCGCGCTACTGCAACCCTCGCGCTCAAATCGCCGCTTACCGTCAGCGGAATATTGGTAAATCTTTAAGTCGAAAACTAAACGACAAAAGTAAATACCTTGAGCCATTCTTGGCCACTGCCTGCCGATAGCAACGAAACGGGATGGCCCGGAAAGGACAGTCGACAAAGACTATTCTGGTGGGGGCGATTCAGTGTCAGCAACAGGCTTCGGGAGAAAAACGGACGGTAGCCGAGCTAATCCCGGGCGTTGAGAATATGAAGCATAACGTTGAAGTACACGTGTAATAAATGGAGAAAGAAGCCGCCCAACTCGCCGATCCTTCATCGCATTCCATCTTTCTTGCTTAACATCTTTGAAACCGAACCTCAACGTCTGGCCTTTGTACATAGAAAATATTATTACTTCATTGTCATTCTCCACCAGATTTGCATAGTCCGGGTTTATTCGGGGCGCCATTTCAATTCTCCCCTTCAACAAATGAAGCATTGGATTTCGATTACCACTACGTATCACACAATCGCATTCGGCTCGAATGTTCAAGAAATAGCTTTTGACGCCCGCGTTGTCTTCCTCATAAAGATCACCGGGGGCGACGCTCGCACCATCAATGCGATCATTAGTTAATAAGCGCTCGCCCTCCAATACCGATCGTAGCGCCTGATGATATCCATCCTCGTCATCAGCGTGAACCTTAGATACCAATTCCTCAAATCTCTCGAGATCTACTTGGAGGGGCTTCATACGCGAAGCTACTAATCTTGTTATTAGCCGACCCAGCTCCTCTCCCGCTGGGACACCGTCATCCTTGAACGTCTGCCACAACAGCACAGGCCAGTAGGGAGTACGATCATGAAAATCGACGAAAAGGGCGTTCAGTGCCGCGCTATGATTTCTTTCCCACGCTTTTAGTGTCGCAACTGAAGGCACTGTTTGAGCCCAGTTATTGAGCACCTCATATACACGACTACCTACATCGGCCTTGCTTTTAATCAATATATGCGAGTCGCCAGCCTGTCGATATAGGTCGGCATGAGGCGCCAATGCTTCTTCTACCACTGCAACATCTTCTTTAGTAAAGATAAACACCGGAGCGTGGCGATGCCTGCTAAGACGCTTTAAAAAGTCTATGTTTTCTTGCACATATGCAGCAACTAACGCCTCAGGCATCTTCACGCCCGGCGGTGTTTGCTTTAGATTCCAATCCATAATAAAAAAAGCGGCGTTGGAGAAGTTTTCCAAATCAGCCTCTGGAGCAGGCAAAGCTGTGAGCGTTACGACATGCCCACCACCGGACCTAATTGCCGTTACAATCTCTTTAATATCATCTTCCGTATCGACACCATCATCAATAACTACTGCGACGCCCTTGAACAAACCTTGATCGATTACAGATGTCATTCCTCATCCTCCTTGACGAACGAAATTACAAGGTTTGCACCACGTTGAATACGGTCATGTCTTTCAGCAACTTCGATTGAGTACTCGTGGCGCTCAAGCAACTGTCGAGCAATATATAAACCGAGCCCCCTTCCTTCGTCGCCCTTACCCGAAAAGAAAGGTTCAAAAATGTAGGGAAGATCATCGTTTCTAAATCCAGGGCCGCTATCAGCAAAAATCAGTACGCCTCTGTCTCCGTCCAAATGAATTTCAATAACCCTCGGCTTATCCGAACTCGAAACCCAAAACACTGCGTTATCGAATAAATTCAAAAACAGTTGAAGCAGAACAGCTTCAGTAGTACTTGCGGCGAGCGGAGATCCGATTTTCACTACGCTTACGCTTATCTGAGAACTATCTAGCATTCCCTTGAATAAGCCAATCACCTTATCGAGTATATCCCCAACGCGTATAATTTTTCGCCGCTGCTTAGTCGATTTAAACAACAGTTGCATGTTCTTCATTTGAGATTCGATAAATGACAACAATCCTCGAACCGAACTTAACTCCCGCTGCAAAAGCTCTGGATCGACATCCCCCCCCCGATTAGTGGAGGTTATAAGAGCATCGAGTGTTCGTGTGGCAGATTGCATCGCAAGCATTAAGTCATGGGAGGCAGCCTCTACGGACAGCCCTACCCCAGCGAGATGCTCCGTGGTTTCGGCTCGCTGAACTAGGTAGCGCCTTTCAGTCTTGTAGTTTTGATTCGCTTTAGCTATCTTTTCTACCGTTTCAACTTTTGAGCCACTTTCAGCCGCGACTACAGCTTCATCGAATGAACGCTGTACCTCGTTACCTTTAAAAATTGCTATATCGGTAGTTCGCTTTTCCTTCATTAGCTGCTTGGCATAGGGATCTTTACGAACCCAAGCAAGAAAGGTCTGAAGAAGCGCTCGAAAATCTTCTGTAGGATGTCCTGTATCAACCAAGCCCTCACGACTAGTTTTGTCTCGCAAGTCGGGATTATTTTCTTGAGTGATATTTACAAATCCAACTACTTGATCATTGCTAAGGAACTCACTAGCACGAACAGTCCCTCGACGAACGTCAATTTGCAACCAGTCATCATCAGGGTCACCATATGGGTATACGCGTATATTATCCCTATATAGATAAATACGATGCTCTTTAATTAATTTTTTATCTTCCGCATCAAGAAGTGTCGCGCCTTTCGCCTCGGGACTGAAATTAAAGACATAGAACGAAAAACCAAAGGAGCCACATTCGGTACCGCGCTCCTCCAAAACTTCGCCTTTCTTGCCAAACTGCTGCCTAAACACAGCTAAAGCACTAAAACGAGGATCTTTTAGTTTTATACGCTCTCTTTTACCGTTGAGTGTAAAATCAAAAACTTGATTAGACTCATCATATTCACCTTCAATTTTGAATACGACATTGTTCTCTAGCAGTAGATCTAATTTTTCTCTGCGCTCAGCGGAAAAAGCTTCATATGTGGTATCACGATATATAAAGACCTCAAAAGCATTTTCTAAATCCGTCTTATCTGATGCCTCTTCCGGCCTGACCTCAAAAATAGATTGAAGCCGAGTAAGATCCTCGTATACTTTTGCAACTTTATCTCGAGTCCAGGCTCCTACCAAATGGGCTATTTCGATACGCGTCCCATGGGATTTGCGCCTCGTCTTGCTAACCCCCAACTGTATACTGCCTGGCTTAATTATTTCTGCAGGATTGACATCCTGTAAGGTTAGCGACAAATCTTCCAGAAATAATGCGCGATCGTCTGAGATAAAATCAGAGGTATAGTTTGAGACATCAAGCTTAAGTATTTGCTCATTAGCAGCGCGCGGACACCGCGTAGTAATGGTTATTTTTCTACCTATTTTTAGAAGTGCAAAGCGGCCAATGCCCTTCTCGCCCTGAATAACCCTCCCTTTAGCAGTTACCTTCTTACTATTTTGTTTATCCATCAGCTTTACGGGCGTAGCAGGGTTGGCCCAGTGATTTTCAATAATATCTTGCGTCATACCATGACCATCATCTTCGATGATAATCTTGGAGTTAGAGTTCGCATGAAAATCAGCGTCAAACCCTTGAAATGTGACTTTCACCCACCCCGCATCAGCGTCGTAGGCATTTTTTATCAACTCAACTAACGCTACACGTTCGCTTTTAATCAGTTGATCGCCAAGCATAGTAAGCAAACGAGCGTAAGGGCGGAATTTAAGCGATTTAGGTTTTTTCATAGGTGCGCTATCAACACATATTCGTGAGCATATATTTGAGTGGAGGTCTCAGTCCGGCTAAATCTACCGAGGTTACTCCGAAATGGCGTAGCAGCTTTGTTAGAAATCTGTCGCCTCGTTATTCTTACTTTTCCAAATCCTGCATGTAACAAAGCCTCAGTAAGGTGAGATGCATTATCAATTTCCACACCACAATACCGAGTATTCCCTATTACGAAAACGGCAATACCTTTATCGGAAACAAACTGACGACACCGCACCGCAACATCTTGCATATCTAGGTAGTAATTTGCGACGGCACGTGCAGCGCGACGGTCTTCATTATAGAGAGCGAACACAACTTGTGTACCCACCAAATTCAACTGATTTACCTTTCGGCCTAAATTAAGATTATGCTGCGCACTACCTATAGAACCGATGCGTAAATCTCGATGATCTGATGCGAAACCCAGCCACAATGAGGATAACTGATGTAGATCTGCATACTCGTAAGAAGTAACATAAGGCGGACTAGTAATAATCAAATCAATGGGGACTTTCGGCTCATTTACAGCGAGTACATCTGCGAGATTTATTTCCTGCTTAGTACCCAACTCCAAACCCGACTGCTTAAATGCGTCAACCATAAAAGAACATTGATTCTCAAATGCTCTTTTTACCGAAGCTGGTTTTTTTGATCTATCAAACGACGGCTTAATTGACCGCTGCCGCCATTGAGAGCAACGTTTTAGAATCGCAGAAAAGGCACACAAAAAAACCTCCCTGTAGCGAGATCTAGCGGGTACGGTCTTTTTTATAGAATTGAGTAATCTTGCCAAATCACTAAATTGATCGGGCTCAAACCATTCGCGCAATCTGACAATGGCAATTTCCGCGAGATCAACGTTTATACTTTCTGAAGAAAAGTTCTGTAGAATCAAACCGGCATAACGTTCAACACGCGCAGGACTGTATTTACCGCTCTTCGTTTTTGCAATAAGCGTAGCCACGGGATTAACATCACACCCCCAAAAGTCCACTCCGGCCTTACGAGCCTCGTATGCAACCGTTCCACATCCACAGAAAATGTCAGCGATGGACTTCGTTTCTAGCCCAGCTTTGCGTGCATAGCTCAGTGCCTTGGACGTCAGAAAAGCGGGAAATTTCGCAGGGTAAGAATGGATACGATGTATGCGAGGTTCGGGGATTGCCGGAAAATCCCAGGACGAGCTCGCCGGTGCATTGACGACGCGAAGTCGACTGACGTCAACGGCCGACACCATGTCGAGAAATTGCTCATCCATAGCTTTCCCCTCAATCCATTCGTACGCCATAATGACGCGGTGCGCAGAGATGCGCATTTTTTGTGGATGGTAATGTATGGCCAGCATCGCCACAACAGAGCGCTGATCTGTTTTCTTCAGTATTCTCGCGATATCTGCGTGTCTTTCTCGGCAAATAGGTGCCCAGAAAGCTCCTTATGCCTCACTTGAGTTGATTTTTGACTCAGGCGGAATATGGTCAGCCTGAGCCCAGTACGTTTTAGCGCCCGAAAATCTGTATTTTCCTTAGCGCAGTTACTCAAGCGTTGCTGAGATGTGAATAAATGGATCCAATTTATTTGTGCACTGATCGCCAAATTCAGCTGGACCGATACCAAACCCGAAACGCATTACGAAGACTAGGTGAGATCATGCATATTCCAACAGTTCATCCGTTTCCAGCCCGGATGGCCCCTGATCTGGCCCTTCAATCGCTTTCTCTTTTGTCTGAAGGAAGCACCATTCTCGACCCGATGTCGGGCTCCGGCACAGTACTGCGACAAGCGCTTGAGTTAGGTCACCACGCTATTGGTTTCGATATGGACCCGTTAGCAGTCCTGATGAGCAAAGTCTGGACTTCTCACGTTGATACGACAGTTGTCGCAAATGAGATAGCAGCTGTCCTTTCTGAAGCGCTCAAAATTGACTTGAGAAGCTCTAGGCTCTCTTGGTTGGATGACGAAACATCGAAGTTTATGGAATTCTGGTTCGCACCTCAGCAACGCAAAGCTTTAACCAGACTTGCCTTTGTGTTAGATCAGCGGCGCAATAGCCTACTAACAGCGGAGCGAGAAGCTGCTTTAAATCTTCTACAGATTGCGTTGAGTCGAATAATTATTACTAAAGAGCAAGTAGCATCATTAGCTAGAGACACTTCACATAGCCGACCCCACAGAGTTACTCGCCACTCCAGCTATGATGTGTTTTCTGGCTTTGAGCGTTCTGCTCAACAATTAGTTCGCAGAGTCTCCGACCAACACATAAATGGCTCTTCTCAAATAAATCTTGGAGACGCTAGAAAGATCGATCTGGCAGATAATAGCGTAGATGCGATTATGACTTCTCCACCCTACCTAAATGCCATTGATTATATGAGAGGACACCGCATGTCACTCGTATGGCTAGGTCACAGCATTACAGAATTAAGATCTATCCGCTCTCGCACCATCGGTGCAGAGCGATCCGCTGATGACATCAGTGAATCAGAGTCGGTTAATATAGCTAACTCCATGTGTGAGCTTGATAGTTTGGCGGGCCGTCAACAAGGTATGATTATACGCTACGCCGGCGACCTGATACAAATGATGGAACAAGCAGCCCGTGTATTAAAACCGAATGGCACAGCTACATATGTGGTTGGTAACTCCTGCCTAAAAGATATATTCATACGCAACGCCGATGGCGTGGCAAGAGCTGGTGAGCTTGCAGGTTTAAAACTAATAGAATCTAAGGAACGAGAACTTCCAGCGGGCAGTCGATATCTTCCCATAACAATTAGTGGTTCACTGTCGAAACGGATGCGCTCTGAGACCGTGCTGACATTCAAAGTCTAAAACCCTGATTGGCACTTGAATAAAGCTCTCGACGAGTTTTATGGCCCTTCGTACTGGATGGCTAAACAACTTTTTACACTTCGCTCTTCAACAGGTAACACTCATGCGAGTTGTACCTGTTGCATCCTTTGGGGGGAAGGCCTGCATTGCACCCCATTCACACCTCGTGGGTGAGGCCCCAGCCAATAAGTGCCAAGCGGCTTCTGGATCTATCTACTAGCCCCTTTCTGAAGCGTTACACCTGTTGGCTCGGTAACACGCCAAAAGACTTATGCCAAAACGGGGTGTTACCCCAGTAATTTCCAATGAATACATATACTTAACGCCCTCCGTTACACCAGTAACGCGGGTAACACTGATATTCAGAGGAATGCGTATCCCCCGGTCCCCGGAAGCATCAATACCACCAGCGAAAGTCAGCAGCAGTTCCAAATGTTTGCCGGGGCCCCTGAGGTTTCCTTTAGGACACGGGGTCGGAAACCCGCAGGACCTTGTTAGCGGGAGAACTCCCAGCTTAGTGAACAGGTGAACAGCCAGTACACCTGTGCATTTGCCCTACGGAATGACCTATCTGAGGTCACCATTACCGATACGGTAATGATGATTGTTTTTCGACGTACTTCTTTCAATTTCAATGACTGAAATTTCAGTAACTCTTGAGTCCTCCCACTAACGAAGCCCCGCGGGTTTCCGACCCCGTGTCCTCTCGATATCCTCAGGGTCCCCGGCGGCTTTCGGCGCCGAGGCCGAAGGCGTTAGCCTTACTCTTCACTTGCGGATGGTATTTCGCACCCTCCTCATGACCGCATAACCTTGTTCCAGTCGATGTCATGGCCGAGCTCTTCAAGCTCACGACCCAGGGCATGCTTCCAATTACCGTCCAGTGATTCATACACCACACCTGCGTAGTCGCTCGGTATTTCTAAAGCTCCTCGCTTGAGTGCACAAACCTTTCCTCGCCCGAGACGGCCGATGAAATACCCCAGCTCCAAGATGACGTTTTGCCGAGCCCGTGGTTCAGGCGTTCCACCTTTCACACATCCTTCATCATCAGGGGTAAGTAATATGACAGCGAATCCTACATCTCCGTGCGCTTCGACCTTCTCAATGACCGTCCGGCCTTGGTTCGCTTGCTCGTGCAATATCACGGCTTCGAAACCTACTTTCTCAAGGAAGCGAGCCACCATCTCGCGTGAGCCATCGTCATGACCATGAACGACAAACACACGTCGCGATAATTCTCCCATTACTTCCCCCCCATCCACCGTTGTCTCATGTTCATGCTCGAAGTCCGCCAAGTCTTCCGTTAATGATTGTTGCCCTTGGCGAAGAAGCTCGATAGCTCGTCGAATGTTTTTCTCAAGACGTCCAACGTAATCCGTCTGCGCTCCTCTGGTTGTGTAGCGAGGATAGAACGCAAGAGAGGCTGCAGACTGCAAATCGTTGTACGTAGACGTGTTCTCGCCAAAGCACCGTACGAGAGTGTCTTTGATTCTGACCTCCAGTCCACGTACTTCAGGTGTAAGGCCGTTGCGCACAGAACTCAGATCGAATGCTTCGAGTTCTGAAACACGCTCCCGTAGCCTATCGATCTTCCGATTGATATTCTGTTGCTGGGTTTGAAACTTGGAAGCGGAAGGTTCTGTTTTGGGCTGAACTCGGGCCATCGAAGACGTACTCCTTTGTGAGATGCAGAACACTATCCCATATTGAAGAATGTGCCAGCACCCACCACCGTGTATCCCTCCATGTATCCCAAACCTTATAATCGGCCTGCAAGCCACGAATCTTATGGATGTCTCGAGTCTCCCTCGGGCACCAAAATTAAGAAAGGTCTTGCTTAGCAAGGCCTTTTTTTTCGTCTGCTGAAAAGTTGGGCAATTATTTTTGCGTAACCGTGCTACGAGAAATGTGGGCTAAGCGATGGGCGGTTCATCACAGCAATATGCAGGAGAATCTGCAGGTATTCCTTGTCATGGTCACCTGGTTCATTGAACGCTTGGGTTCAAAGCCTACTGGCGATTTCCTTCCAGATGTAGGCGTAGTTGTATTTCAGCCAACGCACCAGCACTTTATCGAACTGCCTACGAAACCAGTTGCGCTCTCTGGCTGCCAGCCTTTCTTCTATCGACTTTCTGAGTTTGTCGGGGTCGAACCCAGTCCAAATCGGAGGCACAGCTGCAACGAGATTGGTAAAGCACACCGGCGCAACCTCTGAATAGAGAATTTCGTAAAGGGTTTCAGGGGTGACGCCTCTTACCTGATTCGCCACATAGTCATATTCGACGGGAAAATCGTTGAATGGCTCAGAAAGAGCAGCTCTCACTATTGTCAGTTGTGGCTCAGTTAGAAAATGCTCCAACGGAGAAACTCCTCCAGTTGCGTTGCGCTGGCGCGGCCCGAATCAAGTGATTAGCCAAACCAGGACCTCAGATATCCGGGTCAGGCGCACGCGGGGCTTGAACAACTCCCCCAAACAAACGCTCAGCTATCTGACGACCTCGTTCCTGGCCCTCCTCCGTCAACCAGATCGATTTGTTCCTGTTTACCGGATTACTGATGAGACCCTG
>Ga0157369_10009070_pt1 | contig 11386 bp, 7 predicted proteins | sample C25metaG_FD_113461 | JGI IMG/M metagenome (GOLD analysis project Ga0157369, IMG submission 113461) | Corn rhizosphere microbial communities from Kellogg Biological Station, Michigan, USA - C2-5 metaG | ecosystem: Host-associated > Plants > Roots > Rhizosphere > Soil | place: USA: Michigan... | reverse complement strand
CTTTTGATAATATTTCGATACCTTCTTACGCTTTGCTCGGAAGTGTCAGAAGCCGTTAAGACTTGTGCAAAAAAGTTTGAACAGGAAATGAAACAGAAAAAAATCAGAAGAGTTTTCATTTGTATCGGTTTGATATTTTAAGCTATTTCCCAAGTCAATTCTTCGCTATCAGAATTCCAGCCAACATTGATGGTTTGTCCGGATTTGACTTCTTCGCGAACTATTTTTTTAGATATTGGCCTTGCCAATTGTGCCCGAATAACACCGGAAATCTGACGTGCACCATATTTGCTGCTAAAGCCATTCAGTGCCAGATTTTTTATCGCTTCATCACTTATATTAAAATCAATTCCAAGCCTTGTCAAAGCTTTCCTCAATGATTTTAACTGAATACTGAAAATCTTTTCCGCCATATTTTCGTTGATTGGCGCAAACGGAATAATCTCAGTAATTCTCGCCAAAAACTCCGGTCGGAATCTTCCTGATTCTGTCATTATTTTCATTAAATTTTTTGAAGTAGGAATTTCATTTTTTTCAAAATGTTTCACGATTTCCTCACTTCCGATATTTGAAGTGAACAATATTAATGAATTGCTGAAATCGCCTTCTTTTCCTAATTTATCGTGAACTTTTCCTTCATCCATAATCTGCAAAAACACATCGAAAACTGAAGTGTGCGCTTTCTCAATCTCATCAAAAAGAACAACAGAATAGGGTTGTTGACGAATTTTGTTAACGAGCATTCCGCCTTCTTCATAACCAACATATCCCGGAGGTGCTCCATACAATAAAGCTGCCGAATGTTCTTCTTTGAACTCCGACATATCGAAACGGATCATCGCAGATTCATCATTGAAAAGCAGTTCTGCAACAGATTTTGCCAATTCTGTTTTTCCGGTTCCGGTTGGACCAAGTAAGAAAAATGAACCAATTGGCTGTCCGGGTTTGTTGAGTCCGCTTCGGTTTTCTACGATTGCGTCTGATAAAGTTTTCAAAGCATGATCCTGGCCAACAACTCTTTTTATCAGCATTTCCTCCATATTCAGGAGTTTTTCTTTTTCTTTGGCCTGGATTTTACCAATCGGAATTCCGGTTTTTGCGGCCATTACAGCTGCCAATTCAAGTTTCCCAACTTTTTCACGTTTTATAGAAGCTAATTGTATTAATTCCTCGAAAGTAGAATCGATGATTTTTTTAATTTGATTAATGTCCATCGAGGTTTCCAAAGTATGTTTTTCGGAAAGTGAGCCCCAAAGAATCGGACTTAATTTATTCTGAAGCAGATTGAAATTCCAAATCAATTCATCAACCAAAAGTGGATCTTTCTCATCACTTTCTGTAATGATTTTATCGTAATTTTCTTTCCACGCTTTCAGTTCAGTTTCGGAAAGTTCGTCCAGCATTTTTATCGATGCCATCGTTCTGTCTAAAAGATCAATTGCAGAATCAGGAAGTTTTTTCCCTTTAGAATAGCGTTTTGCAAGACTCACACAATCAGCCAAAGCACTTCTGTCAACTTCTACTTTGTGGTGATTTTTATAACCATCAAGCAAAACATCGATCATTTTTACGCAGGTTATTTCGTCTGGTTCTTCAACATTCAAAACTTCAAAACGTCTGTCGAAAGCGCGTTCGGGTTCTATGATTTTTCGGTATTCTTCTTGCGTAGTTGCTCCAATTACGGTGATTTCGCCTCTTGCCAATTCGGGTTTTAGGAGGTTTGCCACATTTCCTGCGCTTCCTTTGCTGTCTAATAAAGAATGAATCTCATCAATGAAAAGAACTGCTTTATTAATATTTTTACATTCATTAATTACCTTTTTTAATCGATCTTCAATCTCACCTTTGTAAGACGTTCCAGCAAGCAAAGCTCCAGTGTCAAGTTCCAGCAAAGTTGCTTCTTTTAACAACTCAGGAACATTTCCTTTGTTGATTTCTATTGCAAAACCTTCCAGTAAAGCCGTTTTACCAACACCTGGTTCACCTACGATGATGACATTTGGTTTTGTTCTTCGGCAAAGAATTTCTATGAGCATTCTGAGTTCTTTATCCCGGCCGACAATATTATCGAGCTTACCATTTCTGGCTTGTTCCGTTTTATCTACACAATAACTGTTGATTGCAGGAAAGGAGTTTTTGTCTGGAGAAGTATTTCCTGTTAAATGATTTTCCTGAAGACTTACTTTTTTCTCTTCCCCTCGGAAAACATTTAAGATTTCGTGCTCACGAAGTGGAAAAGATTTAAGTTCCTGAACAGAATAGGCAACATTCGGCTTTGAAATTGCCGCTAACAAACAGAGCGGCGAAATCTCATCCAAACCAAGTTTTGATCTGATGTCATCAGCTTCTTCCAGAATAGCATTAATCTTTTCATCTTTAGTGATATCATCAGGAAGATGTGTGGTTTTTGGGTATTCTTCAATTCTTACTTCTGCCCATTCGAAGATATAACCGGCATCTTTATCAATGTTGATCAGAAAATCCTTTAATCCAAAATTGTTATGCAGAAGTGCTTGCAGAAGGTGAGAAGCTCCAAAATGAGCGTTGTAATTTTCTCTTGCAACAGACTGTGCAATATGGAATACTTCTTTTATGGTCTCGTTAGTAATTAATACACTCATATATAATATTTATTTGTATTTTAATTATAATTTCAGAACTAAAAAATAAAGATTAAGTTTCTCTATTTTGTTAGAAGAAAAGGTTTGAAATCGACAAAAACATTAATAATTGCGAGAAAAAATAATGCCAGTCTGTTGAAAATTGTTCCTAAAATGAATTTTTTCTAATAATTAATATCTAAATGATGACAATAAATGAATTTAAAACTGATATTTGAACCATTTTGACAGGGATAAGTAACTGTTGTTAAGGATTTATTAATTGTTTTAATGGTAGTTTTTCAAATTGTTTATGGTTTTTTACTAAAATTGAAATAATAATTAAGCAACCATTTCACTATTTGGTACCTTAATTGATTTTTGTAATTTACAGTTAATCAATGTTTTTTATATATGAGTGAATTTTACGAATTCTATAAAACATTAGAAGTCGATAACGGACTTTTGGTCATGCTGATGGTGATGAGCGTTTTTGTTGCCATTTTTCATACCGTAATTATAATGGGACTTTACGGGATCGACCTCAAACCAAAATGGCTTTTCTTTGTACTGAATCCTTTGCTAATTTGGCTTGCTTCATTATATGACAGTAGATTGGGAGCATTAGTCGCAATTATTCTGTTTCTTTCAGTATTTGTTTTAGGAATTATCGGGATGATGGTTTCAGCAATCAGAAGCGGTTATCAAAGTTCAAAAGACGAAGATGCGCGCCGAAGAAGAATGGGGAAAACACCGCTTCCGGTTTGGAAAAAAATACTTTTTACGTCTTCCGGATTGTTATTTTTTGGATTGGTTTTGTCTTTAGGTGTTCCATATTTTATAATTATTGTATTCATCATTCTTCCATTTTTAACATCCTTAAAATCTAATAACAAAAAAAGATTTTACAAACTCCAACGGACACTTCCGACTTCCAATATCCGGTCTGTTGCAATGGGTCTGGCAGAAATTTCGGGAAGATCGAAAATAATTGAATCAATGATTTCCCGAATCGGAAAGAAAGAATGTATCGGATTTCTTTACACTATAGAAAATGTTTCAACTGACAAAGACGGAAAAGATTCTTATTCTATGGAGTCTTCGGAAACAATCTGCAAACCTTTTTATGTTCAGGATAAGACTGGCCAAATCAAGGTCATTACAGAAGGAATTGAGTTCATAGACTTTGAAATTGATGAACAGTATCAATCCTCAATGAAGCGGTACACGCAATATCTTTTAAAAGATAATTTAGAAGTTTTGCTCATCGGTAAAGCCGGTTTGAAGGAAAATAATGAACCGGTTTTTCAAAAAGAAGAGATCAAAGACGTCTTCGGAATATCGCCTGTTGAAAGTGTGGAAAATTATAATACGTTGCGTCCTATTCTACAATCTGCAGGCTATTTCATCTATTTTTGGGTCATTCTCATAGCGCTAATTCTTCTGACGCCTATCAAATTAAGAAATCATACCTTGGAATTTGGCAAAATCAACCTTGATCTTCCTTTTCAAAATTCCAAACCTGTAAAATCTCTGGATGATTTTTATGACAATATCTATGACAGCTACGAAAATAGAGAAACAGATCATATAGAAAACATTTACCATCAGGAAGCTGACAGCGCAGAAGTGACTCAGGCTCCGGAATAAAAATTAATAAAAAATAAAAAACTATGATACAAATTCTTGCTTACGTCATTTTAGGATTAGTCGTTTTAGGACTTTTAAACGTCATTATTTCGACTTACAACAGACTTGTGATGCTGAGAAATAATGTCGATAAATCCTTTGTAAACATCGATGTGCTTTTGAAACAAAGAGCAGACGAAATTCCAAATCTTATCAAAGTGGTAAAGGAATCGATGAGGTTCGAAGAATCGATGCTGACTAAACTTACAGAACTCAGAACCAATTTCCTTAATGCAAATTCTGCGGAGGAAAAAGTGGAATTGTCCAATCAGATGCAAAATCAGTTAAGGTCAATTTTTGCTGTTGCAGAGAATTATCCTGATATCAAGAGCAATCAGAACTTCCAACTGCTTCAAAACCGTGTTTCTCAAATAGAAGATGCTATTGCAGACCGCAGAGAATTCTACAATGAAAGTGTGACAATGTACAATATCGGAATTTCCGAATTTCCGGATTTCATCTTAGCAAAATTGATGCTTTACGGAAAAAAGCAATTACTTCAAATCTCAGAACAAGAAAAAAAATACGATGGAATTGCCTTTTAATATTATAGATATTCTACGACATATAGAAGCTGAGCCTGGGATTTTGGTTGCATTTGCAGCTTTTCATCCTTTTGCGCTGATGATTCTCATTCTTCCGCTTTGGATCTTTAAAAAAGTTGGGATTTACAAACCGATTCAGAATCTTGGATTGTTCGGGTTTTCTGTGGTTGTTATTTTGACAGTAGGTTGGCTGTTTGGTTTCGCTTCTCAGATATTATTAATGTTTATGGGAATTTCCGGGCTTAAGATGCTGCTGATTTACATATCGATGTATTTATGTATTACGGCATTCGTAATCGTAAATACAACTGGTCTGAAGAAAGTATTTGATAAAGATCAATTGAAAAAGAAACCTGTAACTTAATAAATTAGTTAATTCTAAAAAATTAACAGTAAATAAAAAAAAACTGCTGTCCGAATTTCTGAAACAGCAGTTTTAAAAAAAATCTATAATCTATTCTGTTCATCAGTTTTGCTTCCGGCTTTGGCTTCCTTCACTTTCTGATTTCCGAAATTATATTTTAGATTGATGATGAAATTCTGCGTATCGCGGTAATCTTTAAAATATTGATTCTGATCTGCATAATTTGTCGAAATCGTATTCTTGTTAGTCCTGAATATATCATTGAAAACCAAACCTGCTTCCAGGCGTTTGCTGAACATTTTTTTATTAATAATCACATAAGTATTCTGCGAAGAACTGATGTCAAAAGAACCTTGTATCGTTTTAGAATTATAAACATAACCAATATTCAGATCCCAGGTTTTTGCTTTGTTCAAGGTAATTTGGGTAGAAAGATTGGCGTTGTAGAAAAAGACATCATTTTTGTAAAGTATTTGGTCTGTTCCGATGAAGTAATTCTCCTGGTATTCTCCCATTCCAAAAACGTTCAGTTTCCAGGCTGGTGTAATTGTGAAGTTTCTGGAAAAGTTGACACCAATATTTTTTCCGTGATCGATATTTGTAAAATTATAAACCGTTTCAAAAGTTTCAGGATTCTGGATTGATATTTCCATCGACGGATCTTTAATATAACTGAAATACGTTTCGAAGTTCCAGTTTTTCAAAGTGTAAGTCAAACTTAAATTATGAATGATCGTTGATTTCAAATTCGCATCACCTTGAAAATAAGAGTAGAGATTATAATAAGATTTCGACGGATTCAGGAAATCATAGTTCGGTCTGTCGATTCTTTTTCCGTAAGAAAATCCCAATTGCTGATCGTCTTTCAAATTATACATGACATAAAATGTTGGAAAAAGCGAAGTTCTTGTTCTGTTGTTTTCGACAGTCGGATTATCGGATTTTGTTTTGATAGCCGTTGTTTCGGATCGTAATCCGGCTTTCAGTTCCCATTTTTCCAATTTATATTCAGAAGAAATATACGCTGCAAAAATATTTTCTTTATAATCAAAAAGATTGCTCTTCAACGGATTGTAAATAATAGATTCTTTAGTTCCATCGAAAAAATCAAGATCATTTTTATTATTAACAAAACTATATTTCAGTCCACTTTCCAATGTTAATTTTTCCTTTGATAATCGATAATCCAATTGTGTTGAATAAAGCGAAATATCCTGAACATTCTTATTACCAAATCGGTTATAATCTTCCGGTTGATCCGCAAAATTCAATTGCGTTTGAATATCCTGATTTTCCTTAAACTTTTTCGTACTGAAGTTATTGGTCCAGGTAAGATTCTGATCGCCAAATTTTTTATCAAGAATCAAATAAGAATTAAAACTATTATTAAACTGACTTTTCTGGTTTGATGTCAGATAATTAGACTGAATCAGATTGTTTACGGTGTTATAAATATTCGTCGGAACCTTGTAATGGCCGTTGTTATTCGGCGCATTATAACCATCAAAACCAAACTGAACCGTTGACAAACTATCCAGACTGTATTGTCCTGAGAAATTGTAAACGTGTTGCTCGTGTGCGTGGGTTTTCCTTGTCATATCGCTTTCCCATCGGGTTTTATCCTGATTGAAAATCACTACATCGAAGTTTTTCCGGACATAATCGCCGGTTACGAAATCGTAATTTCCACTCAGTTGCCATTTTCCGGTGTTATAAGATTGCGAAATTCCAATCTTTCCTTTTGCATAAATCGACTGGTGATATCTTGTCGAAATCCTGCCTTTGTAGCCGGAAAGTACATTCTGTTTCATCTTAATATTAATAATTGCACTTCCTTCAGCTTCATATTTAGCAGGCGGATTTGTGATGACTTCCACAGACGAAACGTTGTTTCCATCGGTGTTTTCGAGAAGTTGTTTCAGTTGTTCCTGCGTCATCAACGTTTTTTTATCATTAATGGTTACAATGATCTGAGAATTACCGCGAACACTCAATTCTTCATTTTTAACCAAGACATTTGGCGTACTTTTCAAAATGTCCCAGGCGTTCAGGTTTTGAAGTGGTGTGTTGTCAATATTGAATTCCAGGCGATCGATTTTCCTTTTTAGTAAAGGTTTATTTGCTTTTATTGTTACAGTTTCTATCGAATTAATCGTATCTTTTTTAAGAATAATATTTAATGACAATTCACTTTCCTCCAAAGTAATTTCGTACTCCCGAAAACCAGATTTTTTTATCGATAATGAAACCGGAAAAGTCGTAATTCCTTCAATTACAAAATTTCCTTTTTCATCAGATTTATAAATTTCTTTATTTTCATTAATCTGAATAATGCCTTCAGAAATAGGTTCCTGTTTTTCGTTTTCAAGATGCCCTTTGATGGTTTGGCTCCAAATCAAAATCGGGAATATCAGTAAAATTGTTGTGTAGAATTTCATTGTAATAATTTTCCCCAAAATTGAGACAGTTTGCAGCTAAGTTTTGTTAATGAAGGGTTAACGGACGGTTAATGCTATTTTTGAAAGAAATTTGATTGTATTTTTGAAATATGAATCGGAAGAGAAACATCACGGTAATTTTATTCACGTTCAGCCTTGTAATTTTGGTTGTTCTGCAGGGCTATTACATCTACAACTCTTACCGTCTCCAAGAAAAAGAACTCAACAGACAAGCGAGAACCATTGCGGACAAAACGCTTGACACAATGGAAAAATATGAAACCGAAACCAATGAAGAAAAGTTGGTAGGAGATTTTGACAGACTCAAAAAAGGGATTACTATACAAAAGGAAAAAATCACACATCCTGAAAGACTGTACAATTCTGAAGCTCTTTACAATAAGAAACTGGAAAAAATTCTTAAAGAAAATATTGGAGATTCCGGTTTTGAGATTGCAATGAAAAGCGAAATATATTCGATTTTTGATGAAGTCCAGAAAGTTGAACTTTTACCTGCAAATCGTTCGCTTATTTTGTATCAAAGTGTAAAAAAGATGACAAATCCTCTTACCATCAACGAAGGAAAATGGTCTAGTCGTCAAACCAAAGAAAATACAGATCTGAAGCTGGATGAGAAGAATTATTATCTTGTAAAATCGAAATCGACGTTTCAACTTCTGAACCTTCAGTTTTTGGTTTTTAAGAAAGTCATTCCGTTGATTATCATTAGTTTATTGATTGTAATTCTAATTATTTATTTGTTCAGAAACAGTATCAGAAACTTAAATCTTCAGGAAAAGAAAATATTGCAGCTTCACACAACTATAGATTCCATCGCACACGAACTGAACACGCCAATCACGACGTTGAAGTTTTCGATCGTTCAAACCTCAGATTCTGAAACGAAAGATTTATTAGAAAGACAAATCAAACGTCTGGAAAATATCGTGAAATCCATTCATCAAACTGATTCTGATGCTGTTTTAATTGATAAAAACGACATCGATAATTACTTTTTAAACATCAAAAGGATTTATGATCAAATCAATTTTAATGTAAAATCAGACTTTACAGAAAACAAAATTCTCTCGAAAAACGATTTCATTCAGATGATGGATAATCTGATTGATAATTCTGTAAAATATGGTGCAAAAAACTTAAATATTTCTATTAATAATAATTTTGAAATAGAAATCTCCGACAATGGAATCGGAATCCCAAACGAAGATCAGAAACATATTTTTGATAAATATTACCGCGTATCAAGGACGGAAAATCTGCACGTTAATGGTTTGGGCGTTGGTTTGTTTTTAGTCAAAACCATTGTTGATAAATACAAAGGAAAAATATCCGTAAAATCAAATATCGACAAAGGTGTAACTTTTAAAATCCAGATCCCGAATGAAAACTAAAATCCTTTTGGTAGAAGACGATCCGGACTTGGGAATGGTTTTGAAACAATACCTTGAATTCTCAGATTTCGAGGTCAATTGGATCCCGAATCCTGAAATAATTTTGAAAAATAAACCAATTATTAAAGATTATCAGCTGGCAATTCTGGATGTGATGCTCCCATTTATGGATGGTTTTGAACTGTCTAAAGAAATCAGGAAAACGTCAGAAATTCCTTTCTTGTTTCTGACTGCAAAAGGCCAAAGTATCGATAAAATTCTTGGCCTCAAACTTGGAGCAGATGATTATATCACAAAACCTTGCGAGCCGGAAGAATTGATTTTAAGAATCAAAAATATCCTCAAAAGACAACAAAATACAAAACAGGAAATTATCAAAATCGGAAATTATTCCTTTATTCCATCGCAGTTTCAATTGATATTTGATAATGAAAAAATTCAGCTGACGGAGAAAGAATCAGAACTTTTGCTTTTGCTTTCAAGAAATAATCAAAAAATCATCAACCGAAAAGAAATTCTCGAAAATCTTTGGGGTGAAAACGATTATTTTCTTGGAAGAAGTCTGGATGTTTTTATGACAAGACTCCGGAAATATCTCCAAAAAGATGACAAAATCAAGCTCGAATCCGTTCGTGGAATCGGTTTCAAAGTGGAGTTCCCGAAATAAATTTTAATGATGTTTTACTGAAATGACTCTTCCAAACTGCCCATATTGTCGGTTTCAGAATTTTTATTTTCAGTGGTACTGGTTATTATTCTTTTGCTGAGAATTACAAGAAAGTAAAGGATTTTGTCTTGCTTGTTTGACAGATTGAGCAGATTTAATAGTAGAGTATCTGCAAATTGGCTTGATCTGCGAGAAATTATTTTTAAATCATCCGTGCAAAATTACTTGTTTTATACCTGTTAATTATATTCAAATAAATACCTTAAATTTGCACCACATTTTTAGACGAAATATAATTAATTAAAGCACTCAATACGGAGTGCAACACAAAACATTTTATGAGTATACCTCAAGCAATTACAGAAACGGTCATTCTTGCAGACGGCAGAGAGATCACAATTGAAACAGGAAAATTGGCAAAACAAGCTGATGGATCTGTAGTAGTAAAAATGGGTGGAACAATGCTTTTAGCAACTGTTGTAGCCAGCAAAGAAGCAAAAGATGGCGTAGATTTCTTGCCATTGACAGTAGATTACAGAGAAAAATTCTACGCAGGTGGGAAAATCCCGGGAAACTTTTTCAGAAGAGAAGCCAGACCATCCGATCAGGAGATCCTGACGATGCGTTTGGTAGACAGAGTTCTAAGACCATTGTTCCCTGAAGATTTCCACGCGGAAGTTCAGGTAATGATTTCATTGATTTCTTACGATGGACAATCCATTCCGGATGATCTTGCAGGTTTTGCAGCATCTGCGGCGATTGCAATCACTGATATTCCTTTCAACGGACCAATGTCTGAGGTGAGAGTTGTAAGAATTGACGGGAAACTTTCTGTTAATCCAAAATTAGAAGACCTTAAGATCGCTGACCTTGATATTATGGTTGGTGCAACGAAAGATTCTATCGTCATGGTAGAAGGAGAGATGAAGGAAATCTCTGAAGCAGAAATGCTGGAGGCTATCCAATTCGCTCACGTTGAGATCAAAAAACAAGTTGAAGCTCAGGAAAGATTAGCTGAAAAAGTTGGTAAATCATTCCCGAAAAGAGAATACAGCCACGAAAATCACGACGAAGCGATCCGTGAGAAAGTTTGGAAAGAAACTTACGATAAAGTCTATGAAGTAGCGAAATCTCCTTCCAGCAAAGAAGAAAGAAGCGATAAATTCAAAGCGGTGCGTGAAGAGTTTTTAGCTCAATATGTTGATAACGCTGAAGAATTGGAAAGAGTAACACCTTTCGTAAAAGTATATTATCACGATGTTGAGAAAGAAGCGATGCGTCAGATGATCTTGAATGATAAGATCAGACTTGATGGTCGTGATCCTCAAACTATTCGTCCAATCTGGAGTGAAATCGATTATTTGCCAGGAGCACACGGTTCTGCCATCTTCACAAGAGGAGAAACTCAATCTTTGACAGCAGTAACTCTAGGTTCAGTGAAAGATGCGAATATGGTTGACAGCGTTATGATCAACTATGACGAGAGATTCTTCCTACACTATAACTTTCCACCATTCTCAACTGGTGAAGCAAGACCTTTGAGAGGAACTTCAAGAAGAGAAGTTGGTCACGGAAACCTGGCTCAGAGAGCTTTGGCAAATATGATCCCGGAAGAAAATCCTTATACCATCCGTATTGTTTCTGATATTTTGGAATCCAACGGTTCATCTT
>Ga0157369_10009069_pt1 | contig 11386 bp, 9 predicted proteins | sample C25metaG_FD_113461 | JGI IMG/M metagenome (GOLD analysis project Ga0157369, IMG submission 113461) | Corn rhizosphere microbial communities from Kellogg Biological Station, Michigan, USA - C2-5 metaG | ecosystem: Host-associated > Plants > Roots > Rhizosphere > Soil | place: USA: Michigan... | reverse complement strand
CGAGCGTGTGATGAAAGACGCGCGCGGGCGCACCGAATATCATTACCTTCTGGTCGATTACGTGTGCAAAATCACCGGTGGAAGGCTTCAGGCGGCCGACGACGTAGCGCGCGTAGAATGGGTTCGGCGCGAACGGCTGGGCGATTATCAGTTGACGGAAGGGACTCGCGAAGTCATCGAGAAGGCGTACTCAGGTGCAAGCCGAAAAAGCGCTTGAGTTTGACGATTTGCGGGCTCTGCTCGGGCGCTACGTGCGTAGTCCCATGGGGCAGCGCGAACTCCACGGCATAACGCCACTCACAGATCGCGCCGCAATCGAACACGCGCTGGCCGACGCCGCCGAAACGATCGAGTATTGGCGCGCTGCTTCGAATCCGCAAACAGCGAGCCGGGGCGCGGCGATCCGCCCTCAATTCGACGTGGGTGCCGATCCAGAACCTCTGGTCGCTCGCCTGCGGATCCAGGGAGCCACGCTTGAGGCTACCGAAATCTTCGAACTGGCGCGACTGCTGGACATCGCGTCGGAGGTGCGATCGGTGGTGCTCTCCGCACGCGAGCGTTATCCGCGCCTGGCGGCCCATGCATCGGCCATTGCGGATCTCCGCGACCTGGCTCGCGATCTTCGCGGCAAGATTCTGCCCGACGGCACGCTGGCCGACGATGCGAGTGTCATGCTCGCGCGCCTGCGCCGCGATAGCGAGCGGCAGCGCAGGCAGATTGAGGATTCCCTGGCACGCTTCCTGCGCTCACATCACGAAGATGGGACACTGCAGGAAGATTTTGTCACCATCCGCAATGACCGGTTCGTAGTGCCAATTGTGACCGGCCGCGAGCGGCGCGTGGACGGCGTAATTCACGGGTCGAGCGGCTCCGGTGCGACGGTATTCGTCGAACCTCTGGAGACCATCGAACTCAATAATGAGCTGGTCCGGCTGCATGAGGAAGAATTGCGCGAGGTGCACCGGCTGCTGCGCGAGTTCACCACGCGGATGCGGGAACATGCCATCGAGATCGCAGCGTCGGTAGCGGCACTGAGCCGCCTGGAGATGCTGTTCGGGAAGGCGGAATTCGCGGCGGAGTTTCGATGCACAGTACCGCGGCTGAGTTCGGAAACATCGCGTAGGATTATCTTACGCGGTGCGCGACATCCTCTGCTCGAAGATATTCTGCGAAAGCAGAAGAAGTCAGTAGTTCCGGTATCCCTCGAGTTGAACGACGCGCAGAACACGCTTCTCATCAGCGGTCCCAACACTGGTGGAAAGACCGTTGCGCTCAAGACCATCGGATTGCTCGCGTTGATGACTCACGCCGGTCTGCCGACGCCGGCGGAAGAAGCCGAGTTCCCGTTATTCGACGAGGTGTTGGCCGACATCGGCGACCATCAGTCTCTGGCGGAAAGCCTGAGTTCTTTTTCGTCTCACATCCTCGCGGTGCGTTCCATGCTTGAACGCGCCACGGGCGATTCGTTGGTCTTGCTGGACGAGCTCGGCCGGGCGACCGACCCGGAAGAAGGCGGAGCGCTGGGCGTCACCGTGCTCGAAACGTTCCGCTCGCGAGGCGCATTTACGCTGGCCTCCACGCACTTGATGGCGATGAAGGTGTACGGAGCGTCCACCAGCGGTGTGCTGAACGGATCCATGGGATTCGACGAAGCCACGCTTCAGCCCACATATGTGTTGCGCCTCGGCGCGCCGGGAAAATCGGCAGGCCTGGACATCGCGAGCCGTTTGGGGCTGGATCCTGCCCTAATTGAAAAGGCGCGCGGCAGGATGGCGGCGTCGGATCGGGACGTGTCGCGGTTTTTGGGCGAGATGCATCAGAAGCTCGAACAGCTGGAAACCGAACGTGCGGACTTGGCTGCTCGGAGCCAGGCTGTGGCGGCACGTGAACAGAGTCTGGAGCAGATCTGGGAACGAAAATATATCGCCAAGATTCGAGAAGTGGAAGAGCGGGCCGCAGACTTATCGGTGCAGTTTGAACGACGTGCGCAGGAAACGATCGAGGATCTGAGCCAGAAGGCGCGCACCAAAATCGCCAAGACCAAACGAGAGTTTCACGAGCAGGTTGCGTCTCTCGCGCCCACGCCCGCACGGGGCAGCACGCCGCAATTGAAGCTCGAACCCGGTGCGCAAGTCCGGCTCACGGGAATTCGCCAGCCGGCTACGGTGCGGCGGATTCTAGACAGCGGCGAGGTCGAAGTAGAAGCAGGGTATCTGAAGATGCGTGTCCCCGCATCCGACATCGAAGAAGTGATTCCGAAGGTCCCGACGCAGAAGCGCAGCGAGTCCATCACCTTTAATCAAGGACCCGAGTTCGCGACTTCCATTCGCGAGATTAACCTTATCGGCCAGCGCGCCGAAGAAGCCTGCGAACGTGTAGACAAGTTTCTGGATACCGCGGCCCTAGGGCAAGCCGAGCTTGTGCGGATTGTCCACGGGCATGGAATGGGGATCTTGCGTAAAGCGATTGCCGAGCTGTTGGGGCGCAATCCACACGTCGCGAAATTCTATCCGGCGAGGCCCGAAGAGGGCGGTACGGGGGCTACGATTGTCGAGCTGAAGTGAAGCGCTTTATGCCTTGGCGGCTTGCGCCTGAGCCTGAGATGTCAGTGCGCGTTGCCGCTCGAAGGCCAGCTTGCCCTGATATTCTTCCCACAGCGTAGTGACGCCCGCCCAGAAGTATCCGCCTACGAACAGCAGCAGGAACGGAATTGCGAGGTAGTTGTACGACTGGATCGCGTAGAGCACGATTGCCAGAAACCCCGATCCCGCGGCCAGTTCGGCATAAGGCAGCCATCCGCTGCGGCGGCGATACTGTAAATTCGCAAGGGTTGTTTTCTGCGCGCCGTACTTGGCGGTGCGCGCGAACGCGGTCTGATATCCGATCAGCGCCTCAAAGACCGCCTTAGTGTTGATGATGGTGAGTGCTACGCCTGCCGCCATCAGCGCTGGCAGGAACAGGATGGTTCGCTTCCAGTTGCGAGGGAACAGCTCGCGCTGTGCGACCACGTAGAACGCCGAAATCGACCAGAAGGACGCGGCGATCAGCGGCAGGTCGATCAACAGCATCTCGAACCATCCCATGTAGAAACGCACGATCATCACCGGCAGCATCAGCAGACTGACCACGATCATCAGCGGGTAACCGATATTCGGAGTCAGGTGGAAAAATGCCTCGGCTTTGACCCGCCACGGAAGCTTGGAGCGCAAAATCGACGGCAGCAGCTTTATGGCGACCTGGGTCAGCCCCTTGGCCCAGCGCGATTGCTGCACCTGGAAGCCGTAAGTCTCGACCGGAAGCTCCGACGGGCACTCGACCGCGGGCGCATATACGAACTTCCAGCCCTTCAGTTGGGCGCGATAGCTCAGATCGGAATCCTCCGTGAGCGTGTCGTGCTGCCAGCCACCGGCATCAGTGATCATCGACCGGCGCAGGATGCCGGCCGTGCCATTGAAATTGAAAAACAGCCCGCCGCCGAAGCGCGCGATGTGCTCCAGCACAAAGTGTCCGTCGAGCAGGATGGCCTGTACTTCGGTCAGGACGTTGTGGCCGCGATTCAGATACGTCCAGCGGGTCTGCACCATCCCGACCTGCGGATCGGTGAAATGATGGACGGTGCGCTGGAGGAAATCGGCTGGCGGGACGAAATCGGCGTCGAACACGGCGACCACTTCGCCCGTAGCCGTCTTCAGACCGTTTTCGAGGGCTCCAGCCTTATATCCGTGACGATTCGTCCGGTGGATGTACTCGATGGGTACGCCTGCATCGCGATACTCGCGCGCCAATTCCTCAGTGAAGGGATGCGTGTCATCCGTCGAATCGTCCAAAACCTGGATCTGGAGCAGGTGCCGGGGGTAATCGATCTTGGCCGTCTCCTCCAGCAGGCGTTCGACGACGAAGCGCTCATTGAAAATCGGCAGCTGGATGGTAACGCGCGGAAGCTCGGCAAAGCGCATAGGAGGCTCGGCCGCCTTCAGACGTTTGCGATGCTTCATGTAGCCGCGGATGGTCTCATAGCGGTGCAGTCCGTACACGGAAAGCACGCCGAGAACGGCGAAGTACGGGACCATAATGGCCCAGTCGAAGAACTGCAGATGGTGAATGCCCTTGAAGGTATCGTCGAACAGGAGATCGGTGATCCGGCTGCTAAAAGAAGGGACTCCTGTAGCCAGTAGGAACGCGGGGATCTGCACCAATGTTGTCATCCCTCTGGTTTCTTTAGAAGCACAATGACCGGCTCCATTTTCGTTACGCACAGGATGGCTGACGGAGCCGTAAAACACTAATATTATAGGCGATTTATGCCGATGGATGCTACACTTGGAATTGAGGAGCGTCCACCCATGCGTTTCTTTCTCGATACGGCGAATCTGGAAGAGCTAAAGTCCGGCGTCCGCTGGGGCGTTGTGGATGGCGTTACTACCAACCCTACGCTTATCGCCAAAGAAGGCATCGCGATTGAGGAGCAGATCCGCAAGATCTGCGACATCGTGAACGGCGACGTCAGTGCCGAGGTGGTGGCCACCGACACCGACGGAATGCTGGCCGAAGGCCGCAAACTGTCCAAAATCGACAAAAATGTCGTGGTGAAAGTGCCCCTCACCCGCGACGGCATCCGTGCGTGTTCGATCTTTAGCCGCGAAGGCATTCGCGTCAACGTGACGTTGTGCTTTTCGGCGGGCCAAGCGATCCTGGCTGCTAAGGCCGGGGCGTACTTCATTAGTCCTTTTGTCGGCCGGGTCGATGACACCGGCTGGGACGGCATGCAACTGGTCCGTGATATCGTCCAGATCTACAAGAACTACAACTACACCACGCAGATCCTGGCCGCCTCCCTGCGTCACACAAACCACGTGATCGACGCCGCCAAAGCGGGCGCCCACGTTGGGACCCTGCCGTTCAAGGTGCTGGATGGGCTGTTCAATCATCCACTTACCGACAAGGGTTTGGACCAATTCCTCAAGGACTACAACAAGGCGTTTCACGACGCTCCCGTAACCCGATAACCCGCCTCCTTTTTTAAAGTGAACCTACCGCCAATATCACCCGGCACGAAGGTGCTCCTTCTGGGAGCATTGGGGGTGGGCGTGGCCAGCTTCGGTGTGCGGATGGCCCTGACGGCGATGCAGGCCAATCCGGAAAAACGGGAGCGCAGGCGCCGTTTAGAATTGCACCGGCACGGCCGGCTGGGCGACGCCCTGATCACGGAAGCATCCGAGGCCATGTTGTACTACTCGTATTCGGTTCGTGGCGTGCAGTATGAGGCGTCCCAGGACGTCAGCACGTTGCGCGACATGCTCCCTCCCGAGCCAGAACGGCTCATCGGCCCAGCCAGCCTCAAATACTCCTCGCGAAATCCCGCGAATTCCATCCTGATTTGCGAAGAGTGGAGCGGTTTGCGGGCTCCTTCCCGAGCCGCTTAATCCCTCACCTGAAACGTTCCGCCTCGTCTGGTATCAAACGAGCGATGAAACGATTCATTCTATTGCTGCTGCCCTTGGCCATGTTCGCCGCCACGGACCTCGTTAAAGAAGTCCGGCACGAGCTGGTTACGTTGCCCTATTACGGGGTGTTCGACAACCTGTCGTACCGCGTGGATGGATCCAAAGTCACGCTGTTCGGGCAAGTGCGCGACCCGAAACTTAAGGATGACGCGGGGAAAGCCGTCAAGAGCATTGAAGGCGTCACCGCGGTTGACAATCAGATCGAGGTCATGCCGGTTTCGGGGAACGACGACGGGACGCGGCTGGCGGTGTATCGCGCGATCTACTCGAAGCCCAACCTGCAGCGCTATCAGATGGGTGCCGTGCCTCCGATCCACATCATCGTGAAGAACGGGGATGTGACCCTGGAAGGCGTGGTCGCGAATGAAATGGACAAGAACGTCGCGGGTATTGCCGCCAACACCGTGCCCGGCGTTCACAAGGTGATCAACAACCTTAGAACAGACTCAGGGAAGTAGCGCCCGCCGACTTGCGCAAGGGCGCGTTCAGCATCGCGATCACCGGCGCGGCTGCACGGAAACGCTTTACAAGTTCCGGCAGCAACTGCGGGATGGTCGCGATCTTGGCGTCCAGCTCCACCCAGTACAGCCACTGCTTCATCCGGATGAGATCCTCAGCCGGATGTGTGGCGTCGAAGCCCTTGGGCATTCGGGTCACGCTGCTGCCATGAAGCTTACCAAGCATTTTCTCCGGCTTCCGCGAGGCATCCCGGAATTTCTTGTGGTTCTCCGCCAGCCACGTTCGGAAGGCGCGGAGTTCATCCGGGCCGGGCATGTAAGAACCGGCGGCAATACCAACCGACTTTGCCGTGACGTGAAAATAGAATCCGGCGGAGGACTGTTTTCCCAAGTTGTGATCCGGGAAAATAGCCGCGACGTGGGTTTTGTAGGGTGTCTTGTCGGCGCTGAAACGGGTGTCGCGATAAATGCGGTACACCGCTTTCTTGGGATCAGTTACGTGGTCCGGCGCGAAATCCAACAGCTCGGCATTGATCGCCTCCACTAGCTGGACCATGGGGATCTTTACCGTTGTCTCGAAAATCTCCTTGCGCGGCTGAAACCATTCGCGGCGATTATTTCGCTTCAGGCTGCGCAAAAAACTCAAAGCTTCGGGAGAGAATCCGGGAAACATATTACGCTGGATCAGAGATGGATGACGAGATGTTGCGCCGCCTCGCGGCAGTTCTTAATCAGATCCCTGATCTAAAGTGTAGCGAAAACATTCCGCTAAGCCGGTTGACGCGATTCGCGATCGGCGGGCCCGCGCGGATTCTGGCGGATGCTTCGTCGGCAGCTGCTCTGATCGCGGCGCTTGAGGCCGTGGATAGTACCCCGCATGCCCTGATCGGCGGCGGGAGCAATCTGGTCGCGGACGACCGCGGATTCCTGGGCGCGGTCCTCCGCTACACGGCCAAGAGCATCGAAATCGAAGGGGGCGCCGTTGGAGGTGTGGTTCGAGTTGCAGCCGGCGCCGTGCTCCAGGATCTGGTGGATGCCACCATCTCGGCAGGGCTGGAGGGCCTGCACACCATGACCGGTATCCCGGGATGGGTGGGAGGCGCGGTCTACGGCAACGCCGGGGCCTACGGCCACTCGATCCACGAGTTCGTCGAATCGGTGCGCTTCATCGATTGTTCGGAGGACGGCTCGTCAGCGCGCGAAATCGACAATGCCGGCTGCGAATTTCACTACCGGGAAAGCGTGTTCAAGCGCCAAAAAGACTGGATCGTGCTGGAAGCCACCTTGCGACTCCCTTCGGGGGATCCGGGCGCGCTCCGAACCACGGCAGACGGGATTCTCAAGGTCCGCAACGAAAAATATCCGCCCACGATGCATTGCGCCGGCAGCATCTTCAAGAACCTGATCCTGGCGGAGCTTCCGGAAAGCGTGCGCGCGCTAGTCCCCGCGCGGGTAATCCGCGAAGGTAAAGTGCCCTCGGCTTACTTCCTGGAGTTGGCCGGAGCGAAAGGCATGGTCTTGGGGGGAGTCCAGGTAGCCGATTACCACGCGAATCTCATCTACAACTCGGGTGGCGGTACGGCGCAACAAGTGCGGGAGCTGATCGAGACGCTCAAGCGCCGCGTACAAGACCGGTCGGGACTCCTGCTCGAGGAAGAAGTTCAGTATCTCGGTTGCCAGTGAAAACGACTCGATCCTAGCAACCTTACCGCAACGGTAATCCGGCGTAGGCGTAATCCGCAACCATCAGGATTCTTGTTCTCTCGCCCGGATGCGATGAGCATAGGCAGGGTCCCTATGCATTCCTCATCGCGGTGGTTAGTTTTCTTCTGTTCTAGCGCTCTTCTCCTCGCTCAGCCTGCGCTGCGCCTCAAAGTTCATGTTCCGGCTAACCCTGGGATTAGGGCGCCGGGTGAAAATCCGATCGTCCGTGGCGGCCGCTTGCCGAGGCTTACCCCAACCCACGTGATCGTACAGTTCGACCAGCCTCCCACCGCCGGCGCACTGGATGCCCTGAAGGCCCGGGGCGCGGTCCTCCTCCAGGATGTGCCGGACAATGGCGTGCTGGTATTGATGAACGACGCCATGGCTCGCGATGGGGCCTTGGACGGCTTGGGCATCCGCTCCGCCCGCCGCCTCGAATCGCGGGAAAAACTTAGCCCGCTAATTACTGGGGGCAATTCATCCGCTGCCACCGGATACTATCTGGTCGAGTTCCACCCGGACGTAGATCCGAACGTCGCCCGCCGTTTAATCCTCACTGCGGGCTTAGAGCTGCGTGAAAACCCCGACCTGCTGCGCCGGCATTTGCTGGTGCATATCCCGAACTCGGGTAATGCGCGCGCAACGCTCGAGTCTCTGGCTTCTCAGGATCAGGTAGCTTACATTTTCCCCGCTGCGGCGAACCTGGCCGCAGGCACACCAGTAAACGTCTGCGGAGGCGCACTGACCGTACTCGGCCCCATCGGTCAAATCATCGCGACCAACGGCGATGGCTGGGATGGTCCCGGCCTAAACGCGGCCACATTGAACTACGTTTTTCAGCAAGTCACCGCGCAGCTTCCGGCGGGTGTCCCGCAGAGCGAAATTTTGCGAGCCATGGCCGAATGGGCCAAGGTTATTCAGATCACCTGGCAACCCGGCACCGACTCACTAGGCAATCGCACGGTCAACATTTTTTGGGCGACGGGCGACCACGGCGACGGGTTCCCCTTCGACGGGCCGGGCGGCGTGGTAGCCCATACGTTTTATCCGGCTCCTCCCAATCCCGAACCGCTCGCAGGCGACCTGCATCTCGATGACGCTGAGAGCTGGCATGTCGGCACGCAAGTCGACGTCTTCAGTGTGGCTCTCCACGAGTTGGGACATGCTCTGGGCTTGGGCCACTCCGACAACCCGAATGACGTCATGTATCCCTATCTCAAACTCGTTTCGACCCTTGCCGACGGAGACAAAACCGCCATCCTTAGCATGTACGCAGCGCAGACGGGAGTCGTCCCGCCGCCCGGTCCTTTGGCCTTGACCATTAACCCTCCCCCTGTCACGACTACCGCTGCGGCGATCTCGCTAACGGGAACCGTGACCGGCGGCAGCGGCTCGCCAACGGTGACCTGGACTTCGAGCTCAGGCGCATCCGACGGATCGTCGATCAGCGGTTCCAACTGGGTCATATCGAGTCTTCCCCTGGCGATCGGCGTTAATACCATCGTCGTGACCGTTGCGGACGGGACCGGAAGCGTCTCTCACGTGGTGAGCATCACCCGCCAGGGCGTTGTTGCGGGTCCTCTGGCCTTGACGATTAACGTTCCTCCTGCCACCACCACCTCCGCGACCATCTCGCTATCGGGGACCGTAACCGGCGGCAGCGGATCGCCGTCCGTGACCTGGATGACAAGCACCGGCGCCTCCGACGGATCTTCGATTAATGGCGACACTTGGACCATATTGAGTATTCCCCTCGCAATGGGAGTCAACACCATCACTGTCACGGCCACGGATGCGACCGGAAGTACCTCCCACATCGTGAGCGTGACTCGTACCGTCGCTCCTCCGCCTGGTCCGCTCGTGCTGACGATCAACACTCCTCTGGCCACCACCGCTGACGCGACCATCTCCTTGTCGGGAACCGTAACCGGCGGTAGTGGCTCGCCATCGGTGCATTGGATTACTAATACAGGCGCATCCGACGGATCGACGATTAGCGGCGGGAACTGGGCCATCTTGAGCATCCCGCTGGCAATCGGGGTCAACACCATCACGGTGACGGCGCTGGACGCGACCGGAAGCGTCTCGCAGGCCGTGACCGTGACCCGGACGGTGACTATGCCGCCCGGTCCTCTCGTGCTGACGATTAACGCTCCTCTGTCCCCGACCACTGCCGCCACCATGTCCCTAACGGGAACGGTTACCGGCGGGAGCGGTGCACCGGCAGTGAGCTGGACCAACAGTATGGGCGCATTCGACGGATCGTCGATCAGCGGCTCCAACTGGATCATTTCGAACATTCCGCTGGCGATCGGGCTGAACACCATCACCGTAACGGCCGCCGACGCAACCGGAAGCGTCTCCCACGTCGTAAGCGTGACCCGGACGGTCAATCCGCCGCCCGGTCCCCTGGTTCTAACCATCGACGCTCCGCCGTCCCCGACGACTGCCGCCACCATGTCGCTAACGGGAACCGTAACCGGGGGCAGCGGCGGACCAGCAATACGCTGGACGAATAGCATGGGCGCATCCGACGGAGCGTCGATCAGCGGCTCCAACTGGGTCATATCGAATATTCCGCTGGCGATCGGCGTCAACACGATCACTGTCGTGGCCGCGGATGCCACTGGAAGCGTTTCCCGCACGGTGAGCGTGACCCGTACGGCCATTCCACCACCCGGAGGGACCGACACCTCAGGACCCGCCCTGACCATCACCTATCCATCATCCACCTCGCTCGCGACCACGCTCGCGTCACTGACATTCCAAGGCTTCGCATCGGATCCTTCGGGAGTTTCGAGTGTCACCTTCTCGACCAATACCGGCCGGGCTGGAACGGCTTCGGGCACCACTGCATGGAGCGTGGCGATCCCACTGTTGGTGGGATCGAATCAGGTGATCATCCGGGCCTACGATACGCTCGGAAACATGAGCTGGCGTAGCGTGATCGTAACCCGAAGGTGATTACTTGCCTTCCAGGACCACCATTGCCAGCGCCTGTCCAGCGGTGTGCGTGATCGACAAAGCGACGTTCACCGCGCCCAACACCGCAGCGATTTCTTTCGCCCGCCGATGGAACTGCAAGGTCGGGCGGCCTGAGGGCAGATTGACTACTTCCAGATCCTGCCAGCCCAGCCCGTCGCGCCAGCCCGTTCCCAGGGCCTTCATCCCCGCTTCCTTGGCCGCGAATCGCGCCGCGTAGCGCTCGTAGGGGTTCGCCTTGCGCTCCGAGTAAGCGATTTCCCGCGGGGTAAATACGCGCTCCACCAAGCGGCGTCCGTGAGAGGATGTAATGGCTTTCTTGATGCGGTCGACCTCGCATAGATCGACGCCCGTGCCTACAATCACATCCACCGCCGCATGTGTTCGATTGTAAGCCACCAAATGCTGACAGCGATTCGACAATCGTGTTACCAATGAAATAGCGCAATCGTTTGTCGTAACTTCCTGCATGCATATCCCCGATGGATTTTTGAGCACACCCGTATGGGCCACACTGGACGTGGTAAGCGCCCCTGCCGTTGCGTGGGTGGCTCGACGGGCTCAGCGCGATACGCAGGATAACCGGATCCCCCTACTCGGCGTGATGGGAGCCTTCGTATTCGCTGCGCAGATGGTGAATTTTCCCGTCGGCCCGGGCACCAGTGGCCACCTGGTCGGGGGAGCGTTGCTGACCGTCGTCCTGGGACCGGCTGCCGCCTCCCTGGTGCTGACCGCCAT
>Ga0157369_10009068_pt1 | contig 11387 bp, 5 predicted proteins | sample C25metaG_FD_113461 | JGI IMG/M metagenome (GOLD analysis project Ga0157369, IMG submission 113461) | Corn rhizosphere microbial communities from Kellogg Biological Station, Michigan, USA - C2-5 metaG | ecosystem: Host-associated > Plants > Roots > Rhizosphere > Soil | place: USA: Michigan... | reverse complement strand
TGGTAAAAGCTGCTGCTGATCATTACCTGGCCGAAATGTACATAGCTCTTGGCGATGAAACTAAAAATTCTTCTCTCTATACAAAAGCTATTGAAGCAGCCTCTAGGGTGATAGATGGAACTGATGGAGATTATCACTTAATGACTGAGCGTTTTGGATGGCGCAAGGATGTACCGGGCAAAAATGTATTCTGGGATATGTTTCAGATGCGAAGCCCGTCATCACAATCAAATTATAATTATCAGAGTGGAAATAAAGAAGCTATTTGGGTGATGCAAATAGATAAATTTCTTACAGGAGGATTAAATACAACCCTGCCCACAAGGACAGACCAGGAACGTGCTTTCTGGCCAAGCTTCTGGGCGTTAGAAAAGTTTGGTTATTCCGGTCCTGCCCGCGATTGGATGGGACGGGGGATAAGCATGGTAAGGCCCACCAATTACTTTACTTATTATCTTTGGAATGCTGCTGACAGCAATGATATGCGCAATTCACCTGTAAATATCCAGAGAGTCTTTTATGCACCCGATCCAATAATTAATGGCGTGGAAGTGCCTAATTACGATACAACCTATAAAACAAACGTCACTCTCTTTGATGGTTCTAAAATTGTTGTTTCTTTAAAGCCGGGCGATCCTATAAAAAAGGAATGGCTTACATCGCGCCAGGATACCATGGAAAGAGTTTTTCCGCGGGTGATGAAAATGGGATCTGACTGGCATTACAACGGTGATCCAAGCAATGGCTTCGCTCAAGGTTCTTATGCAATCCGCTTAGCTGAAACTTATCTTGTTCGTGCCGAAGCATATATGAAAGCCGGTGATAATATGAGCGCTGCAGCAGATATTAATGTGGTTAGGGGTCGCGCTGGCGCTACACCTGTAACGCCAGGTGAAGTTAATATTGACTACATTCTTGATGAGAGAATTCGTGAGTTATTTGGTGAGGAATTGCATACGCTTACACTTTGCCGTTTAGGATTACTTTATGACAGAACGAAACGATTTGGCCAAATTGAATCACAGCAAACGGTAATGCCGAAAAACAACCTGATGCCTATTCCACAAGCGGTTATTGATGCTAACAACCAGGCTGAATTTTCACAAAACCCCGGCTATTAATGAGCAGTAAAGCAATAAAAAAGTACTTTTTTCTATTTCTTGTTTTGGTTACCGAACAAGGCTTAGCTCAAAATACAACACTTACAAGTCCTGATAAAAAATTACAAGTATCGTTTTCAACCGGACACCATATACAGTCCCTGGTTTCTTATAATTTTTTGAGCCAGGGAGATATTGTGCTCGCAAAAGCCAATATCGGATTTGAGGTAAATGATCTCACATCCGTAGAATTCTCACTTTCCAACACAAAGAGAAAATCGGTTACTTCAAAATGGCAAACAGTGTATGGAGATAGAAAAGTTATTCCGGACAATTATAACCAACTTGTTTTTAATTTTAAAGCGGCAAAGAATCCTGGTATTCAACTTGAAGTCATCTGCCGTGCGTACAATGAAGGATTTGCATTTCAATATAAATTATACAGGAAGGGGCAGACAATCACCCTAAACAATGAATATTCAACTTTTCCACTTTTGGAAAATGATTCGGTATGGACAAGCGACCTGGCTCAATCTCCCATAAAAGCGATAAAAATAAATGATATAAAAAAGGAGGTAGAAAGGCCGCTGACCATAAAAATAAATAATCATCTTTTTATTGCATTAGGTGAAGCTGCACTTACAAATTTTGCAAGAATGAAATTTGTCGGTAAAGACACAAATACATTAGTTTCACGATTGTACGGCGAGGTGATAACAAAAGATTCGCTCGTCTCTCCATGGAGATATGTTTTGGCAGCAAAAAACCCTGCCGGCCTTTTACAAAAAAATTATTTGTTGCTTAATCTGAATGAGCCAAATAAAATTGAAAATACAAGCTGGATAAAGCCTGGAAAGGTAATTCGCGAATCAACATTGACAACTAATGGCGCTATCAATTGTATTGATTTTGCTGCGTCTCACGGTATCCGTTATATTAGTTTTGATGCCGGCTGGTATGGAAAAGAAGATAGTGATACGTCAGATGCCACAAGGGTTTCAGTAGATCCTGCCAGGTCGAAAGGGCCTTTGGATCTGAAAAAGGTAATTGCCTATGGCAAACAAAAAAATATTGGTGTAATTCTTTATGTAAATCGCCGGGCATTGGAAAGACAATTGGATACCTTGCTTCCGCTTTATCAATCATGGGGAATAAAAGGATTGAAGTTTGGATTTGTTCAGGTGGGCTCGCAACAATGGACCAACTGGCTGCATGAGGCAGTCAGGAAAGCAGCTAAGTACAAAATGGTAGTTGATATTCATGATGAATATCGTCCTACCGGTTATTCACGCACCTATCCCAATCTATTAACCCAGGAAGGAATAAGAGGCGATGAGGAAAGTCCGTTTACGGAACATACTATTACAACTTTGTTTACCCGGGGTATTGCCGGCGCTGCTGATAATACAATTTGTTATTTTACAAACAGGGTTGATAAAATGGGTTCGCATGTGGCTCAGATGGCTAAAGCAGTTTGCATTTACAGTCCACTGCAATTTTTATATTGGTATGATAAGCCGGTGACTGACTCCGAAAAAACAGGCAAAGAGGGTGAAATACAGGAAGTTCCTGAACTTGCCTGGTTTAATCAATTGCCAACGGTTTGGGATGAGACTAAAGTGCTGGAAGGCGATATGGAAAACTTTGCTACTATCGTAAGAAGAAGTGGAAATAACTGGTTTTTAGGATCACTGAACGGCATTACTCCCAGGGAGGTCAATTGGAACTGTAATTTTTTAGATAAGGGAAAAAAATATAAGGCAGTAATTTATACAGATGATAGCACGATGAACACTACTACAAAGGTGAAGATGCGAACCATGACGATTGATTACCATTCAAAGATTTCATTAAATGTTTCTGCGAGAAATGGTGTTGCTATTCACATTTTTCCTTTGTAAATATTTTTCCTTAGTCGGTTTATAAGAGTAATAAATATTAAGGCCATGTTGAAAAATTATAAAAGGCTGTTTCTCGGCTTCTCTTTTCTGTTTTTAGCGGGGATGGTAAATCATGGGATTGCTCAAACCAAACAGGATGCTTTTTCAATAAAAGTAACTTTAAATCATTCCGATTGGAAATATAATGTGGGTGAAAAAGCTATCTTCTCGATCGAAGTTTTTCAAAAAGGACAATTGGTAAAAAATGTTCCACTGCATTTGGAGATTGGAAAGGAAAAAATGAAACCGTCTGTTGTTGAAAATTTTTTGACGACAAATAATAAAAAGATTGTGGGTGGTGGCACTTTATTGCAGCCCGGCTTTTTGCGCTGTATTGTAACAGCCACAATTGAAGGAAAAAAATATCGTGCGCTTGCTACTGCTGCGTTTTCTCCTGAAAACATAAAAGCCTTTGCAAAAGCTCCTGATGATTTTTTGACTTTCTGGGCTGATGCCAGGAACGAACAACTCAAAATTCCATTAGACAGGAAAATGATTTTGTTGCCAGAACGCTGTGATTCTCTCATCAATGTTTATGAAGTATCTGTTCAAAATAATCGCAACGGCTCAAGAATCTACGGTATTTTATGTTTGCCCAAAAAGCCTGGTACATATCCTGCTTTATTAAAAGTCCCCGGCGCCGGTGCAAGACCCTATTATGGTGATACAGCGCTTGCACATAAAGGAATTATAACTTTTGAAATTGGAATTCATGGCGTTACCGTTACGCAGCCAAATCAATTTTATTATGATCTAGCTTTCGGGCCTCTTTATAACTATTATTTTCAAAATCTTGATAACCGGGATACTTACTATTACAAACGTGTGTATTTGGGTTGTTTACGCGCAGTTGATTTGCTGGCATCCTTGCCGGAAGTCGATACAAGCCGTATGGCGGTTTATGGAGGAAGCCAGGGTGGGGCGCTCTCCATTGTTACAGCAGCGCTTGATCATCGAATTAAATATGTAGTAGCTTTTTATTTTGCGCTGAGCGACGTGACAGGTTATTTACATGGACGTGCTGGCGGCTGGCCACACATGTTTAGCCCAACAAACATTAAATCAATGGGTTCTAAAGAAAAGATAAAAGTGTCAGCCTATTACGACGTTGCTAATTTTGCAAAGCTTATTAATATTCCGGGTATTTATGGCTGGGGATTTAATGATGAAGTTTGTCCACCAACCAGCATTTATGCTGCTTATAATAACATCCATGCACCTAAGGAAACCGTGATAACCAAAGAATCCGGGCACTGGCTTACCGCTGAAGAAGCATCAAAATCTACAGACTGGTTAATACAAAAGTTACAGGCGAAATAGAAATAAAAGTTATGATTTCTCCGTAAAGACAGGCTAATCCTGGGATTTCTTTAATTTTAATTGTATGGATGAAAGCAAATCTGTAACACGAAGAAAAAGGGATGGATTCAATGGGCAGAAAGCAATTGTATTGCCGCATAAAGTAGTAAAGGATTGTGATGAGACTAAAATAATTCATCAACTTTTTATTACTGATATTGGTTTTTATCCTAAAGCAAAATTTCATTACCGGGAAAGATATATTGGGATCGCTCAAAACATACTCATTTATTGTACCCATGGCAAAGGGTGGCTCGACCTCAAAAAGAAAGAATATCCTGTTTACCCGGGTCAGTTTTTAATCATTCCGGCGAATGTGGTACATAAATATGGGTCAGAAGAGACGGATCCCTGGTCAATATATTGGCTACATTTTAAAGGAAGTGCCGCAGGTAATTTTGTACACTTGCTAAGCAAACAAAACACTCAGTTCATCAGCAACATTGATTTTTCAGAAGAGCGTATCCGCTTGTTCAATACGATTTATAAAACGTTGGAAAATGGTTACAGCGCAGACAATCTCGGATATATAAATATGTGCCTGTGGCATTTTCTTTCCTCCTTCTGCTATCCTGATGTTTTTCAAATACCATTTAATAAAAATGAAAAAGATGCAATAGATATTTCTATCGATTTTATGCAAAATAACCTGCACCAAATGCTGACTTTGAAAACCCTTGCTACAGAAGTACATATTTCTCCATCACATTATTCGGCACTTTTTAAAAAGAAAACAGGGTATCCCCCACTTGAATATTTTAAACATATTAAGGTTCAGAAAGCCTGCCAGTATCTTCAGTTTACCAATTTGCAGGTGAGAGAAATTGCATACAAACTGGGCATTGATGATCACTTTTATTTCTCCAGATTCTTTAGTAATGTAATGGGACAGTCTCCATTGGAATATCGAAAGCGCAAACAATAATTGCTATAACGATAAAAGTGCTTTTACTCTATTTACTGTCAGTAAACAAAGAAAAAACCGAATTTTTTATTTTATCAACTTGGGCCATCGAAAAGTAAATCTTCAAAAGGCAGACCGGCTGAAACTCATAATATTGTCCATTCCTTTCAAATGATACTCCATCATTTAAATATTTTTTTCATTTAAGTTTGATAGTTAAAAATGTTACTTAATGATGTCCCGGCAATCTACTGGTAATCAAACTTACATTATTGCAATTTCTTTTATTTCTGCATTGGGCGGCTACCTGTTTGGTTTCGACTTTGCGGTTATTTCCGGTGCATTACCTTTTTTAAGAACCGAATTTGTACTGGATGTATGGAAGGAAGGTTTTTTAACCGGTTCGCTCGGGTTGGGTTGTATTGCAGGTTGTTTATTTGCAGGCGGTTTTACGGACCGGTATGGGCGTAAACCCGGCTTGTTGCTTGCTGCTTTCATTTTTGCTGTATCATCAGCTGGGATGGCTTTTTCAAATGGATTTAATTTTTTTATAACCATGCGTTTTGCTGCCGGCATTGGAGTGGGTATGGCTTCAATGTTAAGCCCTATGTACATTGCAGAGGTTTCTCCGGCCCACGTAAGAGGCCGGAATGTGGCTATTAACCAACTGACCATAGTTATAGGAATATTGGTAACCAACCTCGTTAATTACAATCTGGCAGATAAAGGCGTGGATGCGTGGCGCTGGATGTTTGGTTTAGGAATAATTCCTTCTTTCTTATTTTTTTTGGGAGTATTATGGTTGCCCGAAAGTCCGCGTTGGTTAATAAAAGCAGGGAAAATTGCAAAGGCCGAAACCATTCTAAAAAAAATTGGAAATTCTTTTTATGCAAGGCAATCTGTTAAAGAAATTCAAGCTTCCTTGTCCGGAACTGCCAATCCTGTAAAAAGTGTTTTTGAAAAAAGCGTTCGTCCTGCGGTTATAATTGGCATCGCGTTAGCAGTGTTTCAACAATTATGTGGTATCAATGTGGTTTTTAATTATACGTCCACCATTTTTGAATCCGTAGGAGCTAATCTTGACCGCCAGTTATTTGAAACGATTTCTATTGGCATTGTTAACCTCATTTTCACGTTGGTTGCAATGTGGCAGGTTGATAAGTTGGGACGAAGGCCATTGATGCTGGCAGGCTCTATGGGGTTATCCGTGATTTATATTATACTGGCAATTCTTTTGCAAAACCATTTTCCTGCGGTATGGATTTCTGTATTTGTATTGCTGGCGATTGCCATGTACGCCTGCTCACTGGCTCCGGTAACATGGGTGTTAATTTCTGAAATATTTCCCAATAAAATCCGTGGTAAAGCAACCTCTGTTGCAATTGTTTGTTTGTGGGCATCTTATTTTATTCTTGTTTTCACCTTTCCTTTCTTGGCAAAAGTATTAGGCACTTATGGTCCTTTTTATTTGTATGCGGCGGTTTGTTTACTTGGATTTCTTTTTATAAAAAAAAGGGTACATGAAACAAAAGGCCAGACTCTTGAACAATTGGAATTAACTATAAAAATGCATTAGCAACTGTTTATGATTACGAATGAATTTTACGTAAAAATATGGGAAGAGGAGGTTATTATACCAACGTATGAAACAGGCAAGCCTGAAAAAAATCCGATGTTTTTTGAAAGAAGGGTTTACCAGGGCAGTAGTGGCGTTGTATATCCAAATCCTATTATTGAAAAAGTTTACGACGAAAAAAAAGATAAGAAATACCAGGCTTTATTTCTTGAAAACCGGTATATAAAAGTAATGGTGCTGCCACAGTTAGGTGGGCGCATTCAAATGGCATTCGATAAAATAGCAAATCGCCATTTTATTTATTACAATGAAGTGATTAAGCCTGCCTTGGTTGGGCTTTGCGGCCCATGGATATCCGGAGGTATTGAATTTAACTGGCCACAACATCACCGCCCAAGTACTTTTGAACCCATAGATTTTACTATCAAGGAGAATGAAGATGGCAGTAAAACCATTTGGGTAAATGAAATTGAAAAGATGTCTCGTACCAAAGGAATGGCGGGTTTTACGCTTTATCCGGATAAAGCATATATCGAAGTAAATGTAAAACTTTTTAACCGCACCTCCTTGCCACAAACATTTTTATGGTGGGCAAATCCTGCAGTTAAAGTAAATGATTATTATCAATCTGTTTTTCCACCCGATGTTCACGCAGTTTACGATCATGGCAAGCGGGACGTTTCCGCGTTTCCTATTGCAAAGGGGAAGTATTATAATGTTGATTACTCGCCAGGTACAGATATATCGCGGTATAAAAATATTCCTGTGCCCACTTCTTATATGGCAGTAGATTCTAAATATGATTTTGTTGGTGGTTATGAGCATGATAGTAAGGCAGGAATGATGCACTTAGCAAATCATCACATATCGCCAGGCAAAAAACAATGGACGTGGGGGTATTGCGATTTTGGGCAGGCATGGGATAGGAATCTAACAGATAATAATGGACCTTATGTGGAGATAATGACAGGAGTGTTTACAGAAAATCAGCCGGATTTTTCCTGGATAATGCCTTATGAAGAAAAATCATTTACTCAATATTTCTTGCCTTATCGTGAAGTGGCGATGGTAAAAAATGCCACCAAAGATTTACTGCTCGGCTTTAATATTGAAGGGAAAAAATGCTGTATAAAATTATTTGCCACATCGGCCCAAAAAAATCTTGTAATAAAAGTGTATTTTAAAAATAAGATTTTATTCGATGAAAAAATAAACATTGATCCGGAAGCTATTTTCGCTAAAGAGATAAAGATTTCTTCTTCCGCTATGGAAGAGAATTTCCTGGTGGTTGTAAATACTTCGAATGGCAAAGAAATATTACGTTATCAACCTTTGGCAGGCTTAGAAAAGCCCATACCGGAAGCATCAAGTGCCCCATTGATGCCTTCGCAAATGACCAATAGTGAAGCTTTATTTTTAACAGGGCTTCATCTTGAGCAATATCGCCATGCAACTTATGATCCCGTTGACTATTATAAAGAAGCTTTAAGAAGAGATTCGGGCGATACAAGGAACAACAATGCTTTAGGTTTATGGTATTTACGCAGAGGACAATTTAAAAAAAGCGAGCCTTACTTCAGGAAAGCCATTGAAACGCTAACACAAAGAAACAGCAATCCTTATGACGGTGAACCTTTTTATAATCTTGGAATTTGTTTGAAATATCAGGGAAGAAATGAAGACGCTTATGCAGCATTCTATAAAGCCACCTGGAACAGTGCATGGAAATCAGGAAGTTTTTTTGCCCTTGCTCAGATAGATACTCAGGAAAAAAAATATGAGCAAGCTTTGCAACATGTGCAACATTCTCTTAATATTAATGCCTGCAATTCAAAGGCATTAGCATTAAAAGCGCATTTGTTACGAAAGCTTGATCGTATTTCAGAAGCGGTGAAAGTCTGCGATAACGCTTTACAGGAAGATATTTTTAATCTGGCGATTTACGTCGAAAAAAGCAAACTGTTCTACTCTCTTAAGGACGAAATAAAATCTGCCCAGTCATTAAATACTGCCTTTAATTTGTCACGGGGCGATGCCAATAATTTTTTGGAATTTGCTATTGATTATTCGGCTGCCGGGCTTTATGCAGAGGCTATTGAATGGCTGCAATATTATTTGTCAAAAATTACCGGTTCCCCCCATCCAATGATATTATATTGCCTTGGATGGAATTATGATTTGATGGAAGATAAAAAGAGTGCAAAAAAATATTTTTTATTAGCTAAAGAAGTTTCTACAGATTATTGTTTTCCAAATAAGGTAGAAGAAATTTCGATGTTGGAAAAAGCATTTCAATATAATCCTGGTGATAGTAAGGCCTACTATTATCTCGGCTGTTTATGGTATGATAAAAGGCAATACAAAGAAGCAATAAGTTGCTGGGAGCAATCCATAGAGATTTCGAATTCATTGCCCGCAGCATATCGCAATCTTGGTATTGCTTATTTTAATAAAATAGGTGATAAACAAAAAGCATTGGAATATTTTGAAAAGGCTTTTGCCTTAGATACAAGCGATGCAAGGATTTTAATGGAGCTGGATCAGTTATATAAAAGATTAAATAAACCCGCTGTTGAGAGATTGGAATTTCTTGAATTGCATTTGAACCAAGTGTTATTGCGGGATGATTTGTACCTGGAAAGAATTGCATTATACAATTATCTCGGCCAAACAGATAAAGCGTACGGACTAATTATGAACCGCCATTTCCATCCCTGGGAAGGTGGAGAGGGGAAAGTATCAGCACAATATAAGTACTGTCTCATTCAAATGGCTAAGAGTAAAATAGATAATGAATATTTTGAGGATGCCATAAATTATCTTGTACAGGCACAGGTTTATCCTCGAAATCTCGGTGAGGGAAAACTATATGGAACCCAGGAAAATGAAATATTTTATTGGATTGGACGAGCTTACGAAGGGCTGAAAAAAAATGAGATGGCTATGAGCTTTTTTGAAAAAGCTACCATTGGAGCAACCAAGCCTTCAGCAGCTATTTTTTATAATGATCCGCAACCTGATGCAATTTTTTACCAGGCGCTTAGTTGGGAAAAACTAAATTATCCTGAAAAAGCAAGGGATATATGTAAAGAATTGGTTGATTACGGACAAACTCATTTTGATGACGAAATACAACTTGATTATTTTGCAGTTTCATTACCTGATTTATTAATTTTTGATGACGACCTTAAAAAGCGTAATAAAGTACATTGCACTTACATGATGGCTTTAGGTCATCTGGGACTTAAAAATATTGAAGAAGCACAATCGTTATTCGATGAATTAATAAATATAGACGCAATGCATTTACGGGTAATGCAGCATATAGGCCAGGAAAGTATACACGATGCCGGCGATAAAAATAAAAATAATCCATTTCAGAAATATTGAAAATAATTCAGCTTAAAAAAGTCAAACAAATATATTCCTGGAAAACTGTGCAAGGGGAATAATGCCGTTGTTGAAATATGGAATTTGATTTACTGCATTTGTTTGAATTCCCGTGACCCCAAGTGTCTATGCACATCGCGTTGGTGAAGTAACCTCCTATGTTGGGGTATTGGCAAATAAATCAGTAATACAAAAGTTTTTTGACTGCATTAAGGCATAGGATAAATAAATAGGAATTTAATTTACTAAAAAAAATTTTCGCTTAAAACCATTGCTGATAAAGAGCTTCAAAATACTTAACAAAAAAAAATCAAAATAGTTTTGACAGAGAAGTTATCTCACCCTATCTTTGCAATCCGCTTTTAAAAAAAGGCACAGTTCTTAGAAAAAATAATAAATTTAATCAGGTGTTTTTAAAGGTTAAAAAAAACATTTTTAAAGTTTTTAAAAAAACATTTGGCTGATAAAAAAAAGGCTTTTACATTTGCACTCCCAAATGAAAAAATGGGTGGTCAAAAAAGGCCAAAAGATCTTTGAAAGTTTGGAAGTAACAGCACTGAATCTTTAAGATTCAACAAGGTAATGTTTAGCGTAACAAATTAGAATTTTGACGTTAATTTTTCGATGAGAAAATTTGATAGTCACGATCAAACAACATTTACAATGGAGAGTTTGATCCTGGCTCAGGATGAACGCTAGCGGCAGGCTTAATACATGCAAGTCGTGGGGCAGCATGGGGTAGCAATACTCTGATGGCGACCGGCAAACGGGTGAGGAACATGTACGCAACCTTCCTTTAACTGGAGAATAGCCCCTCGAAAGAGGGATTAATACTCCGTAACATATTTTTAAGACATCTTATTAATATTATAGCTCCGGCGGTTAAAGATGGGCGTGCACCTGATTAGATAGTTGGCGGGGTAACGGCCCACCAAGTCTGCGATCAGTAACTGGTGTGAGAGCACGACCAGTCACACGGGCACTGAGACACGGGTCCGACTCCTACGGGAGGCAGCAGTAAGGAATATTGGTCAATGGACGCAAGTCTGAACCAGCCATGCCGCGTGGAGGATTAAGGCCCTCTGGGTTGTAAACTCCTTTTATCTGGGAAGAAATGT
>Ga0157369_10009066_pt1 | contig 11391 bp, 10 predicted proteins | sample C25metaG_FD_113461 | JGI IMG/M metagenome (GOLD analysis project Ga0157369, IMG submission 113461) | Corn rhizosphere microbial communities from Kellogg Biological Station, Michigan, USA - C2-5 metaG | ecosystem: Host-associated > Plants > Roots > Rhizosphere > Soil | place: USA: Michigan... | reverse complement strand
TCCCGGAGGTGAAGGGCCAGCAACTGGTCGACGCCGTCCAGGAGATCTCCGCCGCCGGCCTCACGGCGAAACCCGTGTACGTCTACTCGGCGCAGCCGGCGAACGTGGTCGTCGGCGAGGCGCCGGCCCCGAAGACGTCCGTGCTGAAGGGCTCGGCGGTGCGCATCAACATCTCGCGCGGGCCGAAGCCGGTCACCGTGCCCGACGTCACCGGCGAGCCGTACGCCAACGCTCAGTCGGCGCTGCAGGGCGCCGGGTTCACGGTCGGGCGCATCGACATCCAATCCGACCAGCCGGTCGGCACCGTCATCTCCGAGGATCCGCAGGCCGGCCAGAGCGTCCCGACGGGCTCGAAGATCACGCTGTCGGTGTCGAAGGGCCCGGGCACGTCGCAGATTCCCGACGTGACGAGCCAGACACAGAGCGACGCGATCGCGATCCTCAAGGGCGCCGGCTTCAAGCCGCAGGTCGTAACGCAGGACGTCACCGACCCCGGCTCGGACGGCATCGTCATCGCACAGGATCCGCAAGGCAACACAACCGGCGTGAAGGGCGAGACGGTGACGATCACCGTCGGCCACCTCACCCAGGGAACGCCCGGCGGCGACACGACGACGCAGCAAGGCCAGTGACGCGCCGCATCGCCGTCGTCCTCGGCGGGCGCTCGAGCGAGCACGAGATCTCGCGTGCGTCCGCGCAGAGCGTGATCGACGCGCTGACGACGGCGGGCAACGACGTCGTCACGGTTGCAATCGGCCGCGACGGGACGTGGGAACTGGGAGCGGGGCCGAAGGCGCTCGAGGCGGGCGCACGCCTGCCGGGGAAGGAGGTCGCGACGACAATCGCCGACGTCGACGTCGTCTTCCCCGTGCTGCACGGCCCGTTCGGCGAGGACGGAACCGTGCAGGGGCTCCTCGAGCTCGCGAACGTCCCGTACGTCGGCGCCGGCGTGCTCGCGTCCGCGCTGTGCATGGACAAGGACATCTTCAAGTCGGTGATGCGCGACCACAACATCCCCGTGACGCGCAACATCACGTTGCGCGCCGGCGACGAGCCCCGCAACCCGTTTGGCTTTCCGTGCTTCATCAAGCCGGCGCGGCTCGGCTCGAGCGTCGGCATCACGAAGGCGCACGACGACACGGAGCTCGCGGATGGAGTCGCGCTCGCGTTCCAGCATGACGAGAAGGTGCTCGTCGAAGAGCTCGTCACCGGCGTCGAGGTGGAGGTCGGTGTGCTCGGCAACCGCACGCCGTTCGCGTCGCTGCCCGGCGAGATCGTCGTCACGAACAACGAGTGGTACGACTACGAGGCGAAGTACGAAGAGGGCGAGATGGACCTCGTCGTGCCCGCACGCGTCACACCGGAACAGATCGAGCGCGCGCAGCAGGTCGCTGTGGAGGCGTTCGTCGCAACCGACTGCGAAGGAATGGCGCGCGCCGATTTGTTCGTGCGCGAAGACGGCGAGGTGCTCGTCAACGAGCTGAACACCATCCCCGGCTTCACCTCGACGAGCGTGTACGCGCGGCTGTTCGAGGCGTCGGGCATCCCGTATCCGGAGCTGCTCGAACGGCTCGCCGCGCTCGCCGTCGAGCGCTTCGAGCGCCGCGCGAACCTGCGCTTCTAGGTGCCTGGTACTTGCCTGGCACCGTCGCCCCGCCAAAACCGCGAAAAACCGGCCTGTTTGCAGGGAGAACGCGCCGTTGGTGCCTGGCACCGGAGGTCGGCCGGCGCGGGTTAGCCGGAGGCCGTCACGTCGTTGATCCGCGCCTGCCCGCTGCCGGTCGGCAACGCCGTGATCCAGATCACGTAATAGCGGTGCGGCGAGGAGACGCTGAGCGGGAAGACCATCTGCGTCGTGACGATCTCGTTCGGCGACACCGTGTCGAACGGCCCGGTCGCCGAGTCGCCCGCTTCGATTTGCGCGCGGAAGCCCGGTGTCGCTGTTGCGATGCCGAGCTGGCGCAGCTTCATGGCGGACCCCGCGTCGAGCACGAGGCCGACTCCTTTCTTGCCGAGCGCTGCGAACGTCGAGTCGTAGCTCTCGGTCTCCCAGTAGGTCGACGTGCTCGAGTCGGTGGCGAGGTGCGCGTCCCCGTCGTGCTCGTGCCCGTCGCCGAACGGGTCGTAGGCGGTAACGCCCTGCAACTGGACGGTGCTGTTGAGCGGGCTCGAAAGGTGCGAGCCACCACCGCCGAGCGTGCCGTTTCGGTGCAACACGATCCAGCCTGCGACGGCGCCGGCGATGATCAGCGCGAGCAGCGCCAACACGACGGGCCACGCAGAGGAGCTGCGTGCCGGGCGCGCGCGCGCCACCCTCGGCTTCTTCGCGGGGGCGATCACCTCGGTCTCGCCGCCGCCGCTCAGCTGCGCCAGGCACGCGGACAGCTCGGCGCAGAACGCATTCATCGTCGGGAAGCGATCGGCCGGGCTCTTCGCCATCGCGCGCTGCACGGCCGCCTCGACGCGCAACGGCACGTCGGGACGAGCATCGCGCAGGCGCGGCGGCGGCTCGTTGATGTGGCGCATCGCAACGGCGACGAAGCTCGTGCCGGGAAACGGCACGCTCGCCGTGAGCAGCTCGAAGAGCACGACGCCGAGCGAGTAGATGTCGGTCTGCTCGTCGACGTGCTGCCCCTGCGCCTGCTCAGGCGCGATGTAGTCGCTCGTTCCGAGCACGGTGCCGGTCTGCGTCGTGCCTTGCTGCACGTTGAGGGAGCGCGCGATACCGAAGTCGGTGACCTTCGCGCGGCCGTCCCCGTTCAGCAGGACGTTCTGCGGCTTCACGTCGCGGTGCACGAGCCCCTGCTGGTGCGCGAACGAAAGCGCCTGCCCGACCTGGATCGCGAGCTCGAGTGCCGTCGCGACCGGAGCGGGGCCGCGGCGCTCGATCATCTGCTTCAGGTTCTCGCCTTCGACGTATTCGAAGACGATGAACTGGCGGCCGTCCCACTCACCCCGGTCGATGACCGTGACCACGTTCGGATGCGAGATCGACGCAACCGACCGTGCCTCGCGCCGGAACCGCTCGACGTATTCAGGATCGTCGACGTAATGCTGGTGCATGACCTTGAGGGCAACCTTGCGTTCGAGCAGGCGGTCATGCGCGCGGTACACGCTCGACATTCCCCCCGCGCCGACCTGCTCTTCGACCTCGTAGCGGTCCGCCAGAACCTCGCCGACCATCGCCGACGAGCCTACCCGGCTCCCCACGTACTAAAGCCCCTTACAGGGCGGCTGAAAGGGCGTCTTCCCAGACACCCAGCGCTTCGTCGAGCTCGGCGTCCGAGACGACGAGCGGCACCAGCACCCGGATGCAATCCAGGCTCACGCCCGCTTTGAGCAGCAGCAGGCCGCGGTTGAAGGCCTCTTCGACGACCCGCGTCGCCCGAGCCGGGTCGGTGAGCCGGATCGCGAGCATCGCGCCGAGGCCTCGTACCTCGGCGACCTGCGCGAAGCGGGACTGCCAGCCCTCCATCCGGGAGCGCATGACGTCGCCGAGTTCCCGGGCGCGATCGACGAGCTTCTCCTCGTCCATGACAGCGAGCACCGCGAGCGCCGCCGCCTGTGCGACGGGATTGCCGACGTAGGTGCCGCCGATCGACCCTTCCCCCGCCACGTCTACCACCGAAGTTTTCCCGAGCACGCCCGACAGCGGCAGGCCGCCGGCGATCGACTTGGCGATGACCACGAGATCGGGCTCGACGCCGAAATGCTCGATCGCGAAGAAGCGACCGGTGCGGCCAAAACCCGTCTGCACTTCGTCGCACACCATCACGATGCCGTGCTCGTCGCACAGCTCGCGCACGCCGTTCACGAACTCTTGCGTCGCGGGGATGAAGCCGCCCTCGCCCTGCACGGGCTCGAAGATAATCGCGGCGACGTCCTCCGGCGCGACGACTGTCTTGAACGCCGAGCGGATCGCAGCGACGTCGTTGAACGGCACGCGGTAGACCTCGGGCGCGAACGGCCCGAGCCCCGCCTTGTACGGATGCACCTTCGACGTCAGCGCGACCGCGAGCGCGGTGCGGCCGTGGAACGCGCCTTCGAAGGCGATCACCGCAGGCCGGCCGGTGGCCGCGCGCGCGAGCTTGACCGCGTTCTCGACGGCTTCGGCGCCGCTGTTGAAGAACGCAGCCTTCGCCGAAACGGTAAACGGAGCGAGCTCAACGAGCCGCTCGGCCAGCTCGGCGTAGACCTCGTAGGGGACGACGGTGAAATCGGTGTGCGCGAAACGCTCCAGCTGCTCCTGCGCCGCGGCGACCACCCGGGGGTGCGCGTGGCCGACGTTGAGGCAGCCGACGCCGCCGGTGAAGTCGAGGAAGACGTTGCCGTCGACATCCGTGATCGTGGCGCCTCTGCCCTCGGCCGCGGCGATCGGGAAGGTAATCGCGAGCGGCCGCGCGACGCTCGCTGCGAGGCGCTCGAGGATGGCCTGCGAACGCGGCCCGGGAAGGGCGGTCGAGAGGGAAATCGCGCGGGTGGCGGCCATGGGTCGACTGTAGCTGAGCCACCCACCGGTTTGCATAGATGAATGGTGATGATTCACAACTGCAACGCCCCAACCGCAGGGATCGCTAGGTTCTCGGGCGGCGTGGATGCACTGACGACGTACGAATCCATCGAAACCGGTGCTTCGTGGTGGACGCAGGAGCACGGCGGCGAGGAGCTGCTGGTTGCCTACTTCAGCATGGAGTTCGGCGTCGACGCACGGCTCCCGATCTATTCGGGCGGCCTCGGCGTCCTCGCCGGCGACCACCTGAAGGCCGCGGCCGAGCTCGGGATCCCGCTCGTCGGCGTCGGCCTCTTCTACCGCGGCGGCTACTTCACGCAGAGCCTCGACGCAAATGGCCGCCAGACCGAGAAGTACGCGTCGCTCGACGCAGAGTCGTTGGGATTGGAACGCGAGGCGGTCACCGTCGATGTCGAGCTTGCAGGTGAGACGGTGTCGGCAGACGTCTGGCGCCTCGACGTCGGCAGCGTGCCTCTCTACCTGCTCGACGTCGACTACCTCACAGACGCGCTTTACTCGGGCGACCGAGAGCACCGCATCCGCCAGGAGCTCGTGCTCGGCGTCGGCGGCGTGCGTGCACTCGCTGCGCTCGGTGTCGCGCCGACCGTGTTCCACGTGAACGAAGGACACTCTGCGTTTCTCGCGATCGAACGGGCGCGCATGCTCGTCGCCGAAGGCATGTCGACCGACGATGCGCTCGAAGAAGTTCGCCGCACGACGGTCTTCACCACGCACACGCCGGTGCCGGCGGGCAACGAGGTGTTCGCGGAGGATCTCGTCGCGCGCTACGTGAACGGGCTCGCCCGCCAGGCTGGGATCGACGAGACGCGTCTGCTTGCGCTCGGCCACAGCGAGGACACGGACGGGTTCGGGCTGACGCCGCTCGCGCTCCGGCTCTCGGCGCACGCGAACGGCGTGTCGAAGCTGCACGGCGAGGTGGCGCGCGAGATGTGGGCTCCGCTCTGGCCGGGGCAAGAGCCGCCGATCGACTCGATCACCAACGGCGTGCATCTCGGGACGTGGCTTTCGCGCGAGCTCAACGAGCTGCTCGTCGACGCGGGCGTGCGCCCTTCGGCGCCGCCGGATTGGGCGAACTGGGGCGCTGCCGAAGCCCTTGATCTCGAGGCGCTCGCGTCCGTGCACGAGGTGCGCAAGCGTCGCGTCACGGGCCTCGCCGGCCTGGATCCGGATCTGCTGACACTCGGCTTCGCGCGCCGCTTCGCGACCTACAAGCGCGCCGGTCTCGTCTTCAGCGATCTGCCGCGGCTGCTGTCGCTGCCGGTGCAGATCGTCGTCGCCGGCAAAGCGCATCCGGCAGACGCGCCGGGCAAGGACGTGATGCAGGAGATCGTCGAGCTTTCGCGCGACGCGTCGACGAACGCGCGCATCGTCTTCGTCTCGAACTACGACATCGACCTCGCCCGCCAGATCATCCCCGGCGTCGACGTGTGGCTGAACACACCGCGGCGTCCGTACGAAGCGTCGGGGACGAGCGGCATGAAGGCCGCGGTCAACGGCGTGCTCAACTTCTCGGTGCTCGACGGCTGGTGGGCGGAGGCATACGACCCGGCCTTCGGCTGGGCGATCGACGGCGGCACGGACGACGACGATCGCGAGCAGCTCTACCGCGTGCTCGAGCAGGAGATCGTCCCGTGTTTCGCGGATCGCGAGCGCTGGCTGACGATGATGCGCGCGTCCATTGCGCGGCTGTCGCCGGTGTTCTCGATGCAGCGCGCGGTGATCGAGTACACGAACCGCTACTACCTCGCGACCGTCCACTAGTAGAGAATCCCGCCATGGTCCTGTCCGACCGCACGATCGCGCGGCTGATCTCCGAAGGGCGCATCGGCATCGAGCCGTACGACGACGCACTGCTCCAACCGTCGAGCGTCGACGTGCGCGTCGACCGCTATTTCCGCGTGTTCAACAACGCGCGCTATCCGTTCATCGACGTCAAGGAATCGCAGGACGAACTGACGGAAGAGGTGTCGATCGACGACGACCGCCCCTTCATCCTCCATCCCGGCGAGTTCGTGCTCGGTTCGACGCTGGAGCGGATCACGCTGCCCGACGACCTCGTCGCGCGACTCGAAGGCAAATCGTCGCTTGGCCGGCTCGGGCTGCTGATCCACTCGACGGCCGGCTTCATCGACCCGGGCTGGGACGGCCACGTCACGCTCGAGCTGTCGAACGTGGCAAATCTTCCGATCACGATCTATCACGGCATGAAAATCGGGCAAGTGTCCTTCATGCAGATGTCCGAGCCCGCATCGAGGCCGTACGGGAGCTCGTCGCTTGGTTCGAAGTACCAGGGCCAGCGCGGGCCGACCCCGAGCAGGTACTGGCAGAACTTCCAGAAGTGAAGGTTCTCGTCACCGGGGGGACGGGGTTCGTCGGCCCACGGATCGTGCACGCCCTGCGCGCGCAAGACCGCGACGTCCGAGTTCTCGTCCGCTCACCGGAACGCGGCGCACACGCAGCGTCGATCGGCGCCGAGCTCGCGATCGGCGACGTCACCGATCCCGACAGCCTCGCCGCCGCAGCGAACGGATGCTCGCACGTCATCCATCTCGTCGCGATCCTCACCGGAAAGCCCGCCACCTTCGATCTCGTGATGACGCAAGGCACACGCAACCTCGTCGACGCGGCGCGCAACGCGGGCGTCGAACGGTTCATGCTGATGAGCGCCCTCGGCTCGGGTGATGTCCCGTACTACCGCGCGAAGTCGGCGATGGAACAGACGGTCAAGGCATCCGGGCTCGACCACGTGATCTTCCGTCCGAGTTTCGTGTTCGGTCACGGCGGCGCGCTGTCGACGTTCGTGAAGCAGGTGAAGTACTCGCCGATCGTCACGGTGATCGGCCCCGGCGTGCAACGCTCGCAGCCGATCTGGATCGACGACGTGGCCGCGTACTTCGCTGCGTCCCTCGAGAGCTCGACCGTGGTGGGTCGAACGTTCGAGATCGGCGGCCCCGACGTCGTGACGTGGAACGAGCTCTATCGCGACCTCGCGCGCACGCTCGGCAAGAAGCGCGCGCTCGTGCACGTCCCCTTCGGCGTCGCGCGCATGGGAGCACGACTCACGCAGTCGTTCCCCGGCGCACCGCTCTCCGCCGACCAGGTCGAGATGCTCGCAGGCCCCGACAACGTCGTCTCGAACGACGACGCGCTGCGAACGTTCAACCTGCCACTCGTGCCACTAACCGAACAGCTGCGCCGAGTGGCCTAGAAAAGAAGAGGGCCGCTTGCGCGGCCCTCATTCCGGTTACCAGCTGGTACTTCGTAGAGACGCTTCCTGCCGATTAAGGCGGCGCGTGACGCGAGTCCCCTACGCTGGCTAGACGATTCCCCGCTCGGGTTCCGGGGACGCGCCTCTACGAGCCGGTACCTCCACTGCCCGTACTTGAAGTCTCCAACGCCGGACCACCTCCTTTCCGCGGTACATCCAAACATAGCTGATGACCCCGGCTAGCATGGGCCGGGGTCGTGAAGGTCTCTGCCGGGAAGTTCGCCCTTGTGGCCGCTGTGGTTGCGCTGGTCCTGGCGCCGCACGCCGTCGCACGGGCTGCCACGATTTCGTCGGCCAAGCCGGTGCCGTCGCTGACCCCGGCCGCCACCTGGAAGCTCTGGCACGCGTTGGTCGCGAAGCACCAGCGGATGGGGCGACGCGCAACCGCGGACTGCCGCCCCGCGCGCGTCGTCGTCTACGCGGCGACCGACTGGCTGCGGCTCGCGACCAAGCTCGCGCAGCACGCGTCGCCTTGCGCCGACTACTACATCTCGATCCCGCCGCTGACCGCGAACAAGACACAGGCGCGCTCGGGCCAGGCGAGCCTGATCCGCGCGCTCGGCGCGCACATGCACGCGGCGGCGGAGATCAACTACGCGGCCTGGCAGAGGTGGGTCGCTGCCGGGAACGGCGACTGGTTCGCAGCCGGCGTCGCCGCGCGCCAGTCGATGGCCGGCGCAGGCTACGACGTGAGCGCGGGCGACACCTGGGCGCTCAACGAGGTGCCCTCTTCCGTCCGCCGCAACACGGGCACCGTACGCTCTGACCTCGCGCAGTTCCTGAGCGGCTTGCACGACGGCGGCGGCAGCCCGGTGCAGGGCATCGTCTTCGTGATCGGCGTCGGCCAGCCCGGAGACCAGACGGCCTACAAGGTGACGATGCAAGGCTGGCTGCAGGACGCGACGTTCTGGTCGGCGATCGCCCCCGACGTGACCGACTGGATGCAGGAGACGTACGGCGACATTCGCAACTACGCCGTCGCGGGTGCGTCCGCCCAGCAACGCCGCGACGCGCTCGTGCAGTACCTCGGCGCTCCGCTCGCGCTGGCGACCGCGGGCGCGACGCTCACATCCGCATCGCACTCGTTCCTGGCAACCGACTACGGGCCCGTCGCGAACGCGGCGTGGGCGTATGCGCAGTCGTACGGCTTCACCCAGGTTGGCTTCGCGCAGATGGAAGACTTCGTGTCGGCGCAGGTGTACGCGACGCGCGCGTTCGATTCCGCCAGCGGGCTCCCATCGGACCGCCTCGGCTTCGGGTGGGCACCGTCGAACACGCTTGGACTCACCAAAGGCGACTTCAACGCGCAGTCGGCAGCAATCCTCGACCGCCTCGGACAATCAATCTCTGACTCGGCGGTGACGATCGATCCGCTCGATCCCGGCGTCGGCGCGTGCGGCCCGCTCGGCCAGAACCTGTGGTGCCAGACCGTCGTTCCCGGCGCGGCGTTCACCAGCGCGTGGGCGTCGTTCTCGAGCTGGACGCAGACGGGCCTGACGTTCTCGACACCGCCGGTCACGGTCACCGCCGGGAACGTCGCCGGACCGCTCACCGTGCAGCTGTCGACCAGCGGCGTTGCCACTAACGCGATGCAGCCGACGCCGGTGACCCTCTCGACCACGTCGGCGACCGGCCAGTTCTCGACGTCGAACGCCGGCCCGTGGACGCACACGCTCACGCTGACGATCCCTGCCGGCGCCGCATCCGCGTCGTTCTACTACCAGGACACCCTCGCGGGCACGCCCACGATCTCCGCGGTGCTCGCGGGCCAGCCGCCCGCGACGCAGACCGTGACCGTCGCATCGGCGGCGCCTGCGGCGATCGCCGTCACGCCGCGCAGCGCGACCGTCGTCGGCGGCAAGACGCAGCTCTTCGCGGCACGCGTCACCGACCAGTACGGCAATCCGACGAACGCCGCCGTCACCTGGAAGCTCGTCTCGCCGAAGCTCGGAACGTTGTCCCCGGCAGTCGGGCCGTCGACGACACTGACCGCGTCAGGCGCGGCGGCGGGACGCGGCAAGCTCACCGCGACGCTCGGCTCGCTCTCAGCGTCGACGACGGTGACCGTCAGGCGTCCGCCCGCACGAATCGCCGGCGTCACGACCCGGCGTGTGAAGGGCTACCTCGTCGTGACGGTGCGCGTGCTGCAGGGCACGAAGCCCGCGCGGCGCGTCCCGGTATCGCTCGTCGTGCGGCGCGGCTCGAGCCTGATCGTGCGCGTCACCGGCGTGACGAATTCGGCCGGGAAATTCGTCTGGCGCAGCAAGCACCCGCTGCCGGCTGCGCGCTACGCGGTCAAGGCCGCGCTGCGCTCGCGCTCGACGTCCTGACGCACCCAGCAGTCGGCGAGGTGGTCGTTGACCACGCCGCACGCCTGCATCCCCGCGTAGACGGTCGTCGGGCCGACGAAGCGGAAGCCCGCCTTCTTCAGGCGCTTCGAGAGCTCCTTTGCGTCCGCTTCGGACCCGTCGCGATACGACCAGACGAGCTCATGCAGTGGTTGCTCACGACGCAGCGCCACGGTGGCCTTGGCGTTTGCGATCGCCGCTTCGATCTTGCCGCGATGGCGGATGATCCCTGCGTCGCCGAGCATGCGCTTCACGTCGCGCTCGCCGAACCGCGCGACAACGTCGGGATCGAAGTTCTCGAATGCCGCGCGGAACGCGGGACGCTTGCGCAGGACCGTCAGCCACGAGAGACCGGACTGGAACCCCTCGAGGCACAGCCGCTCGTAGATTCCCGCCTCCGTGAGCACGGGACGACCCCACTCCTCGTCGTGGTAGGCGTTGTACGACGGATCCGACGTCTCCCAGCAGCGGACGACGTCGTTCACTGCAACTCGACTTTGACGATCCCGTCTTCGACGATGACCGGATACGTCTCGACCGGCTCGAACGCCGGCAGCGAGAGCGGCGTTCCCGTGCGCAGGTCGAACGCGCTGCCGTGGCGCGGGCAGATGACGCGGCACAGCTCCTCGTCCCACTCGCCCTCAGCAAGCGGCCCGTCGTCGTGCGAGCAGCGATCCTCGATCGCGTAGAGCGTGCCGCCGCAGTTGTAGACGCCGACCGACGTCCAGCCGACCTGCACGATCTTTGAGGAGCCCGGGCCGAACTCCTCGAGCGGTGCTACGTCGATCAGCGGCATTTACGCGAAGTCGAGGCCTTGCCACTCGTCGGGCAGTGGCGTGCCCTTCGCGCGATGCAGCGCGACCTTCAATACGCCGAGGCCGAGAATCGCGCACTTGATGCGGACCGGCGTGAGCGGGATGCCGATCTCCTCGAGCAAGTCTTCCTTCGGCAGCGCCGCTACTTCGGACGCCTTCCGTCCCTTGACGAGATCGGTGAGCATCGACGTCGCCGCCTGCGAGATCGCGCAGCCGCGCCCTTCGAAGCCGACTTCCTCGATCGTCTCGCCGTCCTCGGCGAACTTCACCGAGATCGTCACCTCGTCGCCACATAGAGGATTCATTCCCTCGGCAGAAGCATCCGCGTGCTCGATCAGCCCATGACCGTGCGGGTTCTTGTAGTGATCGAGGATCACCTCTCTGTACATCTGCTCGAGTTCAGACACCGAACGTGTCCTTCACCTTGAC
>Ga0157369_10009063_pt1 | contig 11393 bp, 10 predicted proteins | sample C25metaG_FD_113461 | JGI IMG/M metagenome (GOLD analysis project Ga0157369, IMG submission 113461) | Corn rhizosphere microbial communities from Kellogg Biological Station, Michigan, USA - C2-5 metaG | ecosystem: Host-associated > Plants > Roots > Rhizosphere > Soil | place: USA: Michigan... | reverse complement strand
TTGCACCCGTGGTATGCCCAACCTCTCCTCGAACTTTGCGAGAACGAACAGGCCGCGCATCCCGTTCTAGCTATCGCGTTGCAGACCGAGCTCGGGTTCTGCACCGGAAGGGTTGACGGGCCGCGTAGCGCCTCCTACACTTCCGTAAACCTTTATACCTTTACAGATTATGAGCCCGAAATCGATGGTGCTTCGCGGCGGGACCGTTGTCACCTCCAACGGCGAAGAACAGATGGATGTTCAGCTCGCCGGCGGCAAGATCGTGGGCCTGGGCCACTATGACCCGTCGGGCGGCGCCGCCGACGTCATCGATGTGCGGGGCAAGTATGTCGTCCCGGGCTTCATCGACGGTCACGTGCACTTGCGCGAGATGCAGTACAGCGATCGCGAGGACTTCCTGTCCGGCACGCAGGCCGCAGCGGTCGGGGGAATCACGACCGTCATGGACATGCCCAACAGCAAGCCAAACGTGATCACCCCTGATGACCTCATCGAGAGGCAACAGCGCGCGGCAGAACGCGCGTACGTCAACATCGGCCTGTATGTGTGGGCGTGCGCGAAGAACGTGGAGATCATCCCGCAGTTCGCCGCCCTTGGGCCGATCGCCTTCAAAATCTTCACCGCGGAAACGGGCGCCTATGACCCGGAATTCGCGAACTACATCACGACCGAGCCGAGCGTCCTCTATCGAATACTGGAGAAGATCGCTTCGATCGACTCCATCGCCGCGATCCACTCGGAATCCCAGTCGCTCATCGCCCACCTCGAGCAGGCCGCCCGCAAGTTGCCCCCGGATCTGCGCGCGTATCTCCAGAGCCGGCCGCAGGCGGCGGAAGATGTGGCGGTCTTCTCCGAAGTCGCGATCGCCCGCCAGGTCGCGGCCCGCGTGCACATCTGCCACGTCGTGGGCAAGGGCGCCGTGGACTTCATCCGCTGGTCGAAGAAGGAGTATTACGACGGCGTCACTTGCGAGGCCGCTCCGCACAACCTGCTCATGAACGCCGAGCAGACCATCGCCCTGGGCTCGATGGGCAAGTTCAGCCCGCCGGTGCAGGCGGAGGACCAACGCCTCGCCCTGTGGGAGGGGCTCCTCGACGGCACGATCGACATCATCGGCAGCGACCACGCGCCCCAGCACTTCGACAAGAAGTGCTGCCCGGACATCTGGAAGGCATCACCCGGAAGCCCTGCGCTCGACTACTGGATCTCGCTCATGCTCACGTGCGTGTCGCGCGGAACGCTCACGATGGCGCAGCTCGTACGAGCAGCGTCGGAAAATCCCGCGAAGGTCTTCGGGCTCTTCCCCAACAAGGGCTCGATCCGGATCGGCGCCGATGCGGACATCGTCGTCGTCGACATGCAGAAGCGCGGCACGGTCCGGCCTGAAATCTTCAAGAGCAAAGCGAAGTATTCGGCGTTCGACGGCTGGCCCACCGAAGGCGCGCCCGTGATGACCATCGTCGGCGGCGTCGTGGTGGCAAAGGATGGCCAGATCGTCGGCCACCCAGGAACCGGCCGCGTGGTTTCCCGCGCGCGCCAAGCCGAAGAGACCGCGCGCGCCCTCCAGACGGCATGATGGACTCGCCGCTGCTGGCCCCGGTCTCTTCCTCCGACGGCCGCCCGCTCCATATCCAGGTGAGGAATGCCCTTTCGGCAAATCTCGAGACTGGTGTCTGGAAAGCCGGGGACCAGCTGCCGACGGAAGCGGAACTGAGCCGTCAGCTGGGCGTAAGCGAAGGCACCGTGCGCCAGGCCATCCTCGCGCTCGTCAAGGAAAGCCGGCTCACGCGCCGCTCGGGAAAAGGCACCTTCGTCTCCCGTCTGCGGTTCGACGAGAGCTTCACCCGCTTCTTCCGGTTCAAATCCAACGAGAGGTCCGCCGAGCCCCTGCTCAATGTCACGGTCCGCGAGGCGCGCATCGAGCGCGCGCCGCACCCCGAGGTGCGCAGGATCCTCGGCATCGGGCCCCGCGTTCCCCTCGTCATGCTTCACCGCATCATCAGCGCCGACGATGTCATCGTGTGCCACTACACCTCCCATCTCTCGGGGCAGCGGTTCCCGCGGCTCGAGTCCCTTCCACTGGACGGGGTCGCTTTGTACGACGTGCTCGAGAGCCGGTACGGCACTCATGTCGTGCGCGCCAGCGAGACCCTGCAGGCGCGCTCCGCGCGCCGGGACGACGAACACATATTGGGCGTGCCCGATACCGCGCCGGTGATCGCGATCGAGAGGATCGCGTACACGTATCACGATGAAGTCGTCGAAGTGCGCAACACGGTCGGTCGAAGCGACACTTTCCGATACGAGATCCAGTTGGGACAGCGCATCGGCCGTTAGCGGACCAGCACGTCAATCTCAAACAGGGGATCCAACATGCCGTTTCGAAGGGTTGGTCTTGTCGCTCGTATCCTCGTCATGCTGGGCGCAATGGTCTTTCTGCCGCCGGCGACGGCCGCCGAATGGCCCGCCGGCGTCGTCACCATCATCAATCCGTACGAGCCCGGCGGTGCGGTCGACGTCGTCGCGCGTGAGCTGGCGCGCGGTCTCGGCCAGGAGCTCGGCAACGACTTCATCGTGGATAACCGCGCCGGCGCGGGCGGGACCATCGGCGCGGCGCGGCTTGCTCACGCGAAGCCCGATGGCTACACGCTGATGGTCCACAACCTCGGCCTCGCAATCAGCGCCTCGCTGTACAACAAGCTCCCGTACGATTCGGTGCGGGACCTGGCGCCGGTCGCGTACATCGGCACGAGCTCCAATGTACTGATCGTGAATCCGCAGGTCGCGGCGAAGTCGGTGGGCGAGCTGGTGGCGCTCGCGAAGGCGCATCCTGGAACGTTGAATTATGGATCCGCCGGAGTCGGAAGCTCCAGCCAGATCGCGATGGCGCTCTTCGCATCGACGGCCGGCATCCAGATGGCGCACATCCCCTACAAGGGATCAGGCCCCGCGATGATCGGACTCGTATCGGGGCAAACCCAGGTCATGCTCCAGACGACCCCAGCCGCCATTCCCCTGATCAATTCGGGGCAGGTGCGCGCGCTCGCCACATCGGGTACGCGTCGATCGCCTGCGTTGCCCACGGTGCCGACCATCGCCGAAGCCGGCCTCAAGGGCTTCGAATTCGCGCCGTGGTTCGGCGTGTTCGCGCCCGCGCAAACGCCCCCGGCGATCCTGGATCGCTTGCACGGCGCCGTGGAGAAGGTGCTCAAGGATCCCGCACTCGTTGCCCGCTTCGCTCAGCTCGACCTCGACGTCGGCGCCATGAGCCGCGACGACTTCGCGAGGCTCTACGACGCCGATGTCGCGAGGTGGGCCGAGGCGACCAAAACGCTCGGCATTCAGCCGCGCTGAAGCAAACATCCCACGACCGGAAGAGAAGATGAGAAAGCTGCTCGCCCTGCTCGGTACTCTCGCGCTTCTGAACGTCTCTGCGGCCGCCCGTGCCGCGGGGTATCCGGACCATGCCATCAAGATCGTCGTTCCGTGGCCGCCCGGCGGCGCGGTGGACATCCTCGCGCGCCCGATCGCCGACCGGTTGAGCCGCATGCTGGGTCAGCCCGTCTTCATCGAGAACAAGCCTGGCGCTAACGCCATCATCGGCGCCGAGGCTGTCGCACGCGCGAAGCCCGACGGCTATACGATGCTCATCGACAACCTGACTGGGCATGCAATCAACGTGACGCTGTACAAGTCGCTGCCCTTCAACCTGTTCACCGATTTCGAGCCCATCGGGCTCATCGGCTCGGCGACGAATACCCTCGTGGTGGCGCCCTCCGCGCCGGTCGCATCGGTACGCGACGTCATCGAGCTCGCGAAGGCGAAGCCGGACGGCCTCACCTTCGCCTCGTTCGGCGTCGGCAGCACGGCCCATCTCGCCGGCGAGATGTTCGATTCGATGGCCGGGGTGAAGATGGTCCACGTGCCATACAAGGGCGGTGTTCCGGCGCTGATGGATCTCATGGGCGGAAGAGTCTTCATGATGTTCGCGACCGCGCCATCCGTCGCTGCGCTGATCAAGGGCGGCAAGCTCAAGGCGATCGCGACCACGGGAGCGCAGCGTTCCGAGCAGTCTCCCACGCTGCCGACCGTGGCCGAGAGCGGGCTTGCCGGCTTCGAGGCCACGACGTTGTACGGCGCGATGTTTCCGGCGCACACGCCGCCCGAAATCGTCGAGCGCATGGGCAACGCGCTGCGCCAGATCGCGCAGGAGCCGGATCTCGCCCAGCAATTCTCCCAGTCCGGGTTCGACCTGAAGGCGAGCTCCCCCGAAGAGCTCACGAAGATCCTGAAAGAGGAAACGGCGCACTGGGGCGTGGTGGTAAAGCAGTCGGGCGCAACGGCGCAGTGATCCACGCTTCGCTCATCTACAGGAACAAGTTCGGTAACGCCGCAATGCGGGCATGCTGGACCGAGGCCGCGATGGTGCAGCGGTGGCTGGACATCGAGGCGGCCCTGGCCCTGAGCCAGGGCGAGCTCGGCATGATCCCCGTCGATACCGCGCAGGCCATCGCGAAGGCCGCGAAGGTCGAGCGCGTGACCCCGGAGTCGATCGCGAGCTGGAACGACAAGACGGGCCACGTGATCGTGTCCCTCGTGAAGGCGTTCCGTGATGCGGCGCCCGAATGCGGCGAGCTCTTTCACTACGGGACCACCACCCAGGACATCCTGGATACGGGTCTCACGCTTCAGATCCGGGACTCCCTCGAGTTGCTGGTGCCGGCGCTCACGACGCTCACGCAGACGCTGTTCGAGCAGGCGCAGCGGCACAAGCGCACCGTGATGGCCGGCCGCACCGAGGGTCAGCTCGCGGTACCCATCACGCTGGGTTACAAGCTCGCGATCCTGGCGAGCGAGTTGTCCGATCACTCGATGCGCCTCGCGCAATGCGCGGAGCGCGTGCTCTTCATCGCACTGCATGGCGCGACCGGCGTGCAATCCTCCTTCTGCCAGATCGCGGACGAAAATGCAGCACGGCACCTGGTCGAGAAGGTCGCCACGCGCCTCGGCCTTCCGGTGCCGGCGATCTGTCCACACCACCGCACCGATCGGTTCGCTGAATTGGGATTCGTCCTGGCGGGGATTCTCTCCACTCTGGCAGAGGCGGGACTGGAAATTCGCGACCTGCAACGCTCCGAGGTGGGTGAGATCGCCGAGCCGTGGGGCGACGCGCAGCACAGCAGCAGCACGATGCCCCAGAAGCAGAACCCCGAGGTAAGCGAGTGGGCCGACGGGTTAGCCGCCCTCGCCCGCGGCTTTGCGCTGAGCCTGCTCGACACCCAGCAGCAGCATGAGCGTGACATCTCGCGCCTCGCGCCCGAGCTGCACGCCATTCCCAACCTGTTCCTCCTCACCATCGCGGCCGTCGAATCGGCAACCGCTGTGTACAAAGGCCTCCAGGTCTACGAAGAGCGCATGGCGCGCAACCTCGAGACCGACGGCGGCGCCATCATGGCAGAAGCGCTGATGCTGCTGCTCGCCAAGCGCAGCGGCCGCAAGGTCTGGGCGCACCAGCGCATTCACGATCTGGCCATGAAGCGCGCCCAAATCGGCGGCTCTCTCGCGTCGATCGTCGCGGCAGATGCGCAAGTGGGCGAGTTCCTGAGCGTCGACGATATCCAGGCGGCCTGCGTTCCGCGCAACTACATCGGGACCGCGGTCGCGCAAGTCGACGGGGCGACCGCCGTGTACGAGTCCCGGAGGCCGGCGCTGCGCGGCGCATTCGATCGTGCGATCTTCGCTCCGGGCGCCGCCGAGCGCGCGCATCGCGCCACCTCGTGACCCCGTGAGCTATTCGACGGCGCTCGCCGCTCACATGGCCGGGTCGAGATTCCCGGACATCCCGGCCGGAGCCATCACGGCCGCGAAGCGCTTGATGATCGATACGGTGGGTGTCGCGATGGCGGCGCGCTCGTGCTTGGACATGGACTCTATTGCGCGCTGCTGCCCGCAGCAGATGTCGAACCGCGGCGCGGTCGTATGGAGCACAGGCCAGACGACATCCGAAATGTGCGCGGCATTCGCCAACAGCAGCTACGCCGCTGCGCTCGAGTTCGACAGCTTGCACGCGCAGACGGCCACCCACGCGGGCATCATCATCGTCCCGGCGGTGCTCGCGATGGCGCAGAGCGTAATGCGCGACGGCGAGTCCATCCTGCTCAGCGTGGCGCTCGGCACGGATCTCATGTGCCGGCTCGCGCAGTGCACGCATAAGAACAGCGGATGGTTCTATACGTCGCTCCATGGCGGTATCGCCGCTGCCGCGGTAGCGGCCCACGTCGCCGGCGCCGATGCCGCCGGAATCGCCGATGCCATGGGATTGGCGTTCGCGAATTCGGGAGGAACGCAGCAGCCCGCGTCGGAGCGCAGTCCCGCCAAGCGGATCCAGGGCGCGCTCGCGGCCCTGCAGGGCGTGATGTGCGGAAAGCTCGCGCTGGAGGGGCTGCGTGGTCCGCGCGAAATCCTGGAAGGCCCCTTCGGGCTGTTCGCCATGTACGAGGAAGGCGACTGCGAGCATCTGCTCACCGGGCTGGGGTCGCGATTCGAGGGCGAGAACGTAAGCTACAAGGCATTCCCCATTTGCCAATGCAGCCACGCCGCGGTAGAGGCCATGCTGGCGCTGCGAAGCAAGCATGGGCTCGTCGCTTCGGCCGTGCGCCGAGTGTCCGTCCACATCTCGCCCTATATGCACCGTCTGGTCGGAGCGCCGTTCACCGCGGGCGCCACGCCGCAAGTCGACGCGCAATTCAGCGTGCAGTACTGCGTGGCTCGTGCCCTCGAGCGCGGCCGGCTTGGAATTGCCGAGATCGAAGCGAGCACCGTCATGGATCCGGCGTTGTCGGACGTGCTGCGGCGTGTCGTGGTCCGTGTCGACGATGCGAATACCGGCAAGTACGCGCCGGTCGAGCTGGTCGTGGAAACGAGTGACGGCCGCCTGATACGGCATATTGCGCACGACTTCCCGGGAAGCATTGAACAGCCCCTCGACGACGACCGCTTATTCGCCAAGTTCCATCATTGCCTCGAGGCTGCGGGTGCTCCGCACCTGGCGGCCGAGGAGCTTCTTGACTCCATGCTTCACATGGAAAGCCACAACACCGCGACGCTCGTACGGCGTATCGGAGCGTGCGTCCGATAGCAGGTCCCGCGGTCGCTGCCGAGGCGACCTCCAAGCGGGTATGGACCCGCGACGGTGCCCAGACGCGCCCACGCATTCAGGCGGCCGAGACGGTGTGCGAGGGCGGTCCCGCAAGAGTTCCGCGCTGGTGGTGCTGAAAGACGAAGGCGGTTACCGAGTTAACGATAACCGCCTGAGTCTCGAAGCGAATGTTGGCGCGCCCGGCAGGATTTGAACCCACGACCCCCTGGTTCGTAGGGGCAAGCAGTATATGTTAGCTTCAATCACTTACAGCGCTTGCCGCCGCTTACTTCCATCCACAGCCAGTGTCAGGCAAGGTCGGCTTCCGACGGTGGATTCAACCGGTCGATGCAACAGCTTCGTGAAATCGTTCTGCCGGTGTTTCGAAGTCTAAAGTCTTCCGCGGCCGCTCGTTGATCCGGGCGGCGATTGCGTTGAGCTGCGCTTGTGAATAGGTCGAGAGGTCGATGCCCTTGGGCAGGTACTGCCTCACCAGGCCGTTGGTGTTTTCGTTGGATCCACGCTGCCAAGGGCTTCGAGGATCGCAGAGATAGACCTGGATGTGCGTCGCTAGCGTGAATCGCTTGTGGCCTCGCATTTCGGTTCCGCGGTCCCAGGTCAGCGATTTGTAGAGCTCGTGTGGCAGCTTCTTCGCATGCTTGATGAGCGCGTCGACAACCGTTTCGGGATCCTTCCTAGCGACCTTGGTTAGCATGAGGTATCTCGACTGGCGCTCTACGAGCGTGGCGATCTGACTGTTCTTGCTCCCGAAGAGTAAGTCGCCTTCCCAGTGCCCCGGCACTGCCCGATCCTCAACGGCTGCCGGCCGCTCGCTGATCGAGACCGCGTCCATGATCCGACCGTGAGTGCTGGTCTTCTGGGTGTAGTGCCTCGAGCGGCGCGTACCTCGGGTTCGCCGCAAGTGCGCGAGCAGCTCCTTCTTCAGCGCCCCGCGGGTCTGAATGAAGAGGCTGCGATAGATAGTCTCGTGGGACACCTGACAGGCTTCGTCATCGGGGTAAGTGCGCTTGAGCCAGCCAGCAATCTGTTCAGGCGCCCATTCCAAGCGCAGCTTGCTCGCAACCAGGCGTGCAAGCACTCGATTTCGCCTCAGTTTACAGAGCTTAGGACGCTGGGCTCGGTCCCAGGCCGCCTGATCGGCGTGGCTGGCTCGATAAGCTTCCACGCCTCCGTTTCGCCTGATCTCGCGGCTGATGGTCGAGGGCGACCTTCCGAGCGCGGCGGCGATCGAGCGCATTGAGCGGCCCTCCACTACGGCACGCGAAATCTCTTCCCGCTCGGTCAAACTCAGTGCCAGTCGACCGCGCGAACGCTGGCGGGGGCGAATGCCGCCTGAGTCAGAGATGATCCGCTGGACTGACGAATGGTATCGATCAAAGTGCTTGGCGATCTCGTGAAGCGTCTCGCCCTTTTGCCAGCGATCCCAGATGAGGGCTCTCTGGGCTGCCGAGTAGATGATCCGCCGCCGCCGCTCCATGGACAACACTCCTTCCGCCTAAAGGCGCAAAGTGTGTTGCATCGATCAGTTGAATCCACCGCCCGAAGCGGACACTGCGCTCTAGGACCGCGCCTCCTCCGAATTAGAACTGCACGGCTGCGATCGCGGAACGCAGGGCGGTCAAGTCCGACATGAATTTGTCCAGGTCGTTTAGAAGCGTGTGCCTCTCCACCGACACCGCAGCGTGGTCGCCGACGATCTGGCCCGCACACACCTCGATGCGGTCGCGCTCCATCGCCTGCACGTCCGCGACCACCACAGCCATCGCCGCTTGCACGGACATGTCGGTTTTCAATGCTGCGTGCAAGGCCACGCTGTCCGCCTGCAGCTTCGCAAGGGCAGTTGTGACTGCCATCTGATCGGCAGCGATCGCCGAGGTGTCATGGGCCTGGAAATGGCTTTGCAACTGTTTGAATGCATCTTCTAGTGAATTCTGGTCAGCTTCGATCGCGGGATGTGTCGCTTCAAGGGCGTCGTAGGGGAATGGGCAAACATTGCACCCTTTGAGCAAAGGCGCCTCATTGGATACCGTGGTACTGCAGATCTGATTGCCGGTCAGAGGGTCGACGGCCCAGAATCCGCCGGAACGCAGCGCGCCGGATGATTCGTGGCCTTGAGCGATCGACGCCATAGAACTCGCGACGAGTAGGAGCGCAATCAGGATCGTCCTCATGTCATGCCTTTCTCTTACCGAATCCGGCAGCTTGCGACTTCGATTCGCGCCGATTGCTGCTCGCAGCGTCAATTCTCCGGCATCGCCGATGAGTGGTGGCTGGTGATGAGCCACCTCTTTCCATCCCACTTGTAGGTGAAGGTGTAACGCGCCTTGACCTGCGACCCGTTGCCGAACCGGAACGTGTAGGCGCCTGCGTCGAGCGCGGTGTTGCAGTCGACCTCGATCATCCGCTGGTCGATCGTCCCGGACGGCTTCTTCTTGAGGAATTCGGCGAAATACGCCTCTCGCGCTGCCGGCGTGAGGCGCGGCTGATTGGATACCGTGGGTAGAAGAATCGAGTTGGTCGCATAGTTCGCGACAACCTTCTTCGGATCCCCGGTCTCCAGTGACGCATTCCAGCGGTCGAACAGTGCCGCGATGTCTTTCCGCGAGGCGGCGTGGCAGCTCTCGGTGCGGGCATAGGTCATCGTGGCGACTGCTGCAAGAGCAACGCCCAGCAGTAGGCGGACCGGGGAGGAATGATGCATGGCATACCTCATAGGCGCTTCCTCCGGGCGGGCGGGACCGAACAATACGACGAAGGAGTCTTCAGGGCAAGTTAGAAGCGGCGCCCGCTTCCCGGACGTGCAGAAGACCGCTTCTCGCCAAGTACCGGCGTCGCTTAGCGGCCCGAAGCGGATCTCGGCGTTCGTGTGTAGTGTTATCCGGACGCCAGCAGACTTGAGGGGAGTCGCGTGATGGCGTTGCCAGCTTCATTAGTTCGCTTCAGAACCGCCGCTTTGGTTGCATTCTGGGCTGCGGCGCGCCGAGTAGAGGCCTGCCGTCACGTGAGTTCGCGTTCAACCTAAGGGGGTACCGACACATGGGACGGATCACTCGACGGGATGCTCTTCAGCGCCTTCTCGGAAGCGCGTGGGCGCTTGGCTCGCTTCGGCCCCGGCTCGCAAGTGCCGTGGAGCCGTTGCACGCGCAGGGCGCTGCCTGGTGGCCCTGCGACCCTTGCACCCTTTGCCCGGGGCAGGCCGACGACATGGCCTTTGCGATGCTGGCGATCGCACGGGGAGGATGGGGCTTCGATTACCAGACGCTCTCGGTGGCGGGCTCGTTCTACGAGGTGCGGGAACTCGTCGATCAACGGGTCATCCAGATTGCCGTCGTGACGCCGGAGTCTCCGTGCGGCCACGCCGCCGATGTGATCTTGCCGAGCATCCCCTTCGGGTTTAGCGGCGGCATTCAGAGCGGCAATCCCCAAAGGACAGACTCGATCACCGAGGGATTCCGATTGTTTGTCAACGTCGATTATGCGATGTGCGGCGATGCCGTTTCGCCGTCGTACGATTCGTCGTTCGACTATTTCTTCCTGATCACCCCCTCGGAGAGTCCTTTGGTGCCGCAGCCCTTCATCCTCTTCTTTCCGGCGCAACGGCGGATCGTCGGCTGCGACGGTCATCGCAACATGTTCGAAGTATCGGTGGACCTCGACGGACTGGACTGCCATGCCCTGTCGGACTCTCTTTCCGTCGGACACGCGCAGATTGCGGTATCCCCGTGGCCTGCCCTTTCCGAGTATGCGAATTTCATCGCGGTGATCGCCTCGACCGGAGCGCTGATCTTCGTGCGGCCAGTGAACGTGCTTGCCCGCTGTCCCGGCGGCGATTGCGGGGCGGAGGGCAGCACTTTCACGCTTGCCGTGGGTCACCCGTACCCAACCTACTACTTGAACCCGCCCCACCCATGATGGGTCGTGCTCGGCCCCAGTCCGCACCGGAATGCGGCCGCTGTGATCGTGGTGCGAAAACAGCTCGGCAAACATCAAACGCACGTATTCAGCTTCGAGGTAGGCCGGTCACTCAGGTCAACACACAGGGACTCGGCTACGATCCGAAAAGCGCCGAGCAATGAAAAAGCCCTGTCTCTCGACAGGGCCTCGATTTGTCTGGCGCGCCCGGCAGGATTTGAACCCACGACCCCCTGGTTCGTAGCCAGGTACTCTATCCAACTGAGCTACGGGCGCGAAGAACAGGAATTATAACGGATTTTCGTCAGCCGCCGCCACTCAC
>Ga0157369_10009061_pt1 | contig 11395 bp, 12 predicted proteins | sample C25metaG_FD_113461 | JGI IMG/M metagenome (GOLD analysis project Ga0157369, IMG submission 113461) | Corn rhizosphere microbial communities from Kellogg Biological Station, Michigan, USA - C2-5 metaG | ecosystem: Host-associated > Plants > Roots > Rhizosphere > Soil | place: USA: Michigan... | reverse complement strand
ATTACCCGTGCGATTGCCGACCAGGCACGTACGATTCGTATTCCAGTTCACATGGTAGAAACGATCAACAAATTGCTTCGTACGCAGCGTCGTATGACTCAGGAACTCAACCGTGAGCCAACCATCGAAGAACTCGGTAAAGAACTTGAGATGGAACCAGAAAAAGTTGAATACGTCATCAAGATCAAACAAGACATTACGTCCCTTGATGCTGGTGTTGGTCGCGATGGTGAAGACGAAGACTCAGTTCTTGGTGATTTCATCGAAGACGAAGACGGTGCCACGCCAGAAGAGTCAGCTGCTAACCAACTTTTGAAAGAACAAGTGCAGTCAATCCTCTCAACTCTATCTGATCGCGAGCAAAAGATTGTTAAAATGCGCTTTGGCCTAGAGAATGGCAAAAGCCATACACTCGAAGAAGTTGGTCAAGAGTTTGCGGTCACCCGTGAACGCATTCGCCAAATCGAAGCCAAGGCACTTGCCAAGCTTCGCAAACATAAGGATGCTAAGAAACTTCACGAATACCTCGGATAATTTGGATTACTCAATAAAAATACCTCGCTTCACGGCGAGGTATTTATTAAGTTTTATTGATTAATCAACTATCACCATATAATTCATATTGTAACCCTTTGCGGTGATTGTCCTACAGTTGTCTGTTGAGTTAGCGAGATTATCATCGAAATTATCAAGGTCATCAGTGTGATTCTCTGTCTCGAGGCGCGCAAATACGATACTAACGGTTTGACCTTTATACGTACAGGTGTATTTCATATAGTAATAGCCGGTAGGTTTACAAACCTTCCCGGGCGCGGCTACTGATGCACTAACGCAGTTTGATGGGTCGTACATGTCCCCGTCAAGGTAACCGGCTTCTTGGAGGCATTGCATGATTGATTTAGTGTAAGAGGTTGGACTGGCGGGTACGGCTTGATACGCAAAATAGCCGGTACCATTGTTGTTGCCTCCACAGCCACTGCTACCTTCGATGTCGTTACCGTATTTTAATCGGTATAATTTAATAGCATCAGCAATGGCATGTACTTCCGTTTTACGCTCAGTGTCGCGGGCTTTCGCCTGGACGCTTTGGTAGTTAATCATGGTAATCGTAGCGAGGATACCGATAACAACAAGAATCACCAGCACTTCGACGATTGTAAAACCTTTTTGTTTCATGCCACCCTCCTTGGGATAACGTTACTGATAAAATTTGATGTGCTCGAGTTCGGTATCAATTTGTTCGTGGAAATGGTCAATATTGCCATTATTGATGATGTAGTGATCGGCAATGGCAATCGGGCCACCTTTTTCGAGGTTTTCGATTTCAGCCCAGTCACGCTGGTTGGCTTCTTCGACAGTTAAAGGACGAACAGGACGCATTGTCAGGCGATGATGACGAAGGTGCTTTGGTGCAACAACTGCAAAGACAGTGAGTTCACCGGGAAAGGCGCGCTTTAAAATTTTATACTCAGTCCACGTATATAAACCATCGGCAATAATACGATGCTGACCAGCATTAACAAGGTCTTGAATCTGAGTAACGATGCGATTAACGACAAAGTCTTTACCTTCACGCTCGCGGAGCTCCTCGCGAAAACGTTGTTCATTTTCTGGGGTGTGTTCAAGCCCAGCCTCGTCCATAGCGTTGAGAACGATGCCGCCAAAGTAGACCTTAGGATAGTTTTTAGAAGTTAAATAGTCGACGGCTGAACTTTTGCCGCTACCAGTCAGACCAACAAATGCGACGATTTTTGTGTTTGTAGTATGTTTCATTAGATTTAGTATACCAAACCTGTTCTGATTATGCTTGTGTCGGGCAAAAGAGGGGCGTATGATAACCGCAGATTAAAGAGGAATACACCATGGAAAGAATGCCATTTGAGGAAGTTTCTCGTCGAGACCGACTACGTCCAGAATTAGCTTATGTTGCGATTGTTGACACGGGTCATGATAAGCCTGTAGCAGACGAAGACTGGCGCAGTAGCGGACCGTGCCTAGGGGTTGATCCTGAGATATTCTTCCCCGGCAAGGGTGGTAGCGCGAGAGCTGCACGAAAAATATGTGCAGAGTGCAATGTGCAAGAACAATGCCTTGAGGCGCAGCTTGCATTATCTAATTATGATGATGGCGGTGGCATCTGGGCAGGAACAACTGAACAGGAACGTCGAAAGATGCGTAGAGAGCGCAAAAATACGTCGCAAGGTTTATAGTTTCCTCGTTTTCATTAGCTTATTCACTTGCCCTGGTCATCTTGCGACTGGTATCATAAGTGCAATATGCATATGCTAATTCGCAACAGGAGAGAGGGGTTTACGATTGTTGAGCTCCTGATAGTCATCGTTGTGATTGGTATTCTAGCGGCTATTACGATCGTTGCTTATAACGGCATTCAAGAGCGGGCGCAGTCGTCTAAAATAATTACTCAAGCAAATGCCTATGTTAAAGGTCTTAAAACGTGGGAAGCGGATCTCGGGCGACCAACGACAGCCAGCTGTATAGTACCTGCATCAAGTATTACGGGTGGTATTTGCACAAGTTCTGAAGCGTGGAATTCTAATACACCATATGACGCGGCTTTTAACCAGTCACTTGCGAAGTACTCCGGTGTTGCAACTCCGCAATTAGGCCCGTACGGAACGAGTAATCCTGTGGGTCAAATGTGGTATCACCCAGATTATTATGGTGATGATCGTGGCGTTTTGCTTTATACGGTTGGTCTTAATAGTGATTGTGGTCTACCGAATGTGTTATCTCCCAATCCTGGCTACGATAATATGACTCTTATGAACGCGAAGTATACTCAACGCATGTCGGGTCATACGCGCTGCATAGTAGAGGTCTTCAAGTTCTAACGTCATAGCCAAGGTGTTATACTGGTGATATGACAAAACGCTTGGCAGTAATCGACGGAAAATCAGTATTTTATAGAGGCTATTATGCCATGCCGGGGCTGAGCCTTTCTGACGGTACGCCAACAGGCGGGGTGTTTGGATTTGCAAGTCTTGCGATCGAGCTGATCAAAAAACTCGAACCCGATTATGTCGCCGTAGCTTGGGATAAAAAAGGCACCAATATTCGCAAGCGCCGCGAAATTTACCCAGAATACAAAGCTGGTCGTAAAAAAGCTCCTGATGATTTTTATGCACAAATTCCGCTGCTCTATGAACTTCTTGATGGCTTTGGTTGGCCGTTATATGAGCTAGATGATTATGAGGCCGATGATATTTTAGGTGCGTTTGCCAAACAGGCCACCGAAAAGGGGATTGAAACCTATCTACTTACCAGCGACCTTGATGCACTGCAGCTGATCAGTCCAATGACAAAAGTGTATGCACTAAAAAATGGCCTGAGTAATCTTGAAGAGTTTGATGTTGAGCATTTTGAGAATAAATACGGTATCGATGTCGAACAGTTCTTGGATCTTAAGTCACTAAAAGGCGACTCATCGGACAACTTACCTGGCGTACCAGGCATTGGCGAAAAGACCGCTGTGCAACTGCTGCAGGAATACCAGACACTCGATAATATTTACGCACACATCGACGACATCAAACCAACGATTGCCAAGAAGTTGGCGGCCGGCAAAGACCTAGCATATATGAGTAAAGAAGTGGGTCGCATTTGGACTGACGCACCAGTTGAACTCGACTGGGCAGTGGCGGATATTGCAGACATTGATTTGCAGCGCGTCGCTGATATTTTGCGCAAATTTGAGTTTAGTTCACTAGTCCGTCGTTTGCCAAAACACATGCAACAAGCACCTGCCAAAGACGATAATCAATCTGGACTGTTTGACCTAGTCTCAGAAACAACAACCCTAACATTACCGTTAGTGACAGCTTGGCCAGCGACAGTATCCATTGATGGTCCAGTTGTACTGCATTACGAACCAGAGGCTAAAGAACTGTGGCTATCAGTTGACTCCTCAACGGTATATGTGTCGCCGATCGACCAAGTTGATAGCAGTGTTTGGCGCGCCCTCAAAATGGCGACAGTTATTAGCTATGACAGTAAATTGTTGTACCACCAGCTTGCTGATCACGATATTCACGTCCGCTTTAGTGAGCTTCATGATGTTCACCAAGCAGCGTTCCTCATCGATTCTTTGCAGCGCGATCGTACCTTAACCGGACTTATTGGCGAAGTGGTGCAGGGTGCGCCAGCGACAACGGCAGCACTATGGCATATCTATCAGCAGCAAAAAACTGCCTTTAGTGCTAACGACAAGTTAGCAAAGGTCGCCTATGAACTTGATTTTCCTTTGACATATCATTTGTTTGCCATGGAGCGACGCGGTATCAAAATTGATAGCGATGTCTTGGCACGCATGAGTGAAGAACTCGGTAAAAAGCACGCTGAACTTGAGCAAGAAATGTATACGATGGCTGGCTACGAATTTAATATCGGTAGCCCGTCACAGTTATCGGAAGTTTTGTTTACGAAATTACAGCTACCAACAACGGGTATTAAGAAGGGCAAGACCGGTTACAGCACTGGTCAAAAAGAACTGGATAAATTACGCGGGCAACATCCGATTATTGAACTGATTGAAAAGACGCGTGAGTTTGCAAAACTAAAAAACACGTATATCGATACGCTGCCACTGCTCGCTGATAGTCATGGTCGCATTCACACGACATTCAACCAAGACGTAGCCGCAACCGGGCGTCTCAGTAGTACTAATCCAAACTTGCAAAATATTCCTGTACGCACCGAACTGGGGCGCAAAATTCGTGAAGCTTTTATTCCAGAGGGAGATAAAGTTTTTGTCAGTGCCGATTACTCACAATTCGAACTGCGCCTAGCGGCAGTGCTAGCGGACGACAAAAAACTTATAAATGACTTTAATGGTGACGTTGATATTCACACTAAAACGGCCAGTGAAGTGTATGGTATTCCGATGGACGATGTCACTAAAAATCAGCGCCGCGACGCGAAAGTAATTAACTTTGGCGTGCTGTATGGCATGAGTCCACATGGGCTGTCGGCGGCAACGGGTATGAACTTTACACAGGCCAAAGAATTCATTGACCAATACTTTGAGCTGCGTGCACCAATCCGTGCGTTTATTGATAAAACACTACGCGATGCAGCCACTGAAGGTTACGTTGAAACGTACTATGGCCGCCGTCGTCCGACGCCTGATGTAAACAGCAGTAATTTTATGGTGCGTGAAGGTGCCAAGCGTGCTGCTGCCAATATGCCGATCCAGGGAACCGAAGCCGACCTGATGAAAATGGCCATGATAGAAGTTGATAAAAAACTAGGCGATCTCGGCGAGCAAATTTTGCAGGTACACGACAGTATTTTAGTCGAATGTCCCGAAGAGAATGCCGAGAAGGTCGCCGAATTACTACAGACGACCATGGAAAATATTGCTCCTGAGCTTGGTATTAAACTGCGCGTTGACGTTTCGACTGGAAAAAACTGGGGAGTACTGTAGGCTAGGTAGTGGTTATGCTATTGACATTTCGACCTAAAAGTGCTAAAATCTGATCATGTATAAAAGCAGCTCGTCACGGATCTTACCAATCATCATCGTTCTCTTAATTGTGGCTATTGCGATTGCCGCATTGGTATCTGTTGGCCGAGCTATCTTTAGTGGTGATTCAGCGAATGGACCAAAAGTTGATCCAGGCGTCGAGTCACTACTTAACACCGCGGTTGATCGCAGCGTCCGTATGACAGTCCGTGGTCCTCTTGTCGCTGACGAACAGTTCCGTTCATACCAAATTACCGTCGATTCTAGCAGTCGCCGTTTGAATACCTATTCAGGTTACCTTGATCAAACGATCGATAGCGTTCAGCTCGGTAATAACACCAAGGCCTACGAAGAATTTGTTCATGCATTAAACCGTGCCAACCTTATGAAGGGCACCGAACTTGAAGATGAAAAGAACGACACTCGTGGTATTTGTGCCACTGGTCGTGTCTATGAATTTGAAGTATTACAAGGTGCTAGTGCTATCAAGCGTCTTTGGACATCAACTTGTAAAGGTTCGACCGGTTCACTAAAAGCGAGCCTCTCTCAGGTACAGCGATTGTTTACCAATCAGATTCCTGATAACAAAACAGTTCTTAACAAAATCGATTTATAACCTAATACCGCGTATACTATTACTATGATACGCGGTATTATTTTTGACTGTTTTGGCGTCCTATACCAGGGAAGCATCGCTCATCTTTACGAACTAACCCCTGAGTCAAAGCGGTCGCAACTAGCGGACTTGAGCCTTAGTTCTGACTATGGCTATATTTCGGCTGATGAATTCTTGCAGCAAGTTGTTGAATTAACCGGTAAAACAGCCGCTGAACTTACCGAGATTATGCAAACGGATCATGTGCGCAACCAGGCGATGGTTGATTACGTTCGAACATTTAAGGGTCACTATAAAGTTGGCTTGCTGAGCAATGTTGGCCGTGGGGTAATGGAGCGTCTGTTTACGCCGTCTGAACTTGATGAGTTATTTGACGAGGTTGTGTTATCGAGCGAAGTGGGGATGATTAAGCCTGATCCAGCTATTTATACACTGACAGCAGATCGACTTGGGCTGGAGCCAGCAGAATGTGTCATGGTTGATGATCTGGTTGCTAACATCGAAGGCGCTGAATCGACAGGTATGCACGGAGTTGTATTTACTACTACATCAAAATGTAGGCAAGACATGAGCACTTTACTGGCATAGCACTTAATACAACAAGAAAATGTGTAAAATATGTTACAGTTTTTTCTTGACTTTCGATCTCTGTAGGATGATACTTATGCTCAAGTAATAAATAGGGAATGGTAAATGAGCAAAAGGGTTAGCTACAAATCGGGAATTTTTTTGGCTATTTTTGCCGTCTTGATTTCACCAATTGTTGCATCAGCAGCGACACAATCTGGTACGACTACAGTCAACGCCGTAGTTAGTTCAACGATTACCCTTACAACTAACCCGACAGTAACCATTAACTTGCAACCGACTTCTAGTGCGGTCCTTAGTAGTGTGTCTGACACTGTTCAGGTTTCAACTAACAGCGCCAATGGTTACTATCTGACCTTAGCAGATGGTGATACGACTACAACCTTGGCTAATGGCGCTGACACACTCGCTGCGCACGCCGGTACGTTTGCGTCACCAACAGCTATGGCGACAAATACTTGGGGTTATCGCATTGTCGGTCAAGGCGGTTTTGGTGGTACTGCGTATAGTGCAGAGACTAACTCAACATCAAGCTCTTCAACTTGGGCGGGTATTGCATCGTCAGCCTCACCACAAACAGTGAAAACAACTGCAACGACCGCCAGTAACGACCCAACAGTTGTCTGGTATGCGGTTAAGATTGATTCAACTAAACCTACTGGCACATACACCGATACGGTGACCTACACAGCAACGACCAATAGCTAAGGATAAAATTATGACAGGATACTCTTTACTGACGCGATCATCAAAGAGGCAGTTTGTGCTATGGATCACTCTCGGGTTGGCGGCTATGACAAGCTTGTTAACGATGCCAGTTAGTGCGGCCGATACGGATAGTGTGGCAGTTAGTCCAGGTATGCAGCGCATCGAAGCAAAGGCTGGAGAAACCGAGACGGGTAAGTTTACGGTCATCAATGATGGTGCAACGCCGTATAGTTTTATTGTTTACAGTCGTCCGTATTCTGTGACAAATGAAAACTACGATCCGCAGTTTGAAAAAACTTCTAAAAATACCGATTTATACCAATGGGTTAAGTTTGCAGAAGTTAGCTATCGCTTAGCTCCAGGTGAACGTATTGAGATTCAGTACGACCTGCATGTCCCGGCTGCAGCTGCCCCAGGGGGTCATTACGGAGTTATATTCGCAGAGACGCAGCCTGAACCAGGTCAAGAAGCTTCCGTTCTTCGCAAGAAGCGTGTCGGTAGTATCGTACTGGCGACTGTGGACGGTGATGTTAGTCGAGAGGGCAAGGTATTAAGTAGTGCAGTACCATTCTGGCAAACCTCACCACCACTAACAGCAAGCAATCGTGTTGAGAATTCGGGCAATACTGATTTTCAGGCGAATGTACTTACTAAGGTTACTGATTTGTTTGGGTCGGTAAAGTATAGCGAACAGAAGGACTACGTTGTTTATCCAGGCACTATCCGAAACATCACATTTAACTGGACGAACGCGCCGTGGTTTGGACTGTTTAAGGTTAATCAAACAGTGACAGTTCTGGATACGCCAACGAATACGTCACACTTTGTATTATTGGCGCCACGCTGGTTGGCTTTGGTAGTGATCATCTTGCTGATTGTCGGAGCGGGCTATGGCTTGTTACAACGCAAACGTCGTTAAACTAATTAAACGCTGCCAAATAGGTCTATTTATGCTGGCTGCTTTTGTGCTGCCGACGAGTGCTGTATCAGCTGAATCAAACCTTGCGGCTGTTATTTGTGACCCTAATCAATCGGCAGTCCTCACGGTTGAGCGTCCGCAAAGTGACAGCGTCGTAAATACGAGTCAGATTGAACTAAGCGGTACCGTGGCACAAGCAAGCCAGTTAGAGATTTACGTTGACGACGCCTATAGTGGTGTCGTGCCGTTATCATACAATGACACAACCTACACAACGACGGTTGCGATTGCAGTCGGTACACATACCATTAAAGTCGTTGCTGTTGATGTATGCCAAGTTGGCAATGCCACGGCTAGTGTTGTTGTGACATACGAAAACAACACACCAGCGAGTACAGGTAGCCAAGTGCCAACAAATGTTGACGGCACGCCAGTCGCGGGTAAAGAAGTGACGCCAAGCCGTAACCCACTTGAGCAATTCGTTATTTTACCGCTACTCGGCGTGGCGCAGTCGCTTGACTTGATCGCATATGATTCTACAGACGGTCGCATAAATAATGCGAATGTCATTCGATTTTTTGTTATCGTCGGGGCATTGCTGTTGATGTTTTACGCAGCACCAATAAGTCGACGATTGCTATGGCTGGCAAAGCGGATGCAACTGCATGTAAAAGCAACGGCAGCGCATCAACGCAAGGTTAAGAGAGTGATAATAGGAATTGGGCTGGGCATTATTATTGTAGTATTTATGATCTAAGGTAAAGAGTGATGATGGGGAAATGGGGTGTCAAAAAATTAGTTAGTAGCATACTGCCGGCAATTATACTGTCGTTAGTTTTGGGCGTGTCAGTCACTATGGCGGCAACTATTAGTAGCTCTAATTATTCAATCGATGGTAATCTAGGTGGTAGTTTTGGCGGCCAGCTATCATCGACTAACTATGCAATGACGACGATTGGTGGTGAAGCGATTGTTGGTAGCGGGCAAAGCGGTAGTTACATTATTGACCAGCAGCCGACGAACTCGGTGACACCAACGATGCAGCTTAGTGTGCAGCCATCGGGGCTAGTTGCATATTACCCACTTGATGAAACGAGTGGTACGACACTCGCTGATGCTAGCCAGTATCAGCATGATGGCACGCTTAATTCTCCGGCTACCTTTGATGCTTCTGGAAAGCTAAGCGGTGCAGTGGCAATGAATGGACCTACGGATAGTACGGGCTCTGGTGCAGTTTTAGTATCTGATCATGCAAACATGCCAACGGGTGCAACTATGACTGTCGAGGCGTGGGTCAAGCAGACTTCGTGGGTGCCAAACCAAACCATGGTTTCACAGTGGAAGTATTCTGCGCCACAGTCGGGCTCATGGGCAATTTCAACAGGGCCATCGAACAACAGCCTGCGTATTCTACTAGCTGATAGTGCGTCTGACCCAGGAAATAATTATGTAGATACGGCTACTAATAGCTGGAATACATTTAACACTTGGCGACATGTTGTTGTGACCTATGACGGAAATTTGTCCCAAGCTAATAAAGTGAAGGTGTATATTGACGGCGTCCAGACGGGAACGACAGTGACTGGCACGCTCCCATCGACGCTTTATAATTCAACTGGCGACTTATCAATTGGTTCGTTCCCGGGACGAGGCTGGGCGCTTAGAGGGTCGGTAGATCATGTAAAGCTGTTTAATCGCACTCTATCTCCAGCCGAGGTTAATGCAGAGCACGGAGCTCAGAATGCCGGCACACCAGCAGGTTTAACATTAGGCACATTGATTAGCGGCTCAACCACATCGTCAGCTGATGCCATTGTTCGTACTAATGCAGCTGACTACGGCCTGTCTATTCAACAGGATCATAATTTGCAGAGTGGAGCGAATACTATTCCGGCTGTCAGTGGTTCGATTGCTTCACCGCAAACATGGTCAGAGGGAACAACAAAAGGTCTTGGCTTTACTGTTTTCGGTGCGCCGACACTTGATAGTAAATGGGCAAGTGGGGCAAGCTACGCGGCAATCCCATCGTCGGCTACAACCTTTTATAGCACGTCGGGACACGTAAACGGTGCGATTGACGTGATCAATGTCCGCCTACGGCTCGATATCGCTACAACGCAGGTTTCTGGAGCGTATAACAATACAGTCACGTATACAGGGACGACAATTCCATGAAATATTGGTTAGGATTACTACTTTGCCTTGGTATCGTTTTGTCTATGCAGCAGTCTGTTGCTGCCGAGGGTTCATTACAGGTGCAACCCCTCCAGAACGAGGCCTCATTGCAAAAAGGTGAGCGAAAAAAAGGTTTTATAGATATTACGAATCCTCGGCCGGTTGATACAAAAGTAAAGCTTAGTGTCGCTGGCTTTAAGCAGGTCGACACAGCTGGTAACTTATCATTTTACGATAGTGAGCAGCTGCGTGCGGGCATTATGCTCGACTATGAAGAATATACGATTCCTGCCAACAAAACATTGCGATTATTCTATATTGTCGATGGTACCAAGCTGCCGACAGGCGATGTGTTTGCGGCTATTTTCGCACAGACAATTAACGAATCAACCGGAAGTGCAGCGTCGTCAGTGCGCATCGGTTCACTATTGATTTTGACCAATGAGACCCCAGGTGCACGCCAAGCAGAGATTACAAAAATAAATGCTCCGTGGCTGCAGACGGGCGCAGATGTACATGGCAAAGTGACGATTAAGAATACTGCTCCGCCTAGTAGCTCAAGTGGCTTTTTTCCTGATGTAACGATTGGTCTTTGGCCATTTGGTCAGACGACAAGCATAAAGGGGCCATTAGTATTTGCAGGTAATAGCCGCGAGGCAAAGTTTGCTCTGCCAAGTAATCAGCTGGGAATATATAAATTAACGGCAAGCTATGGTGAAAGTAAAAAGACGCAGTGGATGTTGGTGGTGACGGGTGTCTGGCGCTGGGTTGCCTTGGCTCTCGTCACAATACTACCGGTGACGATTTTTGGCGCGGTCTACTATTTGCGTCATCGCCGTCGCACAAGGAAAGAGCGTAGGTTGTAGCAATGGTTGGTGATCTAAGGATGAGTTTAAGAAAGAACGCT
>Ga0157369_10009060_pt1 | contig 11396 bp, 8 predicted proteins | sample C25metaG_FD_113461 | JGI IMG/M metagenome (GOLD analysis project Ga0157369, IMG submission 113461) | Corn rhizosphere microbial communities from Kellogg Biological Station, Michigan, USA - C2-5 metaG | ecosystem: Host-associated > Plants > Roots > Rhizosphere > Soil | place: USA: Michigan... | reverse complement strand
GCCTTTGCCGATACCTGCTCAACGATCACATCGGTCGCAATGATTGGCCGCACCGACTTTGTTGGCGATCTGCTGTACAGCCTGGGCGTCTCCGGATTCATCTACCCGATCATCGGCCACTGGGCGTGGGGGCCGGACGGCTTCCTGGCCACGATGGGCAGCGCCGGCAACTTCCTGCCGAGTCTCGGCCTCTCGTTCCACGACTTCGCCGGTTCTACGGTTGTTCACACCATCGGCGGATTCGTTGCCCTGGCCGGAGCTATCGTTCTGGGACCTCGACTGGGCCGCAAGTTCAAACGCGACGGCGGCGGGCCAATGATGCCGCATGACCTGACGATTGCTGCTTCCGGCGGTCTGCTTCTGTGGTTCGGATGGTATGGCTTCAACCCGGGCTCCACCCTCTCTGCGATGGATCTTGAGGGGATTGGCCGTGTCGCAGCGAACACCACGCTTGCAGCCTGCTCGGCCGGGCTCGTTGCCATGTTCGTCGCCTACATGATGAGCAAAAAGTGGGACGTCAGCTTCACGGTCAACGGCTTCCTCGCCGGCCTGGTGGCGATCACCTGCCCCTGCTACTGGGTGAGCCCGACCGGCGCGATTCTCCTCGGCGGTGTTGCCGGCGTAGTGGTAGTTGCGGGCGTGGAGCTGCTGGAATGGTTGCGCATCGACGATCCGATCGGCGCAGTTCCTGTGCACGGTATGTGCGGAATCTGGGGAACTCTGTCGCTTGGATTTTTCGCTTCCGGGCAGTTTGGCGCGACGGGACCATTGGGGCCGGACAACAGCGCGCCTCTGACGGGTCTCTTTTACGGCGGCGGTTTCAAGGTGCTGGAGGCGCAGTTTGTCGGCAGTGCGATAATCACCGTTGCTACCTTCGCGGTCTCAATGGTGCTGATGTACGCCGTGAATGCGACGGGCAGGCTGCGCGTTTCGCGTGAGGGCGAGTTGTACGGTCTCGACCTGCACGAGCACGGCATCTCGGCGTATCCGGAATATGTCATCACTTCTCTGGGAACTCCGACCGGTTCTCACGTAGCTGCGGACTGACAGGTGGGGCGGAAGGAGCTTCTGCCTTCTTCCGCCCACTACGCAATGGATGTGATACGGGACCGAGGAAAATCAACCGACTGAACAGGAGAACGCATGACCAAGATTGAGGCGATAATCCGGCCGAACAAGTTCGACCAGGTGAAGGATGCACTGGCCGCATTGGGCGTAGAGGGCATGACCGTATCCGAAGTGCGCGGCCATGGACGCCAGAAGGGCCACACCGAAACGTACCGCGGGCGTGAGTACGACATCAGTCTTCTGCCGAAGCTGCGCCTGGAAGTGGTGGTAACTGACGATCGTGTGGAGAAGATTGTAGACACAATTGCTGAAGCCGCTGCCACTGGCGAGATCGGCGACGGGAAGATCTTCCTGTACGCTGCTCAGGATGCAATCCGCATCCGTAATCGTCAGCGTGGGGACGTGGCACTCTAACCCTTCGCAGGGTCCTGGCTGCTGCAAGACAGCGCAAGGCATGTGAGTGACTGAAGCATTCGAGTTAGCGCCCCTCCTGATACGAGGGGCGTTCTCGTTTCGGGGCGGTGGGGCCGCACTCTAGCGATAACCCACAAGGTGGTGACTTCCCATGTTGGACGTTGTGTATGGAGAGGCCAGTGAGCCCGGCCGCGTGTGGCCACGCAATGCGGACTCGGCAGGCGCCTTCATTCCGCGATCGAGTCAGGAGGTTCGGTCGAAGGGATGGATGTTTGCAGTAGCCGACGGCCGCGGCGCAACGGAGCTGGGTGAGGTTGCTTCGGCGCACGCGGTCAAAAGAATGGTTGAAGGATTTGTCAATGCGGCAGAGGGGATCTCGCTCGCGAGCTTAATGCCTCGACTGGTGCAAGATGCAAATGCCGCAGTGCATGATGAAGCCCTGAGCCCCGAAGGCCGCGGACGCCACCTTGCAACAACGATCGTCTCGTGCGCGCTACGCAACGACGTCGTGGTGGTATCCCATGTAGGTGATTCGCGCTGCTACCACGTGCGCGGTGAACAGGTCACACTCCTAACTGACGACCACACGTGGGTGACGGACCAAAAGAAAACCGGGGCCATGACTGCGGCAAGTGCGGAGCACTCCGAGAAGCGCCACCTGCTTACGAGGTCGCTGGGGCCGGAACTATCAGTGACACCAGATACCCGGAGCCTCCCGATACTGGCGGGAGATGTGCTGGTGCTGTGCACGGATGGGCTCTACGAAGCGATGTACCCGGAAGACATCGCACGGATCACATCGCAGGACAAAGATCCCGTATCTCTGGCGCGAGAGTTAGTGGGGTATGCCGTGCAGGTGGATGGCTCAGACAATATTACGGCGCAAGTTATCCTGGTCCGCGAAATAGAACCCGCTGCTGGATGAACTAGAAAGTCCGGACAGACCAGCCGCTTCTAAGGCTCCTTTGGTCCCGGACCGGCTTCGTCGATAGCTTCCACGACATCGTCACACGTGGACGGACGGCCATCGCGTCTGCTCTGCGCGCCTACGGAAGACGGCGAGCCGGCGGGCGCGTCAGGGTTGAGGGGAACGGTGGCTTCGTCACTGGACGCTGGGCCTGTATTGGGGCTGGATTGCGATACCGGAAGATCGGGCATGGCGCAGCCTCCTTTCCTACCTGCACGTTGGATGCGGCCCGGCACGCTGGTGGAACCAGGTCGCTGCATCGGGGAGCCGTGTGGCTCGTGCGTTCTACTGATAACGATAGAGTTTGGCCTTCAGGATGGTCGGCCCGTTTGCCGCGAAGCGAAGGCCGCTGCCGGACTGGCTGGTTGCTGCAGCCTCAGCGAGTTTGTAGTTGAGGAGCACGTCGTCGCCGTTCAGCCAGCGGCCGGGCACCCAGGCTCCGTTGACGTATCTGCCCTCTTGCACCTGCGCCAGACCGGCGATAGCCGGGCCCGGAGTTGCTGGTGAGAATGTGATCTCCGCACTATTGGCAGCGATGACATAGTCGTCAGGCGCGGTGGCGATGATGAGCGCGAACGTGGGTGACTCCGGAGTAGTAGTGACGGTTCCAGAGCGGCGGTCGTGGGCCTTTTCAACCGTGACGGTGAAGTTGCCGACCTGAATGGAGCGGCCACGGGTGTTCGCGTCGAGGACGACGGCGCCGATGTTCTTCGTGCCCTGATTCTGAAGTATCAGCGGTGCAAGCTGCTCCAGCACGGCATACCCCTTTGTAAGCGGGAGGCTGCGGGCGTCGGGCGGTCCAGCCGCGACGGGCCGTGTGTCGGCGCCGAGCAGCCGCCCCATGTTGTCGATGCCGAAGGGCGAGTAGCCGATGGCGTCTTCCTGTCCGATGGCGTAGAAGGCATTGGCGACGCCGGTCGCATCGCCGCGTGACTCCGGCACGAACAGCGGATTACCGTTCTGATGGAAGCGGCCAACCCACTCGGTGAAGTTGGGCAGGTAAATGTCCGGGGCGTTGATGTCGATGTCTGGGCCGCCGGCGCGCCAGATATCGAGCACGTGCGGTTCAGGGCAACCGCTTGGGTAATCGCCGGGGCCTCGGTCTTCCGGCTGAACGATCCAGGTATTGGTGAAGACGGGCAGCGAGTATTCGGCTTTTCCTGCCTTGGTGATCTGGTTCATGTAATGGGCGTAGTTCCACGCCATGAAAGCCTCATCGGCCGCCATACCTTCGCCGAAAACCTGGGGCCAGGTGCCGCTCGGCTTTGTACCGGCAGCGCTCCACAGGCTCTTCAGCTCAGGACGCAAGGTCGCCTTGTGAGACTGGAGGTAGTCCATCAATGCGCTGGGGACGGGTTTTCCGAATGCTGCGTTTGCCGCCTCGCTGCGGTCGCGCGAGTCACCGAGGATGCCTACCTCGTTCTCGATCTGGATCATGAGGACTGTGTGCTTGTCGGAATCTACTTCGTGCAGATGGCGCATGAAGGCGACGTAAGCTTTGGTATCCGCTCGGAGGTTCTCCTCGCTGAGGGTGGACAGCACCTCGATGGAGCGGCCGGATCCTAGTTGTGCGCGCGGGAAGCGCTTCTGGTCGGCCTTGACCCACGCGGGCGCGAAGCTGGAGATTCCGTTCTTCCAGCTTCCGAACCAGATGAAGATGATCCTGAGGTTCTGCTGCCGGGCACCGGCGAGGAGATTGTCGATGAGGGCGTAGTCGTACTTCCCTTCCTCGGGCTCGAACTGCGCCCAGGACATGCCGGTCAGCACGGTGTTGAGGTGCATGCTGGCCAGGCGCGGCCAGACGGGCTGCATGTACTCCTGGCTGGAGGAGGCTGTATTGGTCAGCTCGCCGCCAAGAACGAGGAAGGGTTTGCCGTCGACCACGAGCTGCGTTGCGTTTCCGTGCTTCTCAAGGTGTGGGATCGATTGCCCGCCTGCCGCGGCGAGTGCGGTAAAGAAGCTCAAGAAGGTCAATACGTTGCGGGCCAGGGTACCGGCGGTCATCCATCTCTCCGTTTCGGACGATGCCGCAAGGATGCGGCGTCCGAATTCTACCGCGGTGGACGGAAGCTGTTGTAACGCCGGGGCATCGTCGTGTCAGGCTGATCGTCTGGGGAGCACCCAGTTCGGACGGATGAAGTGGCAGGTATAGCCGTTCGGGATGCGCTCGAGGTAATCCTGGTGCTCCGGCTCGGCCTCCCAAAAGGGGCCGGCGGGGGCGACCTCGGTGACGACCTTGCCGGGCCAGAGGCCGGAGGCGTTCACATCGGCAATGGTGTCCTCGGCGATTTGTTTCTGCTCGTCCGTCGTGTAGAAGATGGCGGAGCGATAGCTGGTTCCGGTGTCGTTTCCCTGCCGGTTCATTGTGGTGGGATCGTGGATCTGAAAGAAGAACTCGAGCAGCTTGCGGAAGGTGATGCGCTCTGGATCGTAGACGATTTCGATGGCTTCAGCGTGGCCCTCGTGGTTGCGATAGGTGGCATCCGCAACCTTGCCGCCGGTGTAGCCGACGCGCGTGGAGATGACCCCGGGATAGCGCCGCAGCAGGTCCTGCATGCCCCAGAAACAGCCTCCGGCGAGAACAGCACGTTCATTCGATGTCGCCATGTCGCTACTCCTTGCCCTTAGGCTCGAATAGTTTGAGGTAGCTGCCGTAGCCTTCGCTCTGTAGCTCGGCGACGGGGATGAAACGGAGCGAGGCAGAGTTGATGCAGTAGCGGAGACCGCCTGCCTCTTCAGGACCGTCGTCGAAGACGTGGCCGAGGTGGCTGTCGCCGTGGGCTGAACGGACTTCGGTACGGACCATGCCGTGGGTGCTGTCGGAGCTCTCTTCCACGTTCTCAGGTTCGACCGGCTTAGTGAAGCTAGGCCAGCCGCAGTGGCTGTCGAACTTGTCCAGAGATGTGAACAGCGGCTCACCGGACACAATGTCGACGTAGAGCCCGGGCTCATCGTGGTTCCAGAACTCATTCCGGAATGGCAGTTCGGTTCCATTCTGCTGAGTCACCCGGTACTGCTCGGGAGTGAGACGGGCGATGGAGTCGGCGGTTTTTTTGTATTCGGCCATGATGCTTGCTTGGACGCAAACGGGGGAGGAACGGATTCAAAATGCCGTTGGGCCGCGCAGCCTGAGAGAGCCAGCTCCAGAAGTTCAGATATTTCGGAGCTTTACGCAGTCCTCCCTGGCACCATTTTTGTACACAACAGGTGTCGCGGCCCGGGAAAGGTCGCCTCCTTCCATGATGATATTCGCGTTGCCGGCACCTTCTATTTGCAGGAATGCTGGGGAAGGATTCAGCACGCGGGGAGAGGTGACCAGCATGTGCTCGGAGTCTCGTACCCGGAGAACCGATTCGGCCTGCGGATTGCCCTGCACCGCGAGCCCGGTAACTGCAACGTCCTGCGTGCGATCGAACACGAGGGCAGGCCTGAGGTCAGGCGATGCAGTCTGGAAGCGGATGTTGTTGAGGGTGAGGCCTCGCGCGTGCCGTGCATATAGACCGTAGGCAGGCATGGGGCCGAGCGCGAAGTATTCACCTGCGAACTCCGGAAGGTCGCGGCGCGCTGCGTCTTCCGTGGTGCCTCCGCCGCCGAAGGTCAGGTGGATGTTATCGAACGAGATGTTCTCCAGCGTGGATCCTTCCACACAGTTGAGTGAGATGCAGGAGTGACGTTCGCCGGGATTGTAGCCACTTGTGAGAGAGGACTCGGAGAGTTGGGCGGGGTCGGTGGTGACGGTCCCGTGAATGTTGCTGAACGAGATATTGCGGACAACGGGCAGCGTAGCGTTATCGCCTTGCGGCTGGCGCCGGTTGCCGCGAGCGCCTGGTCCGACGCTGAAGTTAATGGGCCCCGTCACATTTTGGAGGACGAGGTTTGAGAACGAGATGTTTTCGAAGCGCGCGCCCATGTCCGCGTGCAGCTTGATGGGGCAGCCGTAGACCTCGTGCAGCAGGCAGTTCGAAACGGTGATATCTTCTGCAACTCCACCGCCAAAGCGAAAAACCGACCAGCGGGTACTGAAGAATGAGTTAGTGATGGTGATGTGTTTGCATGACCCGAAGAGCGCGCACGCGTCGTCTTGCGATTTAACGATGCAGTTGCTGACGGTAACGTACTCGGCGCTGATGAAGTGGAAGCCGTCGTTGTTACCGTTGACGCGGTTATGAATGTAAATCGAGTCCATGTGGACGCGCTGGCTCTGAATCACTCGGATGCTGTGATAGGCACAATCCAACATGGAGATGTTACGAACGCTGAAGTTCTCGCAGCGGTAGACGAGGATGTGGTAGGGCCGGCGATTGCCGCCGAGTCCGCTTGGTGGCGGAGTGCCTCGGACGGCGGAGTGGAATTGCGCTCCCTGTCCGTCGATGGTGCCAGGGCCTTCGATGGTGAGGTTCTTTGCGTTGACAGCAAAGAGCAGCGCCCAGTTGCCGTCGCCCAGCGTGTGATCGCCCTCAAGCGGGATGGCGTCGACGGCGTGGTACTGTTTTCCGTCTCCGCTGCCAAGTAGCTTGCCGCTGGCCGCGATGTGGAGGGTGATGTTGCTCTTGAGCTCCACGGTGCCGATGACGAAGGTGCCGGACGGTACGAGGACGGTACCGCCGCCCTCGGTGCTGCAGGTGTCAATTGCCTTCTGAAGCGCGGTCGTGTCGAGCGCCTGGCCGTCTCCCTTCGCCCCAAAGTCGCGAATGTTATACACACGGGCGCCGAGATCGTGTGAGGCTCGCGTGTTCCCCGTTGCAGGAGCCGCGAATGCATCCACATTGATGAGACCAGCAGTAACTGCGGCGGGTAGTGCGAGCTTTGCCAGCCACTCGCGGCGCGAGATGGAGGATGGCACGGTGTTGTCGCTTGCGTGGTCGTTCACGACGGTCCTTTCCCTGCATTGTTGAAGGTCGGCGTTGAGGTCAGCTTATGTTTGGCGGTGGAGCATCACCGGCTGTCGCGATCGCATCTGGACGGTTATCCGGCGGCCGTCCCGCTGGATTGTCGCTGGGGTCTTGCCCTCGGGAGACAGTGATACGGCGCTGACGTCCTCCGGGTTCCAGCTTCCGGGCAGAGTTGCGGTGAGAGGGCCATCGGCGACGGCGTACATTGCGATGCGATCCTGGCCCAAAGGACAGAAGGTTGCGTTCTGATGTGCGACTTCTGCTCCGTCGAGATAGACGGAGTAGGTCTGCTTCTGCCAGTCGATGTCGACGTGATTGCCGCTGCCCTCAAGAGTTGTGACGGTGCGGTCCTGATTGCTGTTCTGGCTGCTGTTTGGAGTTCGCTCGAAACCTTCGATGTTGAGCATGTGGAGCTTGAACCACGGCACCATGGCGAGGTAGAAGGAGTCCAGCATTCGCTCACGCGGAGTGTCGCCGTTGAAGATGCTGTGCTGCGCCTCGCCGTAGAACATCATGAGCAGCAGCGGAAGATCGCCTGCATTTCCGGCTCGGCCCCACACGGCGCTCTTGCGGTAGATGGTCGCAAGCATCGGGACCGCCTTGCCTCCGAATGGACATGGCTTCGGACCGCCTGCATACCAACTCATGCTCATCTTGCCGATGTAGGGATACCGCAGGCCTTCGGACGTAACATCGACGCCGTGTTTCTTGAATTCTTCGAGCACGCGATAACGTCCTGCATAGAGGTTGCGGATGCCGCTCGCGGGTCGCTTGCGGTCCCAATCGTTGCGGATGGCGTAGTAGGAGAGGACATCGACGTGAATGGTGCCAGGCAGCTTGTACCGCTCGCACGTGTAACGGACCCGCTCCGGGCCGGGACCTTCCATGTACTTCGCGAGGCCCTGAATATAGGACTCCTCGCCGGTCCATTCACGGCTCTTCCAGAGATCGCCGTCTGGCTTACGCGCAATCATGTCCTCGTTCCACGCGGGGCTGCTGCGATACGCGTCGTCGTAGTTATCGGAGAGACTAACTGTGGCATTGAGGGACTTGCCGGCCTGCATGACGCGCATCATGCCGTCGTAGCCGCCAATGCGCTCGTCGACTACGTTCACCGCCGGATAACCGGTGTCCTTGCCGCGGAACTGCCATCCCCAGAGATGGACGAGTTGCGCCGAGCCGTCGGTCATCGCATGCATGTCGCGAATGATCTGTTCGCAATGCTCGAAGGTTGCCGATGGCTTGGGAAATTTCGGCTCGTCGACCCGGATGCCGTAAATGAATTTGTCGTCGTAGAAATGGTTTGGGATCTCCGGCATGCGAGCACGGACCAGACGTGCTCCGTCGAGCCAGCCGAGAGCGCGGCCTGCGGCCGGCTCAAGGAAATCGAGTCGGCACGAGGACTTCTGGTCGACGAGGAGGTTGGGCGTGGTCTGGTTGCCGCAGCTTTTAGGCGCGCCACGGCCGAGATTCATGTCGTAGCAGCCGCTGCCGTCGACCCGATGCACTTTTGTGGTGCCCATGCGGGCGACTCGACCGGGAGCTTCTGCAGAAACGGACAGGAGTGTGCCGTCCATAAAAGCCGTTGTCTCCTGCACGCAAACGGCGCCGGAGTGACCGGTCATGATCACGGGGAGGACGCCGTTGATCTCGCCCCAGAAGGTGTTGGGGGCGAGCTTGCCTGGCTTGGCATCGCGCAGGCTGACGAGATCACCGCCATCGTCGCAGTGCGCCAGCCACGCCTCTTTTTCGTTCTCGTGCACCGTGACTAAGGCGGGCATCGGAAGCGAGATGAACTCATAACCGGTATGCTCGCGGACGTCCTCGAGCGTTACCAGGACTGTGCTGCCCTCGAGCGCGTAGCGAAGCGTGAACTCTGCCGCTGATGCACCGGATATATCGGTTGCAGTGAACTTGAAATCTGCGCGGCGCGGCGAAGCTGTGTGTGAGGCCGGCCGTACCTCAATGTCGCTGAAGGTCCACGGTTGCCGCCGACAGACTCGGAGCTTCAGCGGAGCACCCTGGTCCTCACCTCGAAAGACTATCCCGGACTTTGTGAGCCGGTAGGAGTATGGAACTCCGTGCTGCGGGTCGAGCGCCAGCTCAAGCGAAGAGGATCGCAACGTAACCGGCCGAGCAGGCGCCTGCCTTGTTTGCGGGCTCGCCGTAGCAAGTTGCGAGAGCATGTTTCGGCTGCCCGCCACCGCCACTCCGGCGGCGCCGAATTTCAAAAGTTTCCTGCGATTGAGGTCCGTATTGATCTCGGCCACGTCTCTCCCCGGTCTGCTGATGTGAGACACAGTTGGATCGCCGCCAAGCGACGGATCAGACTTGCAACTGCGCCCGGAGGAACTTTTTTAGCCGTTGTGCAGCACGACTGTCAAGTTACTAATGAAAAATTACTTTTACATTCAAAAACCATCAATGGAACGTTGGAATCCTTGATCAGACACCTGTGGAAGATAACGGGCCATATCAAGTAAGCCGCTACACTCAGGTGCTGAGCCCAACGGTGCGGGCACAGCAACAGTCTCCAATTATTGGCAGGCACATATAGACCCGAAGATGCCCCATGCATCCAGGCTCGGATTTGGAGCACGCTCCATCGTGGCGACCTGTCGGAGCCTTCTGGTATCTTTGACTCATGGCATGCCGCGGCCATGTCGGAATTTTTGCTCCGCGCAACTGAATGTCCGTTGGCAGGGTATTTGGGCGCCGTCGCGTTATAAGTTGTTGATGTAATGCGAGCGGGAGTAGTTCAGTGGCAGAACGTCAGCTTCCCAAGCTGAATGTCGCCGGTTCGATCCCGGTCTCCCGCTCCACGAATTTTTCCTACATGACAAGAGGCTCGCTGCTCGCGAGCCTCTTGTCGTATGCGATGGATCCGGTTCAGCGCAGGCTGGCGCTCTGCTGTTGTTTGTTGCTGCGGGCCTCAAGGGCCAGCGCTTCCGGAAGGAAGGTGATGGCCTTGCTGATCTGCGGATCGGTCTCAACCCGAACCCTCAGACCTTCCAACTGTCCAAACTGCGCCGTGAACAACTCCGCTTTGAGGTTGGCCTTAATCCAGTCGGAGACGTTGGCTATGTCCTGCTCGGTGTAGTCCACCTGGTTGGTCTTCAGGAAGGCTTTGAACTGCTGCATCATCGAGTCGTCCACCACGAGGTCTTTGTTGACGGTGTGATTGGCTAGATAGTGCTTGGTGAAGTTGCCGACACCTGAGTTGACGAACACATAGTGCTGATACAGCGATTGCTGGAAGCGGTTGAGCTCCGGCACTTCGATCTTCTCATCGGGCGTAATACCGCCACCGCCATAAACTGTGCGGCCGGAGTCTGTCAGCTTGACCTCCAGATTGGACTTGTCTGCCTTCTTAGCCGGGTCATCGCGGACGAAGAAGTAATCGTAGAGCGAGAGCTTGTCGTAAGGGCGCTGGATCAGCCGGCCCGAGGGAGTGTAGTAGTGATACGTGGTGAGCGCGAGACCGGTGTTCTCGGTGATCTGGAATACGGTCTGCACCAAGCCCTTGCCGAACGTCGTTTCGCCGACGATCAGCGCGCGGTCGTGGTCTTGAAGAGCGCCTGATACGATCTCAGCGGCCGACGCAGTGTTGCGGTTCACGAGGATGACGATTGGGAACTTCGGTCCATCCTCTCCATGCGAGGCGCGATAGACCTGGTCTGGAAAGGCCCGGCCACGTTGCGAAACGACAATCTGCCCCTTCTGCAGCAGCCGGTCGGAGACGTCCACTGCGCCGTTCAGCAGTCCGCCCGGATTGCCACGAAGGTCGATGATGAGGCCGTGCAGGTTCCGGTCCTCGGTCTTCAACTTGTCCAAGGCGTCGCCGAACTCACGGCCGGTGGCCTCGGAACTGAAGTTCAGGATGTGGACGTAGCCAACGCCCGGCCTCACCATGAAGGAGAAGTCGACCGACGGATGCGGAATGGCATCGCGAATCAGGTCGAAGACGAGCGGCTTGTCGGCTCCTTCACGAGCCATCTCCACCTTGACGTGAGTTCCCTTGGGCCCTTTGAGCATGGAAGCGACGGCTGCGGAGT